>ENA-UOXR01002006-UOXR01002006.1-bioreactor-metagenome-genome-assembly--contig:-NODE-2006-length-19808-cov-38.903205_pt1 | contig 19808 bp, 15 predicted proteins | sample MGYA00238164_ERZ764825 | MGnify/ENA primary metagenome ERZ764825 (study PRJEB28920, sample SAMN05720171) | bioreactor metagenome | isolation source: Anaerobic biogas reactor | place: USA:Washington...
GGCGACGGACGCCTGCGGCAACGAGGCGTCGGATACCGTGACCTACACGTGGAAGGTGGACACGACGGCCCCGGTGCTGCCGGAACTGCCGGCGGGCGGGGACCTGGGCTGCAACCCGGCGACGCTGCCGAGTTGCGTGGATGACCTGCTGGCCAGCGACAACTGCGACGGCGAGGTGGCGGTGGTCTGCAGCGCGGGCGCGGTGACGGGCGACGACTGCAACAAGACGCAGGTCTTCACTTACAAGGCGACGGACGCCTGCGGCAACGAGGCGTCGGATACCGTGACCTACACGTGGAAGATTGATATCACTCCGCCGGAGGTTGAATGTGTGACAAACGAAGTGACGGTTGCCGGCGATGCGAATTGCCAGGCACTGCTGCCGGCACTGGAGGCCACAGCCACGGACAACTGCGATGGCGTGCTCCCGGTTGTTCAAACTCCGCCGGTCGGCACTCTCATCACCGGCGACAGTGATACAGTGGTGACCATGTTCGCCATTGACGACTGCGGCAATTCGAATTCCTGCGAGGTGATAGTGAAGGTGAATTGCACAGGTGGCTTGGCAATCGCCAAGACGGTGTATCTTGGTCATGACAGCGGGGCTTCCTGTCCAGGCAGCGAGTTGGTACAGGGTACCCACGGGGATGCCGTCACCTATTGCATGACGGTGACCAACACCGGTACGATGGACCTCTACGACGTCACCGTAACCGACAATCTGCTGTCGCCGCCGGTTTCGACAAACCTGGGCACGCTGGGCGTTGGCCAGGCGTTCTCCTTCCATGTGGACCGTTACATCTTGAGCGATTTGACCAACCGGGCGACCGCCCAGGGGACAGATCCCATTGGCGGAACCTACGAGGTCGACGACACCGCCGTCGTGTTGCAATGGATGAAGATCGGCGGTTCGGTGTTCCTAGACGTGGATACTGACGGTGAGTATGATCCGGAAGACACCAACGGGATTGCGGAAGTCACGGTCACGCTGCTGGATGCCAACAGCATTGTGGTGGCGACAACGACCACGGCCGCTGACGGCAGCTATGTTTTCACGAACCTACCGCCCGGCTCCTACACGGTGGTGGAAACGGATCCGCTTGGCTACTTCTCGACTGGCGATATCGTTCCGCCAAACGACAACCGGATACCGGTAACGTTGGTTAGTGGAACCGATTCGACGGGCAACGATTTCCTGGATGCCCAGATTGCGGACTTGACGGTGTTCAAGACCTTCCTGTCGGCCACCGAGCCCGATGCGGCCGGCGACTTCAAGGCCACGTACCGGATCGATGTGATCAATCCGGCGGATTCAGCGGCGACCTACGGCCTGACCGACGATCCAGACCCGGACGGCGAGGTGACCGTCAACGGTGCCGATGTCACCGGATTGATCACAACATCCTTCACTGGCGGCGGACCGTACGAGCTGGCGGATGATGCGAGCATTGCCGCCCATGCCACGAATACCTATTGGCTGGAACTGGATCTCACCTTGAGCGCCGCGGTGCTGGGCGGGACGGCGAGCGTCAGCGACTGCCTCGAAGAGGCGGGCGAATACGTGGCGAAGAACGGTCTGTTCAACGCGGCGACGATTACGTACGGCGCCGAGACCACGACAGTGACGGTGATCGACTGCGGCGAAATCCCGCCGTACATCGTCCCGGAGAAGACCTTTGTGTCGGCTTCGGAGCCGGATGTGGACGGCAAGTTCCAGGTAACCTACACGGTGACGGTGAAGAACACGGGCGGGACGGCGGGGACCTATGACCTGGTGGATAAGCCGGATCCGGACGCGAACGTGACGATCACCGCGGCGAGCTGGAGCGGGCAGGCTTCGGGATCGCAGAGCGACGGCGGGCCATATCCGCTGGCGGATGACATGGCGATTGCCGCGGGCGCAACCCACAGCTACACGCTGGTGTTGAGCGCACAGCTCTCGGCGGCGGTGATCGGCGGGACGGCGAGCGTCAGCGACTGCCTCGAAGAGGCGGGCGAATACGTGGCGAAGAACGGTCTGTTCAACGCGGCGACGATTACGTACGGCGCCGAGACCACGACAGTGACGGTGATCGACTGCGGCGAAATCCCGCCGTACATCGTCCCGGAGAAGACCTTTGTGTCGGCTTCGGAGCCGGATGTGGACGGCAAGTTCCAGGTAACCTACACGGTGACGGTGAAGAACACGGGCGGGACGGCGGGGACCTATGACCTGGTGGATAAGCCGGATCCGGACGCGAACGTGACGATCACCGCGGCGAGCTGGAGCGGGCAGGCTTCGGGATCGCAGAGCGACGGCGGGCCATATCCGCTGGCGGATGACATGGCGATTGCCGCGGGCGCAACCCACAGCTACACGCTGGTGTTGAGCGCACAGCTCTCGGCGGCGGTGATCGGCGGGACGGCGAGCGTCAGCGACTGCCTCGAAGAGGCGGGCGAATACGTGGCGAAGAACGGTCTGTTCAACGCGGCGACGATTACGTACGGCGCCGAGACCACGACAGTGACGGTGATCGACTGCGGCGAAATCCCGCCGTACATCGTCCCGGAGAAGACCTTTGTGTCGGCTTCGGAGCCGGATGTGGACGGCAAGTTCCAGGTAACCTACACGGTGACGGTGAAGAACACGGGCGGGACGGCGGGGACCTATGACCTGGTGGATAAGCCGGATCCGGACGCGAACGTGACGATCACCGCGGCGAGCTGGAGCGGGCAGGCTTCGGGATCGCAGAGCGACGGCGGGCCATATCCGCTGGCGGATGACATGGCGATTGCCGCGGGCGCAACCCACAGCTACACGCTGGTGTTGAGCGCACAGCTCTCGGCGGCGGTGATCGGCGGGACGGCGAGCGTCAGCGACTGCCTCGAAGAGGCGGGCGAATACGTGGCGAAGAACGGTCTGTTCAACGCGGCGACGATTACGTACGGCGCCGAGACCACAACGGTGACGGTGATCGACTGCGGCGAAATCCCGCCGTACATCGTGATCGACAAGACCTTTGGCAGCGCGTCGGATGTGGATGGCCTTGGCAACTTTGTTGCTACCTACACGCTCAAGGTCAAGAACACGGGTGGCTCGCCGACCTTCTACGATCTGCAGGATATCCCCGCGTTCGATCCGAACATCATCATCGCGGGCGGAACAGTGACGGGGCATTCCAACCTGACATTGGTCGGGGCGGGGCCCTACCCGTTGGTGACGGACGAAGCCATCGCGGCAGGTGAAACACACACCTATACACTGACGCTGAACGCGCAGTTGATCGCGGAGGTGATGGAAGGAACGGCCATTGTCAGAACCTGCGGCGAAGAAAACGGGACTCCGCAGGCGGGCGAGGGCCTGTTCAACGAGATGAAGGTGACCTACGGCGACACCAATCAGGAACTGTATGCTGATGATTGCGGCGACATCCCGCCGATTCCGCGGTACACGCTGGTCAAGGAACTGGTGAGCCCGCTCGGGCGGCCGGCCATTCTTGGCGAAGCAGTGGTCTTCACGCTGACGGTGGAGAATATAGGCGAAGTCGGTTTGGCCGTGGTGCCGCTGGTGGATACTTATGATCCGGCGTTGCTGACCTATGCCAGTGCCATGCCGCCGGCCGATGACAGCACGATGCCCGGCACCGTAATCTGGACCAATGTCGGTCCACTGGGCACTGGTGACAGCGTGACTGTGACGGCCAGCTTCACGGCAGTGGGCTATGGCGAAGGCACCAATACCGTGGTGACGGCGCCGATCACGGAAACCGGGTTCCCGCTGCCGCCGCAGACCTCGAGCGTGCCGTACTCCGTGGCGGGAGCCGGTATCGGTGATACGGTCTGGTACGATGTCGACGGCAATGGCATTCTGGATTCCGGCGAGCCTGGCTTGGTTGGTGTAGCTGTCGCCTTGTACGACAACACCGCCAACTTGTTGGCCGCTACGGCTACCGACGTGGCGGGATTCTATTCCTTCACCAACCTGCCGCCTGGAACTTACGCGGTGGTGGTTGATCCGCTCTCGCTGCCCAGTTACCGGCAGACCGCAGACCCGGATTATCCCGGAATTCCCGTGCCGCCGGGCGAGGACGACCACCGGACGACCACGCCCATCGTTCTGGCGGCCGGTCAGGAATACTGGGATGCCGACTTCGGCTACCAGCCGATTCCGCTGCTGTCGGTCATCGGCGACATCGCGGCATTCACGCGCGAAGGCCAGACCATCGTCCGGTGGGAAACCATCGAGTCGTGGGATACGGCAGGGTACTACCTGGAGCGTCAAGTGGACGGCCAGTGGGTGCGGATCAGCCAGAACCTCATCCCGTACCCGCTCTTCGGTGCATCGCCCATTGTCTTCGAAGATGGCGACCCCGGCGCTGTAGTCGGCGGAACCTACCTGTACCGGCTCGTCGAGATTGAGATCGATGGAGATGTCCTGTTCTACGGACCATACGAGCTAACCGTGAACGGTGCCGGTCGCACCTATGCCGATTGGGCCGCCGCCCGCTTCACGCCAGAGGAACTGGACGATCCGGCCATCAGCGGACGGGAGGCCGATCCCGATGGCGATGGGCTGAGCAACTGGCAGGAATTCCTGGCGGGAACCGATCCGAAGAATGCAGATTCGGTGCTTCAGGTCACGGGAATCGCCCGGGTGGCGGAAGGCCTCGAATTGCGTTGGGACAGCGTCGCGGGCCGCACGTACCGGATCGCCGTGGCCGACAGCCTCTTGAGTCCGTACCTGCCTCTGGAAGAGGCCATCTTGGCCACGGACGGGAACGGCAGGGCGCTGCTGTCCACCGATTTCGGCGACCGGCAGATGTATTTCCGGGTGATCCTCCTGAATCAATAACGGGCATTTGCCGAGCGCCCCGCGGCTCTCCGCCGCGGGGCTTTTCGTATCCGGGGACCGGGGGAGGCTGGCCCGTCAAGGGCGGTCTGTCATGGCCCGGCGGGCGGAAGGGGATAGGTGATGGGATCGGGGGCGGCGGGCGTCCGGGGGACAAAATGGTTCCACAGGTACCAGCCGTAGACGACGAAGGCGACCAGTGCCAGCAGGGAGATCAGATGGCAGACGATGCGTTTCGCGGGGTGGGCCACCCAGCGGGCCTTGCGATGGGCAATCGGCACGATGGCAATCAGGATCCCGGCCCCCAAGGCAAGTCCGATGCGAAGCAGCAACTCCTGCATTTGATAGGTCGGCATAATGGAAAAATTCTATGCCAGACCCGGTGGCCTTGGCAAGGATTAGTAGTCGAAATCGGAACCGCCGACAAATTCCCGGATGATCGAAACCGGGGGGGGCAGATCGGCGGAGAGGGGAAGGAAATGCGACAGGAATTCCATCATGCGCCGGGCTTCAGCGTAGATGACCTGGTTGGGCTTGATTTCGGACAGCAAAGGCCGGGCCAGAACGGACAGGATGGCCAGTTCATAATCGAGCGCGGAGTTGAACACCGCATCCGCTTCTTCCTGGAAGGGGAAGATCCAGGTGCGTTCGCCCCGGCCGACGTTGGGCCACATCTCGAGCGTGCGTGTGGCGGAATGGCCCCGATAGCGATGGTCGCGCACCAGACGGCGGATCAACCGGTTGTCGGTGGTCGGAATGCGGTTGTTGTTGTCCAGGTTCAACTGGGTCAGCGCGGAAATATAAATCAGGAACTTGCGGGCGTCCGGCAGGCCGGGGGTGAGCGCGGGGTTCAGGGAATGGATGCCTTCGAGAATAACCACCTGGTCTTCTGCCAGCTGTAGCGTCTTGCCGTTGTGGATTCGCGATCCGGTGTGAAAATCAAAAGTCGGCAGTTGGATTTCGCGCCCGGCATCCAGGTCGGCAAGATCGCGGTTGAGCACCGGAACGTCCACCGCCTCCAGATGCTCGAAATCATAGTCGCCGGAAGGGGTCCGCGGGGTATGTTCGCGATCGACGAAGTAGTCATCGGTGCCCAGCGTGACGGGTCGCAGTCCGTTGACCCGCAGTTGAATGGCCAGCCGCTTGGCGAAGGTGGTCTTGCCGGATGAGGAAGGACCGGCAATCAGGATCCACTTGATGGCATCGTTTGAGGCGATCTGGTCTGCAATGGCCGCGATTTTTTTTTCATGCAGGGCCTCGGCCACCTTGATGAAGTCGTGGATTTCGTTGGCGGCGATGATCTCGTTGAGGCGGCCGACGGTGTTGACGCCCAGGATGCGGCCCCAGCGGTTGTATTCCTTGAAGGTTTCCGTCAGCACCTTGATGGGTTTGAATTCGGGGATGACCGGGGCGGAATCGCATGTGGGCATCTGGAGAACGAAGCCCGTTTGGTAGGGGATGAGGCGGAAGAACTGCAAGGGTCCGGTGGAGCGCGTCATGGGTCCGGTGGCCAGGTCCGAAAAGTTCTCGCAGACGTACGTCACGATCTTGGGCGTGTTGGTGAAGCGCAGAAGCGAGACCTTGTCTTCCTGTCCGTTGCGGGTGAATTGATCGAGGGCGGCAATGTAGGACATGCGCTGGCGCAGGATCGGCCGGTCGGCCGCGACCAGATCGCGCATATGCGCCTCGAGTTTCGCGGCCTGTTCGGGCGTGATGCCCCGGACGCCATCGGATTCGAATTCACAGTACAGGCCGGGCCCCAGGGCGTGTTCCACCGAAAACCGCGCCGCTGGGTGAAGGTCCTTGACCGCCTTAGCCAGCAGAAAAGACAGCGACCGTACATAAATCTGCATCCCGCCGGGATGAGCCATCGTTACGAATCGGACCGTCGAATCAATGTCCAACGTGTAGGCGAACGTCACCAGTTCGTTGTTCACCAGCGCCCCGAGATAGGGCAGGCCGGACGCCGGGTCCGCCGTGCCCTCCAGCAGTTCCCCCGCCAGCGTCTGGGAGGGACAGGGCACCTTGCGGTTGTTCTCAAGGGTAATGACGATGGTCTTTTTCATGAGGGATGCAACATGCCATGCAAATCAGGCGGCTGAAAAGCCAAAAAGCCCTCATCCGGCGCCGCCCGCCTCCTCCGGACAATCGGCCAGGAGGCCATGGACCTGGATTTTACGGGAAAGGGGAATGAGCCAGTCGGCATAGATGGCGACAATGTGATCCGGAATTCCCGGACTCGGGCCTGTCTTCCGGCTCTGCCGTTTTACGCGCGCCAGGACTTCCGCTTCGACGGCGGAATTGGTGACAGCCTCTTCCACCCGCAGCGGATCCCGGGACCGGATGGCGGCCTGGAGTGCTGCCGGCAGGCTTTCGCGCTTGCGGGTGGCAACATGGATGGAGAGGGACAGGCGTCTTGCCAACGCGTTCAGGCAGGCGGTGTCGGCGGCCAGGCAGGCGACTTCGTCGTCAGGGCCGGTAACGCAAAGCTGCGGCAGCAGGATCTGGACATAGGACGACCGCAGGAGCCTGACGCGGCCGGGCAGGGTGCGGGACGTTGCATAGGCCCCGGCCAAATCCCGCAGACCCGGCGCCGGGAAGCGGTCCCGAGCATAAAGCGCTTCGTTCCTCCGCCGGACGGCGCGCTGGCACAAGGCGTCCACCAGCGGCGCATCCAGCGAGGCGATCATGTCCCGTAGATGGAAAAGAGCGTCCATGGCGGCCTCAGGCGACGGGATAGATCCCGATCCGGCGGCCGGATTCCGACAGGGCGCATACCAGTTCCCATGCGGCCTGGGCCGGGGCGGAACGCCAATCCGTGGCGGCCTCGATGAAAAAACCATATTCCCAGGGGCGGCCCGGCAGCGGCCGGCTCTGGATGAAGGTGAGATTGACTCCCGCGGCATCGAACGGCGCCAGCACGTGCAGCAGCGAGCCCGGGCGGTTGCCAATCACCAGATAGATGAGCGATCGCAGATTCTTGGCGCCGACGGGAGCCGGGCGACCGCGGCGGGTGGCCGCCACGGTGAAAAATCGCGTCACGTTCCGGGTTCCGTCCTGAATGTTTTTACGGAGGGTGACCAGGCCGTGCAACTTGGCAGCGGCATCCGATGCGATGGCGGCCGTTTTGGCATCCTGTGCCGCCCGGTCCGCCGCCGCCGCCGTGCTGGATTCGGGGATCAGTTCGGCGCGGGGCAGGAGGCGTGCCAGGGTGTCGCGGCATTGTCCCAGGGCCTGGGGATGGCTGCAAACCCGGCGGATACCCGCCAACCGAGTGCCGGGCCGGGCCAGCAAATGCTGCAGAATCGGCAGCGAGAAACTGTCGAGGATGGTCGCCTCCGGATGGTGAGCCAGTTGGTCCAAAGTCTGCGTGACCGGTCCCTCGCTGGAATTCTCCACGGGGACCACGGCCAGCGGCTGCCGCAGAGTGCGCCCGTTACCCAACCGCGAGAAGATCTCGTAGTGCGACAGGCACGGGACCAGCGTGGCCTGGGGGCCAAAGCGGCGCCGCGCCGCCTCGTGGGAATGTGTTCCTTCCGGCCCCAGATACAGGATGGGAATGGTCATGGTGGGATTCCTCATTCGGTTGTGGCGGCCAGGCGTTCCTGCCGCGCCAGCTCAATCCAGGGCGCAAGGTTGGCCAGGAAACCGGCGAATTTGCCGGATTCCAATTGCTGGGGGGCATCGCTGAAGGCATTGATGGGGTCGGGATGCGCTTCGACAATCAAGCCATCCGCTCCCACCGCCAGCCCCGCGCGAGCCAGTGCCGGCACCAGGCGCCGTGCCCCGGCTGCATGGCTGGGATCCACGATAACCGGCAGGTGCGAAAGCTGTTTGGCCACCGCCACTGCTCCCAGGTCGAGTAGGTTGCGCGTACTCGGATCGAAAGAACGCAGGCCGCGCTCGCACAAGACCACCTGCGTGCATCCGTTCACAATGAGATACTCGGCCGCGGTCAGCCATTCCTCCACCGTGCTGGCCAGGCCGCGCTTGAGCAGCACCGGCCGCCCAAGCTTGGCGATCTGTTCGAGCAGGTCGTAATTCTGGGCATTGCGCGCCCCGATCTGGAACATGTCGGCCAAATCCAGCAGCGGCTCGATTTTGTCGGGACCGGGCACTTCGGACACCATGGCCACCTGGAATTCAGCCTTCACCTCGCGCATGATCTGCAGCCCGTCCTGCTTCAGGCCCTGGAAATCGTAGGGGGATGTACGCGGCTTGAACGGCATGGCCCGGACGATCCGGATGCCGCAGGCCGTCAGGTCGCGCACCGCGGTGCGGAACTGGTCGTAGGATTCGATGGCGCAGGGACCGGCCAGGATTTCGATGTTCCCGCCGCCGATCTTCACGCCCCGCACGTCGACCACCGAATTTCCCGGGTGGTACTCGCGGGAAACCAGTTTGAATTTCTTCTGGACGGGGAAAACGGACTCGACCGCCGGCAGGTTGCGCAGGACTTCGAGGGACTGGTGGCTCAATTCGTCGCCGATGCAGGCCACCACGGTTTGTTCCACCCCCCGGATGACCCGGGGCTGGTATCGCAGCGAACAGACCATGTCGCTGACGGTGGCAATATCGGTGTCGGTGCTGTTTCTCTTCAATACGATGATCATGTCAGGGCTTTATTTTGGAGTTCAGAGGTCAGGGTTCAGGGCACTCGATCGGGATGGCGGGGCTGTGAGGGTTTAGAAACGCAAAACCGCGCCTCCGTTTCGCCGGACGCGCGGTTTCGGAAGGGCTGCCGGAACAACGTTCACCGGGCCGGTCCGGACCACGGGTCCGGCGACCTAAAGATGAAGCGATGGGCCTGCCGCTTGAGTCTCACGCGGAGAAGTGAACCACGGCGCCCGGGCGTTGTCAAGCGGCGGCCGGAATTTTCTATTGCCCGCCCAGAAGAGCTTTTTTCAGGGAGGCCTGCACGGGAGAATCGCCCAGCCAGATGGCGAACAGGGCCTGCTTCAGATCCAGCCCCGCAATGGTTCCCAGCGTCGTTTCCGATGCGTCCGCCTGCTTGCGATACAGGGTGCTCAACCCCTCGGAACTCTGGCGCATCACGACCGTGTCGCCTTTCTTGAATTCCGTGTTGGCGAATTGATCCAGGAAAGCCGTGGTCTTTTCCGATGCGTAGCCGGATTGGGCGGCCTTGGCGAACCCGCCTTCCGTCGTGTCCACAAAGCGCTTGCGGGTGATCAGGCCGCTCTTGATGAGCAGCACCAGCTCCATGGGCTGGTCGGATTCGATCAGCGTCTTGGCGTCGGATCCTTTCAAGCCGGCAGGGACGTTGAGCGACAGCTCATACATCGCGCCGAAGATCGGCTTGGTCCGTAGACCCGAACCGTTGAGGACCAGATCCTCCGCGGCCGGGGCGGCCATGGCGCAGGCAAGGAGCAGGACAGGAAACAGGATCTTTTTCATGGTTTCTCCGTTTGTCAGGGTTGCTATAACATCATGAAGGAATTGGCATTCTCAAAGCAATTCTTCCCGTTTGGGGCCAAGCCAACGTTCGACATAGTCCTGGATGTCGAACTTGCGGCGCAGGCCGTTGGCATTCATGTAGCGGATCGTCCCGAAGACCGGCCGCTCGGTCCAGGGGCGGTCGTGCAGTCCGAAGCACCACGCCACGCCGGCAAACCCGTTGGGATCGCGCCCGTCCAGTTCGTATTTGTTGTTGAGATACAGCGCCGTTTCAAATGCCTCTTCCGGGGTCCGGCTCCATTCCAGCAGCTTCTTTCCCCAGTACATCCGCATGTAGTTGTGCATCTGGCCGGTGATGAGCATTTCCGCCTGGGCGGCATTCCAGCATGGGTCGTGCGTGGCGCCGGCCTCCCATTCACTCCGGGCATAGATGAATTCGCGCTTGTCTTTGCGGTGCTCGTCCAGGGTTTTTCGTGCCCAGGCAGGCAGGGCGGCATACCGGTCGTAGGCGCGGTTGAACCAGCAGGCATTGAGGCCCAGTTCCCGGCGCACGATCAATTGCTCCAGATAGGCCTCGGTGGCCACGCGGGATGCATCGGACTTCTGGACTCGTTTGGCGATGTCCAGCGCCGAGATCTGTCCGAAATGCAGATAGGCGCTCATGTGTGAACACCCGTCCATGACCGGGTCGCTGGACTCCGTGGCATAATCAGCCAGGCGATGCCCGAGAAAGCGTTCCAGCAGCTTGTTTGCGGCCGCCAGTCCGCCGACCTGATGCCGGGCGGCCGGCACGCGGTCATCGCAGCGCAGCCGGCGGCAAAGCGCCTCGGGATTTGCCAGGGGCAACGACCGCTTTATCAGGCCGACCGAAGAGACCGCAACCGGCCGGGGCTTGACGGGCTGGAGGTATTCGGCAAGGAGGCGATGGATTTTCGGTCGGATGGTGCGCGCGGCGAATTCCGCATGATCGGAGACCGCCGCCACCGGGATGATGGCGTCGGATTCCACCAGCACAACCGGACAAGAGACGCGCGCGGCGACCGCTGTGCGCCAGTCGCGCTGCACACGCAGATAGCCGGCATCGCCCACCAGCAGCGCCGCGTTTTTCGCCAGTCCGGGAATGACCTGCTCCGGCGGTCCCGCTCGGATGCAGAATCCGATGCCGCGTTTCGCCAGGCGTTGTTCCGTTTCCCGCAGGCCCTCCAGCATGAACTGATAATGCCGCCGATTCGCCTCCGGAAAGCCCGTCAAAGCAAAGGCAACCACAACCGGCAGGCGCAGGGCATTGGCCTGTTCAATGGCGTATTCCAGCGCGTGATTGAACTCCGCACGCTGAGCCTGTTGCATCCAATAGAGCACATATTGGCCCCGGCGCACCTGACCGTCGGCCATGCGGTGGATGCGGGCTTCATGGATCATGGTTCCTCTCTACTCTTTTGAAACCACCGCCTCAAACCCAAATGCTTTCTTTTGTGCTTTTGGTCCCGTTGCAGCCGGTCTCGCGGAGGCCGTGGCTGTGGTTGGGGGCTTTTTTCACGCGACACTTTGGGCTATTATCGCCCCATGAAGTTGAACAAAATCATATCCGGCGGCCAGACCGGCGCCGATCAGGGCGCCTTGAGCGCCTGTGTGCAATGCCATTTCCCCTATGGCGGCTGGATTCCCAAGGGCCGGCGCACGGAAAAGGGGCAGGTTCCCGCTCGCTACCGCATGCGCCAGCACTGGTCCCGGCACTACCCGCCCCGCACCGAAGCCAACGTCAAGGCGGCGGATGCCACCGTGATCTGCACCTACGGCAAGCCCGACGGCGGTTCATTGCTGACCATCGCCTTTGCGAAACAACACCGCAAGCCCTGCCTGAAAATCGACATGAACCAGCCCCACGATCAAAACGTGGCAAGGGTCATCCGCTGGCTCCGGCGCACCTGTCCCGACAACTGCATCCTCAACGTGGCCGGATCCCGGCGCAGCAAAGCCCCCGGCATTCATATGTGCGTCAAACACCTCATTCGCGACGTGATCCGCCGCCTGCAACCGGTTTCCAGGCTGTAACCATCTGTGGCTGCACTCGAAAAAATGCCCACGGCCCAGGATTGAAACGCGGACGGGGTGGAACCCGTCCCTCCCAACGGCGATCCTGCGGGCGGAGTTACTGATCGGATGGGGGTACGGGTGGCATCTGGTCAGAGGGGGGCGGCCTGGAGCCGGAGGAACCGGGTGGGGGGATCGAGGGGCAGACGGATCTGGAGGTGCCAGATGGCGGCGTCGAGGACATTGGTGATGACATCAGCGGTGAGGTCGACGCCGGTCTCGGCGGGCCGCCAGGCGGGGGGGGGCTGCATGGTCTCGGCGACAAAGAGGGTATAGGCCACATCGCGGAAGCTGTGGTTGAGCCGATGGTAGCCAACCCAGAGGGCGAGGTCGCGGGACTGAATGGAGAGGGAGGTGCGTTCGCGCCGCTGATCGTCGGTGAAACCGTCGGTCAGGCTCATGCCGAAGGCATAGATCTCGAAGTTGGTCATGTCGGCCTGGCCAGAGGTTGCCTCGGGCTCGGCGATGACGCCGGAGAGGATGGCCTGCTCATCGTAATTGTCGAGCTGCCATTGCTCGTAGCCGGTCGGGGCATAGGGCGGGTCGGCGGCAGGGCGGAAGCGAGCGACCAGGCGGAGGGGCGCTGGGCCGACATAGACGGAGCGGGTCGGGTTGGTGCTGGTGGTCCCTGCCCAGCCGTCGAAAACGTAGCCGGGGTCGGCGGCGGCCGTCACCAGGACGGGCAGGCTGCGGAAGTAGGTCCCGGTCCACTCGGCCCGATTGGTGACGCCGTCGGTGCGACCATCGATGGGCATGCCGTTGACCACCAGGTGACCGCCCGTGCCGGCGGCATCCGCGTTGCGCACGGTCAGGCTGCCGGTGCCGCCCAGCCCAAAGTGGTCGTCCAGGTGTCCCCAGGACACGGCGTGCCGGGCGGCGCAGTATTCGACCAATGCGTTTTCCACCGCGGCGCGCCACTGGGCGGTCGTAGTGGACCGGCCCCAGCGGCGGAAGTGCCTCTCCATTTCCGGTTCGATCGCGTCCGCCCACTGCCGGATGAGGGCTGCCGTCCGCTCCGGCCGGAAGGTGGTGTTTAGGAGATCCGCATACCGTTGGACGAAATGGTTGCGGAATCCCATGTTGGCCCAGAGCTGGTTGATCAGGAAGCCGGGTTCGCTGCCGCCGGTCATCTTGCGGGAGGAGAGGTAGGCAAGCATGTCGAAGTCCGGGCCTTCTTCGCCGGCCAGGTCCAGGTCGTAGAGCATCCAGCGCCAGCGGGTGTCGCCGTACTCGCCGCACGCGGCGGTCTGGTTGGTGTGTGCCCGCCAGAAATCGCAGTTGTTGATGGGCCAGTCGGTGTTGCCGAAGAAGGTCTCGGCGATGATGTAGTCGGCGTGGTTGGTGGCATCGATCCAGGCCAGGACCTGCTGGAAGTTCTCGTCCTGGTCGAGGGGGTGCAATTGGATCCAGTCGATCATCGCCTCGTATTCCTCGTCGCTGTTGGTGTCGCCATCGAGGCGCTCGATGTGGACCTTGTCGTTGTCGAGGGCATCCTCCTCGTGCATCAGGATGTCGACATTGTCCGGGTTCAGCCCGTAGCGGGAGGCCAGGTAGTGTTTGTCCAGGCTTTCGCGCAGGTTGTGCAGGCCCCAGTATTCGCCGTTGACGTAGGCGATCGCAGGACGGGCCGCCATCACGGACAGCTTCATGTTGCTGGCGATTTGATGGAACACCGCATCCTTCATCATGGTGGCGATGCCGGGCACGTCCGGGCCGTACCAGTCGTTGCCGCTGTTGCGCAGCAGGAAGCGCTTGTACTGGGTGGCCGCCTGGCCGGGGAACAGCGGGGCGCTGATCAGGTCGGTCCCGTACTCAGCGGCGCGGGCCATCAGGTAGAGCGACTTCTGGGGGATGGCTCGGGAGCCGCCTCCGTGCATGGCCAGGCCCATGAGGAGGGAGACGGCGGCGGTGTTCTGGGCGGGTTCGAACAGCTCGAGGTGGACGGGGCGTTCCCAGTTCTGGTCTTCATTTTCGTTGTGGTAGTTGGCGTAGGGTTTGCCCCACCGGTTCTCGCCGTAGCCGACAGGGGAATCCGCATAGGTTTTGCCGGGGACGAACAAGCCGCCGACGAAGCCATAGAGGTTGTCCGGATTGGTGATCAGCGAGAACACCGGCAGGGACCGGCCGGTCCCGGCCGGGGCAATGAAGTAGGTGCCGCTGGCCTCCGGCGAGCAGTATTGGCCGTCGGAGGAGACGGCGATGGCCCGGAGCGCGACGGCCTGACCGACGTTGCCGATTGGCGGCAGCCAGACAGCGGGGGGCACAGCGTTGCTGATCTCGACGGGATTGGTGCGGTGCCAAGCCAAGCCCGAGGCGGCGTCGGCGCGGTTGGTCACCGTCACCGCGGATCCGCTCCATACGAAGGCCGACGAGTCGCGCGGATCGCTGCCGTCCAAGGAGTAGAAAATGCGGTATCCTGCCGTGGGGGTGCTCAAAACCACCTGCTGGCTGGTCGTATACATGCCCGGCGGCACAGAGAACCTCGGCACCTGGGCGGTCAGCGTCTCGGAGTATTTCGGCTGCCCGGTGGTGTTGGGCAACCCGGGAGTCGGCCGGTCAAAAACCTTGCGCGCGCTGGTGACCCCGTCGGCGGACAACCCCAGGGACATGTCTTCGCCGATGTTGTATCCCGGCGCGTCGTACTTATGGATGCGAACCAGCCCATTGTTGAAGAGATGTACGTTTTCTCCGTCCTTGCTCAATCCGAACTGGCCGTGGACCACGGGCACCTGTTCATCAACCAGGCCGATGAGCGCGATATCCAGGATCAGATCGACGCTGGAGACCGAGGCCTGGTGGACCTCGACCGCAAGCAGGTTGGCGCCCGGCGCCAGTTCCGACGACGGTAGCGCGATCGTGCTCCACTGCGTGGGCGATCGCACGGCGGAGGCGAGGGTGTCATGGGTGACCTCGCCGGCGGGCAGGTTCTGGCGAATCACTTCCACGCCGTTCAGATACACCGCCATGCCGTCGTTGAACCGGGCGTGGACCACCAGCCCGGTGATGACCGCGGGATTGACGACCTGGAACGACTTGCGGAAATAGGCGGTCACGTGGCGGCTGGTCGGGTTGCTGCCGTAGTCGAGCACAGTGGCGCAGTCCAAGTTCAACTTGGGGTCGTTATAGCCGAACGGCGAAATGGCCGAGGCCCAGGCGGCGTCGTTGAACGCCGCGGTCATCCATGCGGCCGCGGGAGCACTGGCGGGGGTGACATACCGCCAGGTGGAATTGGCCGGGATCAGCGCGAGGTCCGGGGCATTGGTCCAGACGGTGTACTCGGGCAGGTCCGGGCTGGCGAACAGCAGCAGATGGCCCCCGGCCGGGATGGTGTAATTGGGCAGGCGGACGCCTTTGGCCTCCTCGTAGGGATTCGCATCGCCGATCGCGTAGTTCAGGATATTGACGCCGCCCGGGCCGGTATTATACAGCTCGATCCAGTCCGAGTCGGCATTGCCGGTTTCGTCCGGCACCGTGGTGTTGTCGTAACAGACCTCATTGATGACCAGCGCGCCGCGCGCCACCATGCCCAAACAGACGGCCAAGGCGGCCACCAACGTCTTGTTCAACATGCCAAGTCTCGCTTTGTTCGTTTGAGTGCCGGGACACTTGCGCCGGCGAATTTTCCCGAACGGCGTCCCCTTCGTTGTCCCGCACAATACCTGACTTCACGCCGGCCGTACAATGGTTTTACGGCTTGATTGCCTTCGCGGGCGCATGGCCGTTCTGCGGAGATGGCCCTCGGATCATCCGGATGTGGGCGCGATGATTGAAACAAGGCCGGTGTAGGCCAGACCTCTGTGTCCGGCGGATTGAATGTCGAAACCCGAAATCAGCGCCACCAAATTGTGCGGCTCGGTTTGGAGTGCGGGGACAACGACCAACGGGAGGCGGCCCCGCTTTGGCTGTTCCGGCTGTTGGGGCTGGCCGTTTGGCTGCCCTCAAAAACAAAAAGCGGCGTGGCGCTTGCCGAGCCTCGCTTCCCGCCGCACTCCAAATTCGGCCGATCCTTGTCAATGCAGGCCGCGGGATTTTCCGTCCCGGTTTTCGCACCATCCAATGGCTGGCGGCCTATTCGCCCGGATACCCCACGGTCTGGGCGAGGATGATTTTTTTATGATCCGGCAAGTTCAACGCCTTGGCGAGGGCATCGCGGTCGACCATGCCCCGCACCACCGTAGCCAAGCCTTCCGACGCGCAGAACAAATAAACGTTTTGGCTGATGAAACCGACATCTGCACCCGCATACAACGCCTGGTCCTCGGGGGATGATCCGGTCATCCTTGCGGTGTCCGCCACGAACACCAGATTGAGCGGGGCCGTGCCGACGAAGCCTTGGACTCCGGCCAGCTTGCGCAAATCGCCGGCGGCGACCGCTTTCAGAACGTTGGCGTTGGCGTCGTAGAGGTATGCGCCGTCCGCCGTGATGGCAAACACGTCCACTTCCTGCCAGTTCCGGGCGGAGGGCGCGGTGCGCTTTCCGGTGTCGGGGCGGTTGATGCCGAATGCCGCCCATAGCAGGTCGGCCACCACGTGTTCCGGCAGGGCATTCGGACTGAAGGCGCGGGCCGACTGTCTTTGCTTCAGGGCCTGCAGCAGAGGCATGCCGCCGTCCATGCGCGGCGAGGGGAGCGGGATGTCGGCCCGTTCCGCGGCAAATGCCCACGACCCGAGGGCCAGCGCCGCCATTCCAACGGACAGTATCGAGATCTTGATGTTGTTCATTTTGGTTTCTCCCGGGGGCTGGTTATCGATCCTTCCAGTTCCACCACTTCAGCTTTTCCGGATCGGGCTTCTTCCTGGTCGCATAGTATACCGCACACCTGAACACATAGAGCATGCAGCGATCGACCGGTTTGCCGACTCGCCGGCACAGTCGGGCATAGAGCTGTTCAGGATCTTTGTTCCGCAGGTCCTGCACCCGACGGATGCCGATCCGTCTGAAGTCATCGGCGGTCCTTTTCCCGACCCCGGGGATCGTCTGCAATTCGTCTGTTGTACTATTCATGATCCTGGCCGGTGTGGTTGCTGCCGATTTAATGCCACCATTTTCCGGCATAATCAACCTGTTCCCATCTGACGGATGACCGTTAGGACTCACCGGACAGCGCGCATGCGGAGCAGGTGGGTTTCTTGCCCCTGGAGATCAAGGCAGGGCGCCGGGTTGGATGCGCAACTTGTGCGCCGAACGGTGCGGCGCATGGTTCAACGGGTTTGGCGTTGGTTTTTGAAAATTAGGCCCGAAATCGGAGCAATTTGGGCTCGTAGGGCTCCAATTTTTCCTTTTTGGGCCGATTTTTCACGAATATTCGGGATTTTTAAGCATTTTCGCGCATTTTTGGCGATATTTTGTGTCCAATGGTGCTTTTTTCGCCACAAAATACATATTTTCCCTCAAAACCACCAATTCCCATACCGTTTGTTGGTTTTTCCGGCCATTTTTCGAGAAAAGATGCCACCAAACCCACCCCCGTCCAAAAATCAGCGCACATGTTGTTGTTGTTTGCAGGTCCGACCATGATGATCCCGGGATTGAGCCGGTTCTCCTAATTAATAAACGCAGTGGCGCAAAGGGAAGTCATGAATTCATGAAACTATCCTCCTTTTCTGGAACACGCCGACGAGGTGCGGGGCTATATCTGCCAAGTTCTGCAGACACGGCAAAAGGCTTGATAAATCCCAACGCGGCGAAATCAATGGGATAACGTACGGTATTTTTCGCACTTTCAGAAGTGGCAGTTCTCAGACTAGGAATGGGTTGGCTCGCAAAAGCAACCACAACCAAGAAAGAGAACTGCCATGGGCAAGAAGGTATCGAAGGGGGCCGTGTGGAGATAAAGAACGCAATCGAAGTGAACCAGGAGCAGATCAAAGGGCATCTGAACGAACTGGTGCGTCAGTCGGTGGAGGAGACCCTGAACGGGCTGTAGGACGCGGAGGCGGATCGGCTGTGCCAATCCAAGCGCTACCAACGGGTTGCGGATCGGGTGGACACGCGGGCGGGGCACTACGAACGGGGGCTGCAGACGCAAGCCGGCGATGTGGCCTTGAAGGTGCCCAAGCTGCGTACGCTGCCGTTCGAGACGCAGATCATCGAGCTGTATCGGCGGCGGGAAAGCTCGGTCGATGAGGCACTGCTGGAGATGTACTACGCGGGCGTCTCGATGCGGCGGGTCGAGGACATCACGGATGCGCTCTGGGGCGCCCGCGTGAGTCCCAGTACCATCAGCGACCTGAACCAGAAGGTGTCCGGGAAGATCGACGAGTGGCGGAACCGCCCCTTGGCGGGCACCCACGTCTACGTGTCGTAATATTCCTCGGAGGCCAGAGGGAGTCGACCACGAAATGCCTCCTCGACCTTTGCCTCAAATTGTTTCCGCGTAATAATATGGCCGCTCTCGAACCATCCGTATTTGCCTCCGAGTCTGATCAAAGGGATGGAGATTGCCAAAACAACAAGGATCGACAGCACTATGGCCAATAAGGCTGGAACTGGAAGTAAGTAGTCCATCATCTCCTATGCCCAACGTCAGGGTTCAGGCTCGACCCACGGGCTGTACTCGATAGGTGTGCAGCGAGCGGAAGGGTGTGCATAGCGACAACTTGTGGGTCGTAGACTGGAACCCCTTGAAAAATGCCTTGGTCTGGCCCCCGATCGCCCGCCGCGTCCCCCGGTCCTTCGCTCTGATAGCGGCCCCCAGGCTCTCGTCGCCGACCTCCGGCCATCCCTTTAGCCCCATCTGGGCTTCCGCCCCGAGAGCAAAATACATGCGCCCCCGACGGGCTTGTTCAACCCGGGATTGCAGCGTGGCTTCGCACGCTACGAATCCCTACATTGTTGGAGCATCTTCATCATCGCAGCAGTGTTACGGGAATTCTCTTATCCGCCAGAAAATGGTTGGGGCAGAAGATTGTCGTGATATGGTGTTTGTGTCTGGTTGACAAACGAACGATGTTCCCACATCGTCCCATGAGTTTGTCAGCGATGAGGTTTCCTGTAGAATGTATTCCCTCCCGACAGTGCCGATATGTAGTATCTCCCAGTCATTGTCTGCAACTTGTCTCAAGGCCACAATACGCGGCGGGGCCGGCGGCGCAATGCTCGCCAGGGAAGCATCGATGCCGGTGACGGTCGTTTCGGCGGGCACGACAATGTCCGTGCCGGAGTCGAGGTCCGGCGCGTTGTCGTAAACCTCGGTAAGGTAGTCGCCGTTCTGCCAGTCTTCGAACTGTACCCGGTAGGTGCCGGCGGGTAGCCCGCCGATGGTGTACTCGCCGTTGGCGTCGGTGTTATCTGACCGCACCCATTCCCAGTACGAACCGGAATCGTTCCATCGGTAGGCCGTGGCCTGAATGTCCTGAAGGAGCGTGGTTCCGTCCGGCCCGGTCACGGTGCCGGAAATCTTGGAAGCATTCGCCAGCGAAGCATCGATGCCGGTGACGGTCGTTTCGGCGGGCACGACAATGTCCGTGCCGG
>ENA-UOXR01002009-UOXR01002009.1-bioreactor-metagenome-genome-assembly--contig:-NODE-2009-length-19799-cov-5.053890_pt1 | contig 19799 bp, 15 predicted proteins | sample MGYA00238164_ERZ764825 | MGnify/ENA primary metagenome ERZ764825 (study PRJEB28920, sample SAMN05720171) | bioreactor metagenome | isolation source: Anaerobic biogas reactor | place: USA:Washington...
TCAAGGGGGCCGCGGTCGTCGGGGCGGCGGCAGGGTTGGGCGTGCTCGACGGCAAGCTTCTGCACGCGCAGAGCGCAAATCTCAAGTTCAGCACCTGGCACCCGCCGGTAAGCCGTGAGGTCAAGACGGTCTGGACGCCGATGATGGAAGAGGTGAAGAAGAGAAGCGCCGGGAAACTGGCCTACACAATGTACGCCGGGGCCGCGCTGGGCAAGGGCCCCGAGCACTTCGACATCGTCGCGAAGGGTCTGTCCGACCTCGGATACTTCACCGCCACGTGGACTCCGGGCCGGTTCCCGCTGACCGACGTCCTTTCCCTCGCTGTCTGGGTCGACGGCAAGGACACCGCGGCGGATATCGGCAACGCGGTCTACAACAGGGCGCTCAAGGACGAGTTCAAGAACGTCAAGGTCCTCGAGCTCAACGGCTGCATCCAGTCCTTCATCTGGACGAAGAAGCCCATCTCGAAGCTGGCCGATCTCAAAGGCGTGAAACTCCGTTCACCCGGCGGGCACCAGACGAACTACATCAAGTCCCTCGGTGCCGAGCCGGTCTTCATGCCCCTCGGCGATGTGTACATGGCGATGGAGACGGGCACCGTCGACGGCATTGTCACCTGCGCACCGCTCATCCTCGCGTACAAGCTCGGCGAGGTCGCGAAGTACGGCACGGTGCTGACATTCGGCTGCGTTTCTGAAGGCACCGTGATGAACATGAAGTCCTGGAACAAGCTGCCCGCAGACCAGAAAAAGGTCATCGAGGACGTCTGCACGAACCCCTTCAAGGTGACGGGCGGCCTCGGCAAGGACGACTACAAGAAGATAATGGCGGACATCCAGAAGATGGGCGTCAAGATGATCGACCTTCCCAAGGCGGAACAGGAGCAGTGGTATAAGAGGTTCCAGGACGTGACCCGCAAGTGGGTTTCCGACATGGAGGCGAAGAAACTGAACGCCAAGAAGGTCGTCGCGATCATGAACGAAGAGTGCGAGAAGAGAAACGTCCATCTCGTTTCCTGCCCGCCTGAATTCAAGAAGGTCTGATAAGAAAGAGGCTAAAGAACGCCATGAAAGCGCTGGAAGGTTTTCAAAAGGGGATACACAGGACAACGTACGCGATCTGCGCTGTGGGCATGTTCCTTGCCATTCCCCTCATGCTGATCACCACTTTCGACGTGCTCGGGAGGGCCATTTTCAACAAGCCCCTCCCGGGCACCCTTGAACTCTCGGAATACATGCTGTCCATCATCATCCTGCTGGGTGCCGCGTACACCCAGCAGGTCAAGGGCCACGTGGCCGTCGACTTCCTGACGTCGAGATTTCCCGTGAAAGGTCAGCTGGTCTGTAAGATCATAACCGACATACTGTGCCTTTTCGTCATCACGATCATGACGATATACGGCTGGATCGAGGGAATCTCCGAAACAACGGTGACGGACCAGCTCAGGGTACCCATGTGGCCCTTCAAGACGCTCGTCGCCGTGTGCGGGCTCATGCTCTGGGCGGAGTTTCTCACCGACCTGATAACATCTATCGTGGGCCTGGGAAGGAGGGAATAATGGACCCTGTTACTGTTGGCATACTAGGCTGCGTGCTCCTTGTGATCCTCCTCTTCCTCGGGATGCCCATCGCCTTCGTCATGATGTTCGTGGGCTTCACCGGGCTCTGGGCGCTGTCCTCCCTCGACGCCGCCCTGCCCAAACTGGCGGAGACCGTTTGGGGCGTCGCAAATAACTACCCCTACACCATCATCCCCCTCTTCATCCTCATGGGGAGCTTCGCGGGCTCCGGCGGGATAACGAGGGAACTCTACAACACCTTCGACAAATGGGCACGCAGGCTCCCCGGCGGACTGGGTATCGCCACGATCGGTGCCTGCGCGGCCTTCGGCGCGGTGAGCGGCTCTTCCGTCGCCGCCGCCGCCGCCATGGGGAACGTGGCCCTGCCGGAGATGCGCAGGTTCGGATACGACCCCAAGCTCGGCTGCGGCGTCATCGCGGCTGGCGGCACTTTGAGCTTCCTCATACCGCCCAGTCTCGGGTTCGTGGTCTACGGCATGCTCACGGAGCAGTCCATCGGGAAGCTCCTCATCTCGGGTATCCTGCCGGGAGCAGTCATGGCCGGCGCGTTCATCGCATGCGTCATAGTCCTCGTAGCCATAAACCCGAAGCTTGCGCCGCGCGGCACGGAAAAGGTGACCTTCAGGGACAAGTTAATAGCCCTCAAGGGCGTCTGGGAGGTGCTGCTCGTCTTCTGCATCGTCATGGGCGGCATATACCTCGGTTTCATCAACCCCACGGAGGCAGGCGCCATCGGAGCGACGGCCCTTTTCATCATCGTCATCATCAAAAAGAAGCTGACCAAACAGAACATGTTCGCCGCCCTCCTTGAGATGGCGAGAATATCCATCATGGTGCTCTTCCTCGTCGCCGGAGCGACATTGTTCAGCTATTTCCTCGCCCTCTCGACGATACCGACGGCGGTCTCGACGTGGATAGCGGGGCTCGGCGTGTCGAAGTACATCATCCTCGTCATCATCGTGGCCATATACTTTCTCCTCGGGTGCTTCCTCGATTCCGTGTCCATGATGGTCCTCACGCTGCCCGTCATCTTCCCGGTGATCGTCGCCATCGGGTTCGACCCCATATGGTTCGGGGTTCTCCTGGTGCTCATGATGGAGGCGGGGCTCATCACACCGCCGGTGGGGCTTAACATCTACACCATTGCGGGTATCGCCCCGGACGTGCCCATGGGGACCATATTCAGGGGGGCGATGCCTTTTCTCCTCTCCGTCATAGCCACGGCGATCATATTGACCATTTTTCCGCAGATAGCCACCTACCTGCCGAGCCTCATGGGCAGATAAACAAGGTGTGAACGGGTAACGGAAAGAGACATGAAGACCATACGCTTCGTACTCAATGGAAAGGAAACCTCGATCGAGGTCGAGGACAATGAGACCCTGCTGTATGCCCTCAGGGAAAGGCTCGGCATAACGAGCGTAAAGGAGGGCTGCGGCATCGGGGAATGCGGGACGTGCACCGTGCTCGTCGACGACGAACCTCACTACTCCTGCCTGACGCTGGCGTCGAAAGCGAACGGCCGGGATATCAAGACCGTGGAATACCTCTCCTCGTCGGGGGTGCTCCATCCTTTGCAGGAGGCCTTTATCCGGTCCGGCGCCGTGCAGTGCGGCTACTGCACGCCGGGGATGCTCCTTAGCGCCTACAGCCTTCTTCTCAGGAACGCGGACCCCGACGCCCATGACATCAAGGAGGCGATCAGCGGCAACCTGTGCCGATGCACGGGATACATACAGATCGAAGAGGCCATAAAGAATGCTGCCGAAATTTGCAAGTGTCATAGCCAGGACTAAGGACGAGGCCCTCTCCTGGCTCTCCTCCCTGGAGAACCCGAAGATCATCGCGGGGGGGACGGACCTCATGGTCAAGATGCGGGCGGGGAAGCACTACAGCCATGTCATCGACGTGGCCGGCATCCCTGAACTCCTCACCATGACGGAAAAGGACGGAAGGATATCCATCGGCCCGGCCATGACGCACGCGCGTCTCAGCGCCGAAGCCTCCATCGTTCGGAGCGCACGGAGCCTCGCGCTGGCATGCGGGCTCGTCGGTTCTCCACAGATACGCAACATGGGCACCATCGGGGGCAATCTCGGGAACGCCTCGCCCGCCGCGGATTCCATACCTCCCCTGCTCATACACGACGCGGTCCTCACCCTGGAATCGAGGGACGCGAGCCGGAAGGTCCCCCTCGAAGAGGCCATCGTCGCGCCTTACGTGACATCCATCGACGGGAAGGAACTCATCGGCTCCATAGAGATAAGCCCCCTGAGAGGATACCGGGAAGGCTACCGCAGGGTCGCCAAAAGGGCGACCTGGGCGATCTCGCGCCTCGGTGTCGCCTTCGCCATCAGGGAAGAGGACGGCAGGTTCACGGACGCGAGGCTGGCCATCGGTTCATGCACACCCATGCCCTTCCGGGCGAAGAAGGTGGAAGTCCTGCTTAAAGGGGCCCCGAAGAACGAGGCAACCATATCGGAAGCGATACGGATGGCCCTGGAGGAGATGAAGCTCATCTCGGGGATCAGGCCCTCGTACGCCTACAAGCTCCCCGTGTTGCAAGGCATTCTTGAAGAAGTGCTCAGAGGTTGACGGAACTATGTTCATAGGACAGGATATAACACGCGTTGACGCCCTCGACAAGGTCCTGGGGACGGCGGCCTTCGCCCATGACCTCAAAAAGAACAACATGCTCTTCGCCTGCGTGGTTCGCAGTTCCCGTCCCCACGCGCTGATACGGAAGATCGATGTCTCAGCCGCCCGTGCCCTCGAGGGGGTCGTCACGATCCTCTCCCACGAGGACATCCCCGGGGAGAACCTCTTCGGAGCGATCAAGAAGGACCAGCCCTTCCTCGCCGCGGGACGCGTCCGATACAAGGGGGAGGCAATCCTCGTTGTCGTTGCGGCCACCGAGGAGACGGCACAGAGGGCATCGGACCTCGTCAGGATCGAATACGAAGACCTTGAGAATATATCGGATCCTTTTCTTTCCATACAATCCCCCGTCCTCATCCATGACGGGGGAAACCTCCTCAGCCACCGCAAGCTCGTGAAGGGCGATGCCGCGAAGGGCTTCGAGTCCTCCGACGTCATCGTGGAGAACACCTACAGCACGACCTGGATCGATCATGCCTACATGGAGACCGAGGCGGGCCTGGGCTACCTCGACGACAGGGGGAGGGTGGTCGTCGCCTCCTCCACGCAAAACATCCACTACAAGATGAAGGAGATATCGAGGCTTCTCGCCATCCCCCCGGAAGATGTCCGGGTCGTTCAGGCCACGACCGGCGGGGGCTTCGGCGGCAAGCTCGACGTCACCGTCGAAGGTTACCTCGCACTTGCCGTCTGGCACACGAAGAGGCCCGTCTTCATGAGGTACACGAGGGAGGAAAGCCTCCTCGCCCAGACAAAGAGGCATCCCCTCTACATCGTCTACAAGACGGGGGCCAGAATGGACGGCAGCCTCACCGCCGTCGAGGTGAACATCGTCGGCGATACGGGGCCCTACAATTCCTACGGCGAGACGGTCTGTTTACGGGCGGCCGTGCACGCCACGGGGCCCTACGAGGTCCCCAACGTTCTCGTGAACTCACGCATGTTCTACACGAATAACCCCGTATCGGGTGCCATGAGGGGCTTTGGCGTGCCCCAGCTCGCCCTCGCCCACGAATCCCAGCTCGACGAGATCGCCGGGCTCATCGGCATGGATCCCCTCGACATACGGATGAAGAACGCCCTGAAGAGAGGTTCGCTGACCGCCACCTCCCAGGTCCTGAACTACAGCGCGGGGCTCCTCGAGACCTTGAAGGCGGTGGAGCCCTTCTGGCGGGAGCGGCGCAAAGAGGGACCCGGCAGCGGCTTCGGCCTGGGATGCATGTACTACGGCATCGGCAACACGGGGATCTCGAACCCCTCGAGCTGCTACCTCACCCTCACCCCCGAGGGCAGGGTGGAGATGCACTCCGGGGTCTGCGACATCGGCCAGGGGTCGGACACGGCCCTCCTGCAGATACTCTGCGACGCCCTCGGCATGGAAGAGATGGGTATCGACCTCGTTCGGGGCGACACGGACACGTCCTGGGACGCCGGCTCCACCTCGGCGAGCCGCCAGACCTACATATCGGGGATGGCCGTGTGCAACGCGGCACAGAAACTGAAAAAATACCTCAAGGAAGCGGGTTATTACGACGGCAAGCCCTTGAAGGACATCTATAGCGACGCACCGGACGGGAGTGTCCCCATCTTCGAGGGCCACTTCGACCCGCCGACGACAGCACCGGACCCGGAAACGTCGCAGGGCTCTCCCTATGCGACCTACGCCTTCGCGACGCACATGACCGAGATCGACGTCGATGAGGTGACGGGTGTCTGCAAGGTCGTCAGGGTCCATGCCGCCCATGACGTGGGAAGGGCCATCAATGTAAGCAACGTGAAAGGTCAGATCTACGGGGGTGTGGCAATGGGGATCGGACTCGCCCTCATGGAGGAGTTCATTCCGGGAAAGAGCGAGTCTTTCGACAATTACTATCTTCCGACATCCATGGACATGCCCGAGGTCGAGGCGATGATCGTCGAAGACCGCGAACCCACGGGTCCCTTCGGGGCCAAAGGGGTCGGCGAGCCGGCGCTCATCCCCCAGGCCGCTGCCATCGTGAACGCAATACATGACGGGACGGGAATCTGGATGCGTCAGCTTCCCTGCGACATAGAGAGGCTCAAGCTGGCCCTGGAAAAGAACAAAGAGAACAAATGATGAACCGCGTAAAAGGAGGAAGCGTATGAGCACGCTCGTTATAAGGAATGTGGGAACCATCTTCACGGGGGACATCGAGAAGCCGGTCGTGAACGGCCCCGTCTCCATCCTCATCGAAGACGGGAAGATCAAGGCCATTGAAAGCACGGAACCAAAGGCCGACAAGGTCATCGATGCCAACGGCATGACGGTCTGTCCGGGATTCATCGATTCCCATGTACACTTCGTGTTCGGCGATTTCACCCCTCGTCAGAGCCAGCTCGGTTATATCGAAAGCAGCCTCCACGGCGGAGTGACGTCGATGATATCCGCCGGCGAGGTCCACCTGCCCGGCAGGCCGACGGACCCCAAGGGGACGAAGGCCCTCGCGCTCCTCGCCCAAAAGTCCTTCGCGAAGCTGAGACCGGCGGGCGTGAAGACCTACGGCGGGGGCCTCATACTCGAAAAGGGCCTTGTCGAGGCGGATTTCAAGGAACTCGCCGAAGACGGCGTGTGGCTTGTCGGCGAGATCGGCCTCGGCAGCATCAAAGCGGCGGAAGAGGCGCGTCAGATGGTCGAGTGGGCAAAGAAGTACGGCATGAAGGTTCTCATGCACGTCGGCGGCACGTCGGTGCCGGGAAGCTCCACCGTGACCTGCGACGACGTCCTCGTGGCGAAACCCACCGTGGCCTGCCATCTGAACGGCGGACCCACGAGCATCCCCGTACCCGAGGTGAAGAGGGTCATCGAGCAGACGGACTGCGCCATCGAGGTCGTCCACTGCGGGAATCCCCTGTCGGCGCTCGAGATCGGCAGGTTCATGAAGGAAAAGGGGATGCTGAAAAGGCTCATCCTCGGCAACGACGCCCCCTCGGGGACGGGTGTCATCCCTCTCGGGATATGGAGGATGGTCAACTTCATGTCCTCCCTCTGCGGCATACCCGCGGAAACGGCGGTCTGCTTCGCCACGGGGAACACGAAGAACGTCTTCGGACTGTCCCAGGGTACCGTGGCACCCGGCTGTGACGCCGACCTCCAGATCATCGACGCCCCCATGGGCTCCGCCGGCAAGGACGCGAAGGCGGCCATCGAAGTCGGGGACATACCGGGCATCGGGATGGTCCTCATCGACGGGGTCGTGAAGACACAGGTCAGCAGGAACACCCCGCCACCGGTCAGGAAGACGGCGTAGGGGAAAAGTCCGGGGTGTCATATGAAGATAGACCTTGATAAATGCAAAGGCTGCGGGCTCTGCGAAGAGGTGTGCCCCTTAGGGGTGATAACCCTCAAGGACAGGAAGGCGGCCATCGGCCCCGGCTGCGTCGAGTGCAAGACCTGTATGAAGGTGTGCCCCGAGGCCGCCTTTACACCGGAGGCCCCCGCGGGTGAGCCCATGTGCACCGCGTGCCCCATCATGTGCAGGATACCCGAGGGCGGGAGCGGCGCCTGCATGAGATATTTCAACGAAAAAGGGGAGATAGTGCGAGCGGGCAGGGTCCACTCCTATGAAGAGGTGATGGACCTCGTACGCGAAGGCACCGGTGCGGGAACCATCGGCACGCCCCTTATCACCGGGATCGGATCGGGTACCACGTACCCCGACTTCAGGCCTTCACCCTTCATCGTGAGCGGGGTCAAGGACGGCATCGACATCGTCACCGTCGTCACCGAGGCCCCGTTGAGCTACAGCGGCCTCAAACTCAAGGTCGACACGGACCTCCACGTGGGGGAGGAAGGCAAGAAGGTATATGTCCGCAGAAAGGGCAAACGCCACATCGGCCACCTCTGCACGGAGGAATACGGGTCAAAGATACTCTCCCTCGGCGGCGTGAACATCCTCACATCGAAAGACGGCCTCTTTGCCGCCAAGGTGCTCCACGAGTTTCTACAGGGCAAGAAGATAAAGGTCGAGGTCGAAGACGGGACGAAGCTCACGCTCGCCCTCGGCCAGGAGCCCGAGATCGGCGGGACCGTGGAAGAGCGCATGCGCGTCGGCTGCGGAAGCGCCACGACGGGGCTCTTCGCGCCCTACATGTTCGATGCCGCCGACGAGGTCATCGTCCTCGACGGCCACATCACCGGCCTCTTCAGCGAGCACCCCTCGGGCAGGTACCTCAACAAGCCCCGCTCTCCCATACAGCTCACGGGGCAGAAGAGCACCGAGGGGCGGTATTTCCTCAACAAGGGCAGCGGCTGGGGAGGAACGGACATCGTGAACCCCCTTGACGTCATAAAGGACGTGGACAGGACCAAGTGCTTCGACGGCATGACGCTCCTTATCACGGAGACGACGGGCAGGAAGTCGGCGTTCTACCACTGGCAAAAGGACAGGTTCGTGGAAGACGCGCCCACCCCGGAGGCGGTCACGTTCCTTAACGTCCTCAAGGATTCCTGCGAGCTCTCGCGCGTGAGCGCGGTGTTCGCCGCCGGCGTCGGCGGTTCGGCCCGGGCGGGCGTGACGAAGAACCCCATCAGGCTGACGAGGGCCGTCCACGAGGGCAGGGTATCCGTCACCATCGGCGGCGCGAGGCCTTTCATATTCCCCGGAGGCGGCATCAATTTCCTCGTCGATGTGGAAAAGATAAAGCACGGAAGCATTTACGTCTCGCCGACGCCTTCCTTCATACTCCCCGTCGAGTATACCATGACGCTCGAGACCTTCAAGGAGATCGGGGGGCACATCGAAGCGGTCCGGCCCGTTGAAGAGGCATTGGGGAAGAAAGACAAGGGCCGTTAGGTGGACCGGTGTACGTTGAGGTCGGCCCCGCCAGCCTTGTGATACGGGGCGAAAAGAACGGCAGGGCTCACGTGTTCCCCAGGGAAGAAGTGGAGACATTCGTCGCCTCCATCCTGAGGGACATACGCGAGTGCCTTCCCGTCCTGAGGCAGAAGGCCCACAGGATCAGGAACACATCCGCCCTTCCCGAGGTGGCAAAACGAATGACGGCAGCGGCAAAGATGGTCAGCGAGACGACATTGACACCCATGGCGGCGGTCGCCGGCACGGTGGCGGATATGGTGAAGGAGCATTTCGCGGCGCGCGGCGTCGACCTTCTCATGGTGAACAACGGTGGTGACCTGTCCATCTTCAACGCGACGGGCAGGACGCTCACGGTCGGGATCGGCGACATCATGACGGGGCGGGCGACACCCTACGTGATACGGCTTACGGACATGCGTGAGGTCGGGATGGCGACGAGCGGGTTCGGCGGCAGGAGCCTGACCCTCGGCATCGCCGACACGGTGACGGCCATTGCAGGGACGGGCGCCGTCGCGGACGCGGCGGCTACGCATATCTGCAACTGCACCACCGTTGAGACCGACGGAGTGATACACCGGAAAGCCCGGCTCATCGATCCCGGAACAGACATCCCCGACGAAGACGTAACGATCGATGTGGGCCCCCTGACGGATGCTCTCGTTGCCGACGCGCTTGCGAATGGTCTCAGGAGCGCGCGGGAGCTGACAGACAGGAGCATCATCGACTATGCCCTCATGGCGCTGAGAGGCAGCATCGTCACGACAGATACATGCAATGGTATTAACAAAAATATAACCCTGGAGGTGCAGGATGGAAATCAGGAAGATCGTCACCATCGTTGAAGATACGCTTATCGACGGAGAGAAAAAGGCCGCGAGGCCCATCAGGAAGGCCGCGTGCATCGCCGTCATCAAGAACCCCTACGCCGGAAAGTATGAGGATGACCTCACACCCCTCATCGATTTCAGTGACGAGATAGGAAAGGTGATATCGGAGCGTGCCGTCATGGCCCTCGGAACGGACAGAAAGCCCGAGAGCTACGGCAAGGCCGCAATTGTCGGCGAGAAGGGAGAGCTGGAACACGCCGCGGCCCTTCTCCACCCGAAACTCGGCACCCCGCTGCGCAACGCCGTCGGCGGAGGCAAATCGATCATCCCCTCAGCGAAGAAGATGGGCAAGATGGGCGACACCATCGACATCCCCGTCCACTTCAAGGACGCCGCCTTCGTCAGGTCCCATTTCGATGCCATGACCGTCTCCGTGAGCGATTCGCCCCGGTCCGACGAGATCCTTCTCGCCGTGGCCGTCACCGACGGCGGCAGACCCAACCCCCGCATCGGCGGCCTGAAGAAAGAAGAGGCCAAGTGCGAGGATGGACTCCGCTGAAAAACGGTTCAAAGGTTCAAAAGTTCAAGGGTTCCAGGGCAAAAAAAGGGCGCTGGGACCCTGAAATCTTTCCCAATCCCGCCGGAACCCAACAGGGAACCGGCTTTTTCTTACTCTTGAACCCTTGAACCCTTGAACTCTTGAACTCTTGAACCGTCTTCAAGCGCCCTTGCGCCTCGGATCGAAGACATCCCTTAAGCCTTCGCCGAGGAGGTTGTAGCCCATGACGGTGACGAAGATGGCGAGGCCGGGGTAGAGGGAGAGCCACCAGGCCACCTCTATGTTGTCCTTCGCCTGGGTGAGGATGTTGCCCCAGCTCGGTGTGGGGGGCTGGACGCCGATGCCGAGAAAGGACAGCGCCGATTCCGTCAGGATGGCCCCGCCGATACCCAGCGTCGCGACGACGTAGACGGGTGTCACCGCATTGGGCAGGACGTGGCGGAAGATTATCCTCAGGGAATTGAACCCCTGCGCCTTCGCGGCCATGACATATTCCTTGCTCTTTATGCTCAGTATCTCCGCCCGCACGAGACGCGCCGTGCCCATCCAGCTCGTCAGCCCGATGACGATCATGATGTTCCAGATGCTGGGCTCCAGGATGGCAATGACGGCAAGGATGAGAAAGAACGTCGGGAAGCACATCATGAGGTCGACGAAGCGCATGATGGCCTCGTCCACCATCCCCCCGAAATAACCAGATATGGCCCCCAGGATGAGCCCGATGAGGATGGCGATGCCCACGGAGACGAATCCCACGAGGAGGGATATCCGCGTCCCGTAGAGGACCCGGGAGAAGACGTCCCTGCCCAGCGTGTCCGTGCCGAAGGGATGGGAGAGGCTGGGCGCCGAGAGTATGTTCTTTATGTCCGGCTCGATGGGGTCGTGAGGCGAGATGACCGGCGCGAAGAGGGCGCAGAAGAACATGGGAACAAGGATGATGAGCCCTACGAGCGCAAGGTGGTGCCGCACTGTCCGTCTGAGAATGTCTTTCATGTCACCTCATATTAATAGCCGGAGACGGCAAAATCAAGCAAAAGTCCGCCCCGTCAGAGAGTCTCGAGCAAGGAGACAGGAATCTCCTTGATACCTGCCAGCAGCCGGTCATTCGTGAGAAGGACATCGGCGCCATGGACTATGGCGGTCGCGGTGATAATGGCGTCGGGCATCTTGAAATTGTAGACCGCCCGGACACGTGCCGCCTCCTCCGCGACCACTTCGTCCATGGGACGAACGGTGAGATTCGGCATCTGGAACATGAGCTTGATCTGGTCGAGGGCGGCCCAATTTCCCTCCCGATAGGGAAGCACAGCACATTCGGCGAAAGACAGGACGGACGCGATGAATTTGTGGGTTCCCTTGTTGGCGACAGCATCAATTATGGGAACAACTTTTTCCCCCAGCGGTTCCCGCGAGAACACCGAGATGAATACGTTCGTATCGATCGCTATCGTTCTGTATCGGGCCAGAAAATCCTTTACCCCCACGTTTCACGCTCTTTCTTGAGATATTCCAACGGGTTGTCGCCCCAGGCTCCCTTGCAGCAGCCGAAAGACGCTTCTGCCCAGTCCTCTGGTTTCTTCATGAGAGAAATACGCCCATTTCTATCGCTCGTCATGATCAGGACATCGCCGGGGTTGACCTTCACGCTGTTGCGGATTCGGGCGGGAATAACGATCTGGCTCTTCACTCCCACCTTTACCTCTTCTGTCACACCGAACATACCTGCCTCCTTTGTATTCCTATTATAGCCAAACGTAGGAACTATGTCAATTATGTCATACTATGGCAGAAAAACGGCGCGTGATTGGATGTGAAGTAGGGGGGCTGGCGCTTCACGATCTCCCGGATGGCGGGATGGCGCGTGAATTCCCTGTCGAGAAAGCGCCTCACCTTTTTGCGGTCCCATCCCTTCGGATGGACAAAGTCCGTGTAGAAGGAGAGGTCGCCGCCAGAGAAGGGCTTCGCCTCGAGGCCAGCGGCATCGGGGCTTCCGTGGGGAAGGTTGAAGACGGCGAGGTTGACAAACCCGATGGACTCATGGTGCTCAACGACGAAGTCCATGGTCCTTCGTGCTGTCCCCTCACTCTCCCAGGGCGTCCCGAAAAGGAGATAGGCGTATGTTCCGATGCCCGCCCCGGACAGGGTCTTCAGGGCCTTCGATACGTCGGTCAGACGTATCCCCTTCCGCATGCCGTCAAGGACATCCTGATCCCCCGACTCGATGCCAAGCTTGAGCATGACGCAGCCGGAAGCCCTGAGGTCCCGGCAGAACCCCCCGTCCGTCAGTTCCTTCGTCACCCGGGCAAAGCCGTACCAGGGAACGCCGGGCGGCGTATTGATGAGAGCCTTGAGGACGGAAGGGCTTATCGCGTTGTCGACGATGTGTGCCAGAGCGGGACGGTACTCTTGCGCAAGCTCTCTCAACCCGGCCGCCGCCTCTATCGGCGCGAGCTCCGCGTATGGGGTGTCTTCGGCCGTTTCGGGACAGAAAGAGCATTTGCCGTAGTAGCACCCCGTCGATGTGCTGTAGGGCATGACCATCCCCGGCGACAGGTAATCCTTCAGAGGGAATGCATCGTAAGCGTAGGAGGCGGAGATCTTCCTGCCTCCCGCCTCGGACGGCGATCCGAGAAGTCCGAGAAGAAAGGTCTCTCCCGGACCCGCAACGACGTGATCGATGAGGCCGCCGAAGTTGTTCTTCCATGCCGGCGCGCTCATCCATGACGTCACCAGTCCCCCGCCAAGGATTATCTTCACCTTCGGGAACTCGCTTCTCACGAAACCCATCATCGCAAACGCGCCAAGGGCCTGACTGAGGTAGGTGAGCGAGAATCCCGCGAACCTCTCCCCGCCGCGCCCCAACTCCTCCCTGAGACGTCCTGCGAAGTGCTCGTAGAAAGGGCTGTCCCCGGGGTGACGAGCCGCCTCCATGAGGTCCTCGCTTCTGATCGGTGACAAACGTTTGTCCTCATAATCGGCGAGGCTGAGCCTTGTGTTCTCTCCACCGGCAAAGAAAAAAGACCGGTTGACGTCGTTGACGCATCTCTTGTAGCGGTCGAAGTTGCGGTATGTCCTTTCGTCCCGAAGGGCATCGAGGTTTCGGGAAAGGTCTCGCGCGGCCCTCTGCGACCACCTGTCGCCACCGGGGACTGTACTGGAAAGGAGCCGGAGCATACCCTCGACGTTCATGTCTAGGACCCTCACGGGATGGCCGGCATCCTTCAAGGCGCCGGCGAGACGCGCGAGTCCCGCGGGAGGTTCGCAGGGTTTGGCTACCGGGGGATTGATAAGGAGCACGTTCTTTCTTTCAGACACGATGGAGCGGGATACCGGCTACCTCATGCCCTCCTCCATCTTCCTGAGGTTCTCGTTGTCGGGAAAGTCGGCCTTCAGCGACCTCACCTCCGCCCGTGCGAGGTCGTTGAGGTTGTTGTCGATGAGGAAGAACACGCAGGAGAGCCTGAAGGAAAGGTCCTCTGTGCGCTCTTTGAAGGTGGCTATCCTCCGGCTGAACTCCTTCACCTGGGTCTCAGGGGGCAGGGAAAAGACACCCCCCGAGACATTGTTGACCTTGCCGGAATCCACGATCCACCGGTATTCGTTGCCATAGGCCAGTACCTTATCGGGCACCTTGAGGGAACTGCCCTCGCTCTCCGCGCTGAAAACGACGGTGTCGCCGGAGATTATCTTCACAGTCACCTTCCTGTCGCCGGGACACCTGTTCTCCCAGGAGAGCACCGGTGCCGGGTCGAGTATGGTGGTGCTCACCGGTGATATCGCCCTGATGCAGGGCCTGACGCCGCGCACGACGAAACCGCCCATGGACCCCGGGGTGGCGCTGCCCGGGGTGTGCAGACCCGTGAGCTCCGAGACCTTTCCCCTGACGGCCACCATCCTGCCCGGCTTCGCCAATCCTTCGGAGTTGTCGCCGATCTCGTAACCCTTGCTTTCCTTCAGGGACGCGACGACCACCCTGCCCTTCCGCACGCTGATCCTGTCCCCCTCCTTGACGGCATAGAGGATGTGTTCGCTCCGCCTGAGGGCGATCGTCTTTCCTTGGGCGCTCTTCAGCTCAGCCGTTCCCTTGATGTCGAAGATGTACCCTGCCTCAGCGGCGGCCCCGGCGTCGCCGGCCTTCAGGAACATGACCGCGCCGCAAAAGATGAAAAGAAGGACAGCGCCCATCTTTTTCATATCGTTCTCCTCCCGTTCAGATCATTCCCTCCTCTTTCCCGCACGCACCTACATCACATCACGTCTCCCCGACGGTGTAAAGGGAAATGGGGCGCTCGACCCCCTTGACGGCGAATTCTCCCAGGGTCTTCCACGGGAAAGCGTCCCCGGCCGCGGTGCGGGCGTCGCTGCTGACGAGAAGGGCCGTTCCCGCCTCCTTCGTGAGGCCCTCGATGCGGGAGGCGATGTTCACGTGCTCGCCGATGATGGTGAAGTCCATTTTCCTCTCAGAGCCTATGTTGCCGAGGATGACCTCACCATGGTGTATGCCGATCCCGACACCCACCCGCCAATCACCAATGGACTCCCTGAACCGGCCTTCGTCATTGAGGCGCCTCGTCTCGTCGAGGATATCGAGGGCAGCCGATACCGCATCGGCGGCAGGGCTCTCCCCTGTCATGAAAAAGGCCAGCAGACCGTCGCCGATGAACTTGTTCACGAAGCCACCGCGCTCCTGTATCCTTTCCGTGAGGGCGCCGAAGAAAAAATTGAGGAAGCCCACCACCTGGCGCGCCTCCCTTTGTGTCGAGAGGGCCGTGAAATTCCGGACATCCAGGAACAGGATGGAAACGTCACGCGCTTCGCCGGCAAGGAGGGACTCCGGATCCATATCGAGGAGCCTGTCGAGAACATTCCTGTCCATGTAGTAACCGAAGACCTTCTCCACTTTTCGCCGCGTCCTTTCCTCGACGAGATACCGGTAGGGATAAACGAGGATGGCAACGACGAAGGGCGCGATCGCCTGGGGAAAGATATGGATGTAGCACCCCGCGGAGAAGAGGAGGAGATTGACGGCAAAGAAGAGGACCGCGAGGGCGACGAGCGCGGCGATCGCCGGAAGAGGCCTCATGAGGGATATCACCGCGAGCGACACACCTGCCAGGACAATGAGGACCGCGACATTGACGGCAAGGGGCGCCTCCGTCAGGGAGGTGCCCGTCAGCATCGTCTCCGCTATTGTGCCGTGGATCACGGGACCGGGCATTCTGCCGCTTCCGGGCCGACGAGACGAGGCGTTCCGCTCAGCCGGGTCCGCGGGGAAGATGTCCCCCTTGAGGGGCGTGGCGTGGACGTCCTCGTATCCGCTGATGTAACCGAGGACGACCGTTTTCCCTGAAAAGGCTTTCCTGTCGATCCTGCCGTCCATGACGTCGTCAAGGCGGTAGAAGGGAATGGAGCGTGTCAGCGTGTAGTTCAGGAAAACCGGGGCAGACCCGTATTGCCGTCCCGTGGCGAGCCGGTAGAGGACCGAGGCGAAGGACGGTCTCCCGCCGCGGCCCACCATCTGCTTCCGGATAATGCCGTCGTTCCCGCTGAGTTCGCCATCCGTCAGGGCGGCATCGGCGATGACCATGTTCTTTATGAAGGGGCTCACCCCGTAATAGAAGGGGACCATGTCACCGTGGACGACCTGCACGATGTTCATGCGCTCCGACACATCCATGATGGGACCCAGCACCGACCGGTCCAGTCTCTCGCCCACTTCCTCCATGACCCGGCCGGCCTCGGCCTTCGCTCCGTCGGGGCTGCCGGCCATGAACGCGGCTGCCGCATCCTTGAGCTTGTCGCTCTGTTTGTGGACGAGAATGAGGTCGAGGCCCACCGTCCTCGCGCCGTATTCATCCATGCGCCGCAGGAACCGGCCGATGTCGTCGTAGACGAAGAGGAGGGGCTTCTTCCTGATAAAGGACCTCTCATCGATGCCGACAACGACGATCTCTTCGCTCGGCGCGCCCTTTCCGAGGCCGAGGGCGTCGGAAGCCTTAACGCGCCTGTCGTAGGCCCTTCCCTCCAGGCCCTTCTGCAACCCCGCACCATATATGCCGAGGCAAGAGAGGACCGCAAGAACCGCTATCACGACCGTGATGACCTGATGTCTTCGATCTCTCACCGTTATCCGTCCCCGAAAGATTCCCCCTATTATACACCAGCCCCCGGCCGCGCACGACCTATTTCACGCGCCCTTCGCAGGTCACGACCTCTCCCCGGAAATCCCTTATGGTCACGAAGGCTGATGCCGACAATATTGTAGGCATGACCTGCCAGGGAGAACACGCGGATTTATGGAACTGAGGGCCATCGTCAGGGTTGACAAGGACAGGTGCGTCAATTGCCACGCCTGCATCTCGGCCTGTCCCGTGAAGTACTGCAACGACGGGAGCGGCGACTATGTCCGGGTCAATGCCGACATGTGCATCGGGTGCGGCAATTGCCTCGCGCACTGCACTCATCAGGCGAGGTACTACGTTGACGACTTCGACGAATTGCGCGAGGCGCTGGCGAAGGGAGAGAAGGTGGTGGCCATAGCGGCGCCCTCCGTGGCGGCCAATTTCCCCGGACAATACCTTAACCTCAATGGTTGGCTGAAGAGCATCGGGATAGAAGCGGTGTTCGATGTCAGCTTCGGTGCCGAACTGTCGGCGAGGTCATGCCTCGACCACCTCGACAGGAATGACCCGCGGGCCATGATCTCCTCCGCCTGTCCGGCTGTCGTGACGTACATCGAACTGTACCATCCCGAGCTGATAGAGTATCTAATCCCCGTCGACAGCCCCATGATCCACACGATCAAGATGATCAAGCGGTTCTACCCGTCATACAGGGACCACAAGGTTGCGGCGATATCCCCCTGTATGGCCAAGAAGAGGGAGTTTATCGAGGCCGGATTGGGTGATTACAACGTCTCCTATACGGCCATAGACGGCTACCTCAGAAGCGAAGGTCTGTCCCTCAACAATTTTCCCCCGGTGGATTTCGACAATCCGCCCGCGGAAAGGGCCGTGTCCTTTTCCACCCCCGGAGGTCTGCTGCAAACCCTGGAAAGGACCTGCCCGGGTATACGGCGCAAGGCGAGAAGGATTGACGGGGTGCCATCGGTCTACGAATACCTCAAGAACCTCAGGGATGTCATCGACGCGGGGAGGGGCCCTCTCCTGGTGGATTGCCTGAACTGCGAAATGGGCTGCAACGGAGGCACCCTGACGGTGGCGAAAAAGGATGCGACGCTTGACGAGCTCGAATACCGGGTCACCCGGAGAACGTTGGAAATGGAAAAATTCCACGGTCGAGGAGAAGATGGCGGCAAAACCCCCAGCCCGGAGAACATCGAGGAAACGATCGGGCGGTACTGGGAGAAAGGGCTCTATTCGAGAACATATACCGACCGCAGCGAGAACGTGAAACTCAAGCACCCGAACGAGGGTGAACTGGCCGACATCTACAGGTCGATGTATAAGTTCTCGGCCGACGATATGTACAACTGCACCGCCTGCGGCTACAACAGCTGCGAGAATATGGCCATCGCCATATTCAACCATTTGAACCGTCCCCAGAACTGCCACTTCTACCTGGCCAGAGAGACCGAACTCTCTCACCGGAAGGTCGTCAAAACCGCGAAAAGGCTGAGCACCCTCTTTGACGCCTCGCGGGAGGGCCTCATGCAGATAGACAGGGATGGTACCATTGTCGCGGCGAACCCGGCGATGAAAGGCATTCTCGGCAGGGAGAACCTGACGGGACATTCGATCCTGGATTACCTCAGTCCGGGCGGCGAGACCATCTTTAGACAGTACTCAAGCCTTTATACGGAAAAGATGAAGAGTGCCTATGAGATAGACCTCGTGAGACCGGACGGAACGACGCCGCACTGTCTCGTCAGCGCGGCGCCCGTCTTCAATGAACGCCAGGAGTTGCTCGGCGAGTTCGCGATCGTTTCAGACATCACGGAGCGTCAGCGTTCGGAGGCCCTGCGGGCCAGGCAGGCCCAGCTGTCGGAAGCCATGGACCTTGCCCATGTCGTCTACTGGGAGCTCGATCCCGCAACAGACACCTACGTCTTCAACGATCCCTTCTACGCGTTCTATGGCACCACTGCCATGCGGGAAGGAGGATACCGCATGACAAGGACGGAATATGCCGGGCGATTCATACATCCCGACGACGTGGCGCGCTTCCATGAGTTCGTGGAGGAGAACGCCCTGAAACCCGACCCGGAACTTGTCGCCGCCATCGAGCACCGCATCATTCGTCGCGATGGATCGGTGCGGCACATACTCGCACGGTTGAGGGTCGTCAAGGATGGCTCGGGCCACATCGTGAAGAGGCACGGCGCGAACCAGGACATCACGGACCGGAAACAAGCAGAGGATGCGCTCCGCAAGAGCGAACAGACACTGCAGGCGGAGAGGGACAAGCTCAAGAGCATCTCCGATAATGCCCCCTTCGGCATGGTTCTCACCGACAGGTGCGACCGTTTGGTCTGGATGAACCCCAAGTTCACGGAACTCTTCGGGTTCGACCGGCACGATGTCCCGGACTCCAGGGCGTGGTTCGCGAGGGCCTTTCCGGTCGCCGGATCGAGACACGCGGCAATGTCACAATGGGCAAGGGACGGTGTATCGGGAAGCGGCAGACCGAGGACCCATACCGTCACGTGCAAGGACGGGACGCAAAGGACCGTAAATTTCATTATCTCGGCGCTCGCGTCCGGTGACCACCTGATGGCATGCGAGGATATCACCGAATTGAGGCATCTCGAATCCCAGTTGCGCCAGGCACAGAAGATGGAGGCCATAGGCACGCTCACCGGGGGCATCGCGCACGACTTCAACAACATCCTGATGGCTGTCATGGGGTATGGTTCGCTCCTGCAGATGAAAATGACGGACGCGGACCCTCTGCGCCCCTTCGTGAACGAGATACTGTCTGGTTCCGAGAAAGCTGCCAGGCTCACCCAAACCCTTCTGGCCTTCAGCAGGCAGCGGCCGGTGGTTCTGAAACCCACCAACCTGAACGACACGATCAGGGGAACGGAAAAGCTTCTGAAGAGGCTGCTTATAGAGGACGTGACCCTGAGGACCGTCCTTTCCGACGAGGACATCGTCGTTATGGCCGACGCGACACAGGTCGACCAGATACTCTTTAATCTAGCCACCAACGCAAGAGACGCCATGCCGCGGGGAGGGACGCTCGCCATCGAAACGAGGGCGGTCGAGCTGGATGAGGAGTTCATGCACTACCACGGCTCCGGTGAGCCGGGCCGGTACGCCCTTCTTTCCGTCTCGGACACGGGCACGGGGATGGATGAGACGACACGGGAGAAGATA
>ENA-UOXR01002010-UOXR01002010.1-bioreactor-metagenome-genome-assembly--contig:-NODE-2010-length-19780-cov-11.636451_pt1 | contig 19780 bp, 18 predicted proteins | sample MGYA00238164_ERZ764825 | MGnify/ENA primary metagenome ERZ764825 (study PRJEB28920, sample SAMN05720171) | bioreactor metagenome | isolation source: Anaerobic biogas reactor | place: USA:Washington...
CGATGACAGCATACACTTGTGGAGCATTTTCATTTAGATAAATTTTCTGTACAACACCATCACCAAACACCGTCGGCTCTGGGGGAAGATTTGGCGGCCCATTAGACATACCTATAGACACAGTTGCAGCGTCGCCATTATTTGATTGAAGTCCTGTCGTACCCATATACACCACCACATACTGCAGAAGCGGGGTCATGGTAGGAGCTAGTTCGATCTTTTGGGAAACTGTGAAGCTTGCAGTAGATGCATACAGCACCATTTGGCCGTACTTTTCGCCAACAACAATCAGGTAGAGGGCGCTATCGGCATATTCGGAATAGATTGTTCCGGTGAAATCATAAAGACCCCCGGCTGTTACATTTGCTGTAAGTCCACCCCAACCAACGAGATATTGCGAATTGCCCTCTTCAAGAGTATCGCTGAACAATCTTGTCGGGTCTTCTGTACAGAACATCACGCCTTCAACACTGTCAAAATTACTTATGTAATCCGCAAGATTAAGACTTCCGGTAATCGTTTCTGCATCCAGGGTAACCGTGAGCGCGGGGGTGACGCCGGAGACGTCGAGATAGAAGAAAATTTCGTCAAATACGGAATCCGGAACCGGGACAGTGAGAGCGTATTTTTGCCCGGCGGTCATGGTAACCGGGTACGGTCCGGGAGCCGCCGCGGTACGCACACCCTCAGCGTCATACACACTCAAGCTGTTCACCGTCATGATATCGGTTTCAGACTCATTCGAGAAGGTCAGAGTCACATCTCCCGTATACCCGGGATTGATGCTTGAAATGATCATCTGAAGGGCGGGAATGCCTACGAATCCCTTGAACGATTCATACTCAGTTCCATCGAACGTATACAGAAGCTCACTCAAATACATCGGATTGCCAAACATCCCAAATGCAATCGGAATCCAGTACGGGGTAACGGGTATCATGGTCACCGGGAATGAGTTCTCTACACCTTCAACAACCCGGGGAGACTCAACCATACCGATGCTCGCGCGGCCGGCGAGGAGGACATCCACCTCGTATTCATCATCACCTTTCACAAACGCGCGGAAATCCGTGTCCGGAAGCGAGAAAATCTGACCGAGGGTAGTTGCGACTCCTTCGATTGTCACCTCTTCGTTATGCACTATGCTATCTGCGTAGAGCAGGAACATGCCTTCGTACTGACCGGCGGGAATTTCCGTTATGGAAACCGTGGACGACGACGCGGTTACCCGATACGGCCCCAAAAAGAGGGGCGTGTCGGCCGTGGGACCACCGAGCATGCGGACGTACAAATACCCGCCGTCGGGAATAATGGCGCGGCCTGCGTCGGTTGAACCGCCCGATCCGAGCGGAGACATAACCGTTAACGACAACGAAACACTCGTGGTATCCGTCTTTGCCGGTTCAAGACCCATTCCGCAGGCGGACAAAAATGCTACAAGTGCGAACGCCGCGGTTAATGCAACAAATACTTTTCTCATGTTAACCTCCCGGTAGGGACATATACCCATACTAAAGGTAACACGACCCCGGGGCTTTTTCCACCTTTTCCCGGGATTTTCTGGAAATATTAGAAATAAAACAGGGGGAGCGCTCGATCACCCTCCGCGGCGTACTCAAGATAGAGATACGACACGTCATCAAGGGGGAGGGTAAACAGCACGGACTCCGGACTGTCCGCCGGAATATCCCGATTGAAGGTCTTCGTCTCCAGTTTCGCGCCGGAAGCGGAATAAAGAGACACTGTCCCGGCGTAGACAATACCGGCACCGTCGAAATTGGACAACATTACATAGATGCGCTCCGCACCGTTCGGCTCGAGCCTGAAAAACTGCTTCTTAACAAGGCCATTGGTTGCCGGACAACGGGGAGGGGCACCATCGGGCCCTTCAAACCGCTCGGAAGAAAGGGGAACGAGCGCCGCTTCCACCAGCGGTTTCCTGATCCACCTGACGGGGAAATCCTTGAACAAGGCAACCGCGCCGGAGTTGGCGAGGAGCGTTTCGGCGACATCCGACGAGGAAACAAGCGACCAGAACTCGTCGGGGGATTCACCCGGGAGCGGCAGCTGATCCGCCGCCTTCTTGTCAAGGAGCTCCGGTGAATAATACAGCGCGAGCATAGTATAGGTGCCGGACTCCAGACCCGAAACACGGAATTCTTCACCCGGCACCAGCGCCAGCGGCTCCAGCCGGATTGTCCTGCCCTTACGTGAACCCACCGCATAAATGTATCCGCCGGCCTGTACGCGCGACTCGGGCACCCGGTTGTCGAACCCTGCGTCGTTGTAGCGGGATATTTCGCCGGGAATTGAAACAAAATGAACCGGTACGCCGCTTTTACCGGCGCAGGACACAAGCGACATTCCCGTAATGAGGAATACCGAAACAATTCGCAACACTGTTGAACAAGGCTTTTTCATGGTTCGTCAGTATAGCAAACTTGGACCATCCTGTGTACACGGAAGCGATCTTTCATGTACTATAAAGCGACTTTTTAAGGGAGGTGTCCAATGCCGGTCAAAATTCCCGCGACGTTGCCAGCCGCGAAAATACTTACACAAGAGAACATCTTTGTCATGGACGATACCCGGGCGCAAACCCAGGATATCCGTCCTTTGAAAATAGCCATCCTCAATCTCATGCCCACAAAGGAAATAACCGAAACTCAGCTTTTGCGCCTCATGGGAAACACGCCGCTGCAGATCGAGATAACCCTTCTCTCCATGGCGTCACATACCTCCAAGAACACGACCCAGGAATATCTCGACGCATTTTACCGCACTTTCGACAGCGTAAAAGAGCAAAAGTTTGACGGTCTCGTTATCACGGGCGCCCCGGTGGAAAATCTTCCTTTCGAGGACGTTGACTACTGGGAGGAAATGACCCGGATCATGGACTGGAGCCGGACCCACGTGTACAGCACCCTGCATATTTGCTGGGGCAGTCAGGCCGGACTGTACCACCGCTACGGAATCGACAAACACCAGCTCGACGACAAGGTCTTCGGCATTTTCGAACACCGGGTACTCAATCCCCATCACCGGCTGGTTCGCGGATTCGACGACATTTTTCGTGCGCCACACAGCCGGCATACAACCATCCGGAAAGAAGACATAGAAAAGATTCCCGATCTGGAGATTCTTGCGGAGTCCGACGAGGCAGGCGTGTTTATTGTAGCGAGCCGGGACGGACGCGCGATATACGTTTCCGGTCATGCAGAATACGACGCCGACACCCTTGCCCGGGAATACGAGCGGGACGTCACGAAAGGGATGACGATTGACATTCCCCGGAACTACTATCCGGACGACAATCCGGAAAAATTCCCGCCGGTAACCTGGCGGGCTCACGCGAACCTGTTGTTCGTCAATTGGCTGAACTACTTCGTGTATCAGGAAACGCCGTTCGATATCGAAAAGATCAGCTGATCCGGTCCGTTATCGGGTAAACACGAAAGCGCCAAGAAGAACCACCACCGCGGCAACCGCGATCACGACAACCAGATGGGCGAGCCATGGTCTGCCCGCCGGTTGCCCGTTTTGCCGCAAGCTTCCGTGAAAAAGACGGAACAGACGGAGTTCCGGTCCGTGAAGGGCATTCCGCACGGACGGGAATGCACGCAAGAGCCGACGCATGCCCCGGGTACGATCAAGAAGCGTCTCGAATCGTGCGGTGAGCCGCCGGTTCAACTCGGTATTTTCCCGTTCAACGCGTTCCCGCAAGTCAGCGAGCATTTCCCGTAAATCCTTCTCCCTGAACCGGTCGGCGAGTGCACGACCGTCCACAACCGTTTCCAGCAGCGCGCCAAGAGCCACGAGTTTTTCTTCAAAATTGACGAGGCTCCGCAGGGTATAGGCAAGATCGACCATGAGAAACGCGGCAAGAATGGCGGCCACGGAATCAGCGAGCGAAACGGGGAGCGCAAAAATCAGTGATTCCAGAAGGGGATGCAGCACGCGCACACCGATCAGGCTCATCAGGCCGAACAGAACCGAATTGAGGAGACACACCCGCCCGCGGAAATTGAACGGAAGATCGGAATAATCCCACCACCGGGTGGAAAAAGCCGTTTCCAAAAGCCAGGCCGTTATATATTCCAGCGCCGTGGTTAACGCCATACCGACGAGAAAAAGCACAAGGACAGAACCGGAAAACGGTTCCAGCAAAAAGACAACCAGCAAGGCCCCAAAACCATACACCGGACAGAGCGGCCCGTGGAGAAACCCCCGGTTTACGAGGCGACGCTCCTGAACACTGCAGTACACCACCTCGCTTATCCAGCCGATTACGCTGTACGCTATGAAGAAAAGAAATAGTTGCGATAAAGGCACCGGTCCCTCCTCCCTGAGTTCCCGTAAAATATACTCAATCCCGGCCGCATCCGTAAAGACCGGTCTGCCGACCGTCTCCGACGGGGGACAGACGGACCACTTTCCGGTATACTCCTCGTCATGAAGAAGAATGAACTATTTTCGGTTATATATGAAGACGAGCATCTCGTGGTGCTGAACAAATCGTCCGGGCTTCTCGTCGCGGCGGACCGCTGGGATCCGGACGCGCCGCGTCTGGACACCCTCGCGACAGAGGAGCTCTGCGCGGAGGGAGAGCGGCTCTATGCCGTCCACCGCATTGACAAGGATACCTCGGGCCTTGTCCTGTACGCGAAAACCGCCGAAGCGCACCGCGCGTTGAGTCTTGCGTTCCAGGAACGTCAGGTACAAAAAACATATCACGCGCTGGTACACGGACGGCCCCTCTGGCAGGAAACCGAAGTGGACATCCCCCTTCGCGCGGACGGCGACCTCAAACACCGGAGTGTCCGGGACCCCAAACGGGGAAAACCCGCGACGACCCGTTTTACTGTCATTGGAGAATGCGGCCCGTATACCTGGCTGGAAGCGGATCTCATTACCGGGCGGACTCATCAGATCCGGGTCCACCTGCAGTTGTCGGGACTTTCCATTGCATGCGATCCCCTCTACGGGGACGGCAAACCGGTTTTTCTTTCAGGATTCAAACGATCATGGCGGGGAGACCCCTTTACAGAGCGGCCCCTGCTGGACCGGCTCGCGCTCCATGCCTGGAGGATGGTGATTACCCACCCCGTAACCGGCGAAGAAAAGACTTTTACCGCGCCCTACCCCCGCGACCTGGACGCGCTGAGAAACCAGCTCGCGAAGCGGTTCGGCACCGACCCGCTCGCCGAAGAGTGAGCGCTTAGCGCCGTTCCGGTCGGTCCTGCCGTTCTTGCCGCGCCGGCGGTTTTGACCGGTCAAGTTCGATGAGAAGGGCGCCGCTTTTCGGATCACGATCCAGTTCTTTGCGGTTCGGCCGGGGCAGTTCCAGACAACTTCCTGAAGCACACTGTTCCAGATACTTCGCCGCCTCATACCCGCCGCTCACGAGAACCATACCGATGTCCGAACACCCGTAGAGCCCTGTCCGGTATCCCGGCAGGCGGATGGGATCGGATATGATGCGGACACGCAGGGGCGGATACATTTCGCTCATGCGGGAAAGCATGGAAAGAGAGTCTTCCGCGCCGGAAGTCTTTTCCTCAACCGGTTGAACCGCCGCCTCCGCTCCGCGGGAAAACACAAAGGACAGTGCCGCGCGGTCCTTGGCAAGGCCGGCCTGTTCCGAAAGTTTTTTAAGTCCCTCGGGAGCTGACGCGGTATCAAACACAAAATGACACCATTTTTTGCCCCGTTCTCCCGGGAAAGGACAGCGTTCTTCATGCGGACAGGGCGCGGCCGGAGCAAAGCCTTCCTTCATGAGCGCGCGGCGCATCAGGGACACAAAGTTGGCGGTACGGGGAATCCCCGGCTCCACCACAAGAATTGACGCGTCCGGAAGGGCGTAGCTTGCGAGATCGCGTGCCTGCGAGTCCGCGAAATCAAACACGGACACTGAGTCGTCAAGATACATTTCATTGAACATGTTGGCGCTCGCCACAAAAGAAACCTTTTTCCGCAAGGGAACGCCCATGGCGCCCTTTACCCTGACGATCGTCCAGGGTTCGCAGCCGGTTTCCGCCGCGATCTTGAGAAAGAGTTCTTCGCCGGCCGAAAGCGCACCGGAGGAAAGATCCACGCAGTACCAGGTAAGCGGCAGTTCACGGAGATCGGGCCGGGCAATCCACAGAGCGATGGGAAGCGTCAACGGACCGGAACCAAGATCGGCCAGCGTGTCGCCTGCTTTCAGGGTGACCGGAAGTGTGGAAAAAAGCTTGACCAGACGGACAAGATTCCACCACTGGTAGTAGCGGATATAGGCCGAAAGAGTTGCCGGATCATTCATGTACCCCTTGCGGCGCTCCGATCGTTCGTCGGTCAGCTCATGGGAAAGTTCCTTGATATCATTCGGAAGCTGCTGGAGCTTGCGGCTGTCGAGCGGTAACACGTCGAGCGAAAGATCAAAAAATCGGTCGAGAAGTTTTTGCGCGTCCTTGCCGGGAGCGGCAAAAACCGGCGTACATTCTTTCGGCGGCGTAAAGGGTCGGCCACCGGCGCGGGGTGCGCCACCGGCGCGGGGTGCGCCACCGGCGCGGGGTGCCCGGTCGTCGCGGTCGGGTCGGCCGGCGCGGGGTGCGCCACCGGCGCGGGGTACGCGGTCGGAGCGCCCCCCGCGGCGGTTCCGGGTCGCGATCTTTTCATAGAACGGGATATGGTCCGCGCCGGAGTTGTCCGGCGATTGATTGTCGTGCTTTGTCATACTGCTATCCTTTGTTTTTCCAGCGCTGTACGGTTGCGTACAGATCCATAAGCTCGCCGCGGAGCATCCGCAGCTGCTCCCTGGTTGTCGGGGTTCCGGAGCCTTCCGCCAGTTCGGCGACAAGACGTTCACCCGCGCCTTCCAGGGTATATTTTTCCTCCTGAACCAGATACTTGATCCGGAGAATGAGTTCGATGTCGCGTTTTGAGTAGAACCGTCGCCCCTGATCGTCCTTGCGCGGACGAATGAAGGGGATGACATCCTCCCAGTAGCGGAGGACATGCGCCTTTATGCCGGTTTCCTTTTCAACCTCGCCGATCGAAAATTCAGCCATTGGTTTCCCTCAGCGTTCCCGCTGTTCCCATTTCCTGCGACTGCCCTTGACTTCGAGTACAACGGGAATTTCGGAATAACCCAGATCTTCGCGGATGCGATTCCGGATGTACGCGACATAGCTGTCCGTAACCGATTCCGGACGGGTAGCGAACACAAGAAACTTTACCGGGTTGGTTTGTGTCTGCACCATGTACCGGAGTTTGAATTTGTTCACCCGTCCCTGGGGCGGCGGGGAAGCGGTTATCCAGTCATTAAGCGCAAGATTGAGCGCGGAGGTTTCAGTACGGCGTGAAAGTTGCTCGTACAGGCGGACGGCTGTCTTGAGGAGTTCGGCGATGCCCGATCCTTCCAGCGCGGAGAGTGCGCAAACCGGCGCGTACTCCATCTGCCCGAACAGAATGCGTTGTTTTTTAACCACGGACGCGAACGTCTTCTTGTCCTGATCCATGGTGTCCCATTTATTCAGCACAAAAATTACCCCGATGCCCTCGGCGGCCGCATGGGCGATAATCTTCTTGTCCTGCTCGGCGAGGCCTTCCTGTGCATCTATCATGTGAAAGACAATGTCCGCGTGTTTCAAGGTCTTGATGGCCCGGTTAACGGAGTAGTACTCGATATTTTCGTTTATTCGCGCCTTCCGCCGTATCCCGGCGGTATCAAGGACATGAAATTGATTCCCTTTCCAGGTAAATTTACCCTCGACAACATCGCGGGTTGTCCCGGCGATATTGGATACGATGGACGCGTTTGTGCCGGTGAGCCGGTTCGCCAGGGTCGATTTCCCGGTATTCGGTTTCCCCACAATTGCGACGCGGATGCACGTTTCCTTTTCACCCTCTTCCACTTTTGAAAAATCAAGCGTGCGGGTGAGCACTTCGGCGAGTTCGCTGATGTTGTCGCCATGTTCGGCGCTTATAAACAACAGTTCGGGAAAACCGTAGCTGAGATAATTCCAGGACTCGGCTTCACGACGTCCGCCTTCGGTCTTGTTGACGGCGACCACCAGCCGGTCGCTGTACGGACGGAGCAGCTCGATGAACTCTTCGTCTTCCGGAGTCGCGGGTCCCGCTTCGAGAAGAAGCAGTATACGGTCCGCCTTTTTAAGCGCGCCGAGCGTTTTTTCCACAACCAGATTGTCCATTATGGCGCCGTCGCTTCCGGTTTCCCGGTCGAGCTTGAAGCCGCCGGTATCCATGAGGCGAACGGGTTTTCCGTCGACGAAAGCTGGTTCTTCGATCGGATCACGGGTAACACCCGGTGTCGGATCGGTAATGGCACGCCGCTTGTGCAAAAAGCGGTTAAAGAGTGTGGATTTCCCCACATTCGGCCGGCCTACCACTACAATGAGCGGAAGGTTCCGGTACGTTTTTGTTTCGTCGAATTCCGGCAACGATATACCGGTTTCAGGAGTGTCAGACATAGCTTTTTATTCGTTCCTCTACCAACATTCGAATTTCACGGGCTGCCGAAAGGCCCATCGCGGTTTCGGCTAGTTCAACGGCGTCTTTCAGAGACACCCGCCGGATCATTTCCTTGACCGGCTCGAGATTCGGTACGGCCATGCTGAAATTGCGCAGGCCCATACCCAGAAGCAAAAAAACCGCGGAAGGATCACCGGCCATTTCTCCGCACATGGAAACCTCCGTGCGCGTATTCCGTCCAGCCTGGATCGTCTGCAGTATCATGCGCAGCACTGCCGGATTGAACGGATCAAAGAGATGGGCAACCCGCGCGTTTTCACGGTCAACGGCAAGCGTGTACTGCACCAGATCGTTCGTTCCGATGGACATGAAGTCGCATTTTTGCGCCAGAAGATCGGCGCAAACAGCGGCCGCGGGTATTTCTATCATGACCCCGGTTTTTATCCGGGAATTATAGGCCCGTCCCAGACGGTCGCATTCCGTCTTTGCTTCCTCAAGTACATCGAGTACCGCGTCCAGTTCTTCCACGCTCGAAATCATAGGGAACATGATCCTGAGGTCCCCGTGACTGCTCGCCCGCAACAGGGCGCGCAGCTGATCCTTGAAGAGCTCGCGGCGGTCAAGACAGTAGCGTACGGCGCGCCATCCCAGAAGCGGGTTCGCCTCGCCCTGATCTTTTTGCTCCGATAGCATCTTGTCCGCTCCGGCGTCCAGCGTCCGGATAATTACCGGTGCGCCGTTCATCGCTTCAACCGTTGCGCGGTACACCTCATACTGGGTTTCCTCGTCGGGAACATCCCGCCGGGAAAGATATAAAAACTCGGAACGGAACAATCCGATTCCGGCGGCTCCTTCTTCACGTGCCGATTCGGCTTCTTCGGAAAGCGCGATATTCGCGCGGAGGGTAATCGGCGTACCATCCCGTGTTTCCGCAGGCTCTTGAATTCTGCGTTGGCGGTCCTCGTCGGCCTTCTTTTGTGTCGCTCCGGCAAGGGGCATCCTGGCACGATAGGCCGCGGCAACATCGCTCGGCGGAGAAACAATGACGATCCCGTCGCCTCCGTCAAGAACCACTTCGTCGCCGTCAGACACCGCGTCGAGAACGCCCCGGACACCCATGACAGCAGGTATTCGCCAGGCACGGGCAAGAATTGCCACATGGCTCGTCGCGCCACCTTCTTCCAGAATGATTCCCAGAATGCCGGCATCGCGAAGCGTAATCGCTTCGGACGGCATGATGTTCCGGGCGACCAGGATGGTGCCCGGCGGCACAAACCGGCTGCTGCTCCCCGTGAGCCGGCGTTCACCCGGTTCGGGAACTGTATCGCTCATGAGGTGACGCATGACACGGTCAAAAGCGTCTTCAATATCTACCGCCCGTTCGGCAAGGTAGGTGTCTCCCGTAGTACGGAGCATGCCCACCGTCTCCTGCACGGCATCATACAACACGGATTCAACATTACACAGCTTTTCCTCAAGCTGCTTTTTGATGCGGGGAATGAACTCGGGATCATTGAGCATCATGACATGCGCTTCGATGATCTCTGTCTGTTCCCGGGTACGATTCTGCATGAGCAGGGAAAGTTCCGATCGTGAACGCTCAAGGGCAGACTGTAACCGCCCCCATTGATATGAAACATCGGCGGGTTCTATTGCATAGCGGGGAATTTCGGCTGGCTCTCCGTCGGCAAGGCAAAAAACGGGACCCATGACCATGCCCCGTGACGCCGACAATCCTTCGAGCGTTATCACGAGTCTACTATACCGCAAAAATTGGTCCTTGCATACAGATTGAAATCGGCGTATCATGGCCCCATGGCGGATAAACGTAAACACAAATCTGCATCTCTGGGTTGTCTTTTCTGGATAGCGTTTATATTACTGGTTCTCGTCCTTTTTTTCTTTAACCGGAAAAATATCAGCATGGTACTGGAGAAAACCGGTGCTATGCACCTCATAACCGGCAAGGAAACCCCCGGAGAAGACACTCCGCTCCCCGCCGGGCAGGAAATTCCGCCGATAGCCACGGCAGCCGACGACGGGTCGGCCGAACTGCAAGCGGACAGCACCGAGAAACCGGTCGAACCGGCGACCGAAGAGCCTGTGGCGGAAAAACCCGCAGATACAGCCTCGGAGCCCGCACCCGAAAAACCCGCACCGACGGCGAAACCGGCCGTGAAACCCGCAGCGGAAAAGCCCGCGGTTCAAACCCGTACCGCGACACTGTTTTTTGTTACCATTGACTCCGACGGACGGGTTCTCCGCAAGGAAGTAACCCGGGACGTTCCCCGAACGGATTCTCCGCTTTCCGAGACCCTTTCAGCGCTTTTTTCCGGCCCAAATGGCGCCGAGTCATCCAGGAATTTGCGATCGCTCATCCCGAATGGCACCCGGCTTCTTTCAGCTTCGGTTAAAGACGGCGTGGCAACGCTCAATTTGAGTGAGGAATTCCAGTTTAACCAGTTCGGAATTGAAGGGTATCTGGGTCAGCTCGCGCAAATAGTATTCACCGCGACAGCCTTCCCCACGGTTTCGTCGGTACAGATTCTTATTGAAGGACAACGGCGGGAATACCTGGGAGCGGAGGGCGTCTGGATCGGCACCCCCCTGTCCCGGGAGAAATTTTAGGACTGCTATCAAAATTGTTGAAAAATTCCTGACGAATTATTGGGCCAGCTCTGCCATGACCCACCAGAACGCGAATGCCTTCCGGTTCGCCGTGATGTGCTGGGTATTATGCTGTCCATGGGTTTCACCACCGCCGGGAGACGAACGGTTCCGGTACCAGTGAACACCTTCGGTATGAGAGTCCTGCCAGTCTTCGTAGAAATTCCCCCCATAACTTTCCGAATCCCCGTTATCGCCGGTATCTTCGTAATAGGTACCGTCCATGGCGGTTGTGTCTATTGAATAGTAGTCAATGCAGTAGTAGCCGTTCGTCCGGCAGAATTCATTGATGATCGCGGCCTGATTTTTCGGGCATCCCTCGCCGACATTATTATTCCGGTTGGCGTGTCCGGTCATGAACACAAAGTTGACAGGATTTGCCCGCGCGCGGCCGGGACCCACCTTGGTACCGCCTGCACCGTATTCGTTGATCAGGGTTTGCATCGACGCGCAGTAATCTGAAGCGTCATGGCCGCCAATATCGCACCAGGACCACATGAAGACGTTCACGTTGGCGTTTTCCGGAGCTTCCAGCCAGTCCCGGCACTCATTCACCCAGGTTTCCCAGCTACCGTTATCGGTCTGGGACAGATCCGGTGTTGAAAACCCGCCGGGGTTGTCCCTGAAGTAGAGTTTCCCGGCTTCCTTCGTGGTACTCACGCCGAACTTCACATCATCCCCGGTCTTGAATCCCGGGAGCCCGAAGACACCGTACGACACATGGGTTCCATGGCTGGTATGAAAATAGGCTACCTCGAATTCCGACCGGATGGTAGTGAGTACGGAATCTGGAATGGTCCGGAGTACGGAGTCGAGGGCAACGGACGCCCCGGCGATGGTTGAGCCGGTCACGAGTCCTTCCGGCGAGCTCCCGCCGGCAGGATCTTCCTCGGTCGAGTCTCCGCCCGAGGAATCGCAGGAAATTCCCGTCATCATGATACAGAGTACGGCCGTCAACAGCGTAACCGGTACGCGAAATAATCTGACATGCATGAATGCCTCCTTACCTATGGAAAACAAGGAAAGTGTAGCGCAAAATGGCAGAAAATCAGGCTTTTTCCGGTATTTCGATCCGCTCGGCGGATATCGCCCGGCGGCTTTCAGGATCAACGGTAACCACAAGGCCCCGGAGGGCTCCCGGGGTCTCCGGCAGTTCCATCCGGTAGAGAACCTGGGTAATGTTCCGTTTGATGGCCGATTCGGGATCCACCCCGATTACGGAACGGATCGGTCCGGTCATGCCGAGGTCGGTAACAAACGCGGTACCGCCGTCCAGGATCCGTTCATCGGCGGTTTGCACATGGGTGTGCGTTCCGGCCACGGCAGCAACCCGCCCCGCGAGATACAGGGCGAGAGCTTCTTTTTCACGAGTCGATTCCGCGTGAAAGTCGATCAGGATTACCGGCGGTTTTTCTTCGGCGTTCCACGTGGAAACAGCGGTGTCTGCCGCCCGGAACGGACAGTCGAGCGGGGTCATTTCTTCCCGACCCTGTACGTTCAACACGGCATACCGAATACCGTTCTTTTCAAAAACGCCCGATCCGCGTCCGGGAGGCGCATTGTCGTATTCTTCAATCGGCGGCGGGAAATTGGCCGGACGAAGCAGCTGCGGCATTTCCGCGAGCGCCGGCCAATAGTCGCGTTTTTCGAAGCTGTGGTTCCCGCCGGTGATTACGTCGGCTCCGGCGGCAAGCAGACGCAGGGCATCGGGTCCGGATATACCGGTACCGCCCGTCGCGTTTTCTCCATTCAGAACGCAAAAATCGATCGAAGCGTCACGTAAAAAGGAAGGAAGAATTGTTTCCGCGCAACGAAGCCCGACGGGACCAAAAACGTCCCCTCCGAGGAAAATGCGAATCTGTGTGTTACTCATGTGAATAGGCCGCCGTTCTGAGACTTTCAATAATGCCCGCGCGCCAGGGAACCTTCCGGTCCTCGAGCGCAGCTATGGTTTGTTCAATGTTGTAGGGTATGCGGATAACCTCGAATTCAGCGAATCCCGGTCCGAGCCGGACTAGTCCGAACGAGGCACGGTTGTCTCCGTCCAGCGGTTTGCCGAGACTTCCCGGGTTCAAAATCCGGGAACCATGCAGGGTTTCGTTGCGGGGAACATGGGTGTGTCCGCACAGGTACACGGTCCCTTCTTCGGCACGGTCCGCGGACAGGGTCATCTCGTCCGTATCAGGATTCCCGTGAGTAACGACGACGTTCCATCCGTCCGCCTGAAACCGATGTACGGGTTTCAGGGACGCGAGCCAGGCATGATTTTCCGGTGTTAGCTGGTCATGCGTCCACCGGACATGATCCATGGCACCGGGTTCGGAAAAATAGGGGTTTGCCTGAAGCAACGCGTCGTCAATGACATAGCGGTCATGATTGCCCCGAAGAAATACTGACGAGGTGTCGGCGGACAGACGGGCGACGGTTTCACCGGGATACGGACCGAGGCTCACATAGTCGCCCAGATATATCCTCGGAAAGCCGGCAAGGCCGTGACCTTCGAGGTAGGCATAAAAAGCTTCCAGAGCGGGGAGGTTTGCGTGTATATCCGAAGCCAGCACGAAGGTCATCTGGCAATGAGTATACTCCGGATCCCGCATGTTTTCAATTCACACATCAGCCTTGTCCTGCCGCCGCTCCACCGGTATAGTGGTTTCATGAACAGATCTTGCCGCGGTTTTCCCGCCATCCCCGTGAGGCTCATACCGGTACTGGCCGTGCTTGCCGCCGCCGTACTCATGGCGGGCTGTTCGCCCCGGAAGGAGTCCCGGACAGTCCGGGATACGCTCCGCATCGTTTCGCTGTCTCCGGCGGCAACGTCAATCTTGCATGATCTTTCCCTCACCGAATCCCTTGTCGGCATTGACCGGTGGTCGGCGCCCCTCCAGGGGGTTCCCGACGGTCTTGCCGTATTCGACATGATCAACCCCGACGCGGAACGCGTCATGGCGCTCGAACCGGACATCATCTTCGTTTCGTCAATGACCCGCGACGCAACCGGCCGGGATCCGTTCAAACCGTTTTCCGAACGCGGTATGGCCGTACACTACATTCCGGTCAGTGACAGTCTCGACGCGATCAGGCGCGATGTCCGTTTCATTGCCGAAGCCTGCGGCGTACCGGAGTCCGGCGAATCCCTGGTCGGAGCCATGGACGCCACGCTCCGGCGGATTTCCCGGATTGTAGCAACAATTCCGGAAGATAAGAGAAAGCGGGTATACTTTGAAATAGGCGCGGGGTCAAAACTTTACAGTTTCGGCAGCGGAGTATATCTGGACGAACTGGTGTGCGCCGCCGGCGGAAAAAACATTTTCGCCGGGGAGTACGGCTGGATCGCCGTTCACGCGGAGCAAATCCTGGCCCGGGATCCGGAAATAATTCTTACCAATGTACCGGATGCTGGAGCCGCAGCGGAAATCGTCTCACGTCCCGGCTGGGATGCGCTCAAGGCAGTCAGGGAACGGCACGTGTATGCGATAGATCACGGGGCAAGTTCACAACCCGCACCGTCGGTTATCCGTGCGCTTGAAGAAATTGCCCGGATTTTGCATCCGGACGTGTTCACCGGAGAAGAAAAATGAGCAACCGGAGCGTATTCCTTCTGATCAGCGCCGCCGCTTCACTGGTAATAATCATCGCCGCTGTAGCGATCGGCTCGGTTGCTGTCTCGCCAATCGAGACCATCAGCATTCTCGTTTCCCGCTTCACCGGTATTCAGATGGACCCGGAAATCCCCGGCTACCGCATCGCCATCGTCGCCGACCTCCGTCTCCCCCGCGTACTGCTCGCCTTTATTGCGGGGGCCGCACTGTCGGTAAGCGGAGCGGTCATGCAGTCGGTCCTGAAAAACCCGCTCGCGTCGTCCTTCACACTCGGAGTTTCCTCGGGCGCCTCTCTCGGCGCGGGTTCGGTGATCCTTTTCGGCCTGTCCGGAGCGCTCCACGGCATGCTCACCGTTCCCGCAGCCGGATTCGCCGCGAGCGTCCTCACGGTCTTTCTTCTGCTCCGCTTTTCCCGCGCCATTGATCCCTCGCTCCGCAACAACACCATCATCCTCTCGGGAATGATTCTTTCCCTTTTTCTGAACGCGATCCTTACCCTGTTTTCCGTGCTCTCCACTGACGGACTGAAAAATATCCTGTCCTGGCAGCTGGGAAGCTTCGCCCTTCGCGGCATGACGCCGGTATACCTGTTACTTCCCCTCACCGCGGCGGGGACCCTGGCGATTTTCCGCTACCGACGCGAACTGGACATCCTCACCTTCGGCGGCGACGAAGCGGCGGCGCTCGGTGTTCCGGTACGTAAAACAAAGAATACGCTGGTAATCCTGGCCTCCGTGCTTACCGGCTGTACAATCGCCTTTACCGGGGTAATCGGCTTTGTAGACCTTGCCATTCCCCACATCGTCCGGCGTCTCTGGGGACCTTCTCACCGAACCCTGATCCCCTTTTCCTTTTTATTCGGCGGTTCCTTCATGGTGCTTGCCGACTTGTTCTGCCGGACAGTGTATCCGCCGGCGGAACTTCCCGTCGGCGCGGTTACCGCCCTTATGGGAGCGCCCGTTTTCGCGCATATTTACCTGAGTTCCCGAAGGAGCGGCGCATGAACGGGCAGATCCTTGTCAGTATAACGGATTGCCGCGCCGGCTATTCCGGAAAAACCGACGTACTCTGCGGCGTTTCGCTCACCGTGCGCCGGGGAGAGCGGCTCGGCATCATCGGTCCGAACGGCTGCGGAAAAACAACCCTCCTCCGGGTTCTGGCGGGCATACTTCCCTACCGGGGAAGCGTCCGTATCTGTCCGGTCGATCCGGATTATCCGCACCCAGGCGAACCGGTGGAACGGTCAGCGCTCACGGCGCGGCAGGCGGCGCGGGAAGTGGCCCTTCTTTCACAGCTTTCTTCCCCGGTTTTCCCGTATACGGTTGGTGAAACAGTTCTTTTGGGCCGCTATGCCCGCCAGGGCACCGGATGGAAACGCTCGTCCACCGCGGAAGACCGGGAAAAGGTCCGCAAGGCACTCGCCGACTGCGGTCTTACCAGCCTTGCCGACCGTCCCATCACGGAGCTTTCCGGCGGGCAGCTGCAGCGGGTGTATCTCGCGCGAGCCTTCGCCCAGGCCCCGGCGATTCTCCTCCTTGATGAGCCCACCAATCATCTGGATATTCACTACCAGCTCGACATTCTCGACCGGACGGCAGCAGGGATACAGCGCGGAGAACCCCTGGCGGTAATCGGAGTCTTTCACGATCTTCTTCTCGCGCGGCGGTTTTCGGACACCCTCGTCCTCATGGATGAAGGAACCATCGCCGATTCAGGCGATCCCGACGCTGTTCTTTCCGGCGACGCGGTTAACCGTGTGTACCGCATGAATGTACGCGAAGCGCTCCGTGATCTTTCACAATCCCGGTAAATCTGATATTCTGACAGCATGGTACACCGAATAAAGAGTGATATTCCGGTCATTCACGAATCAGTATTCGTAGCCGGAACGGCAGAAGTCGCCGGAAGAGTTACGCTGGACGAAAGCGCTTCCGTCTGGTTTTCCGCGTCGGTTCGGGGCGATATCGCGCCCATCCAGATCGGAAAAAATACCAATATCCAGGACGGAGCCGTTGTTCATTGCGACGAGGATACTCCTTGCGTTATCGGCTCCGGTGTAACCGTTGGACACTGCGCGGTAATCCACTCCGCCACGATCGGCGACAACACCCTTGTGGGAATGGGCGCGATCATCCTGCGCGGTGCCGTAATCGGTGAAAACTGCGTCGTCGGCGCCGGTTCGCTCGTCACGTCCGGAAAAAAGTTTCCCCCGGGATCCATGATCTTCGGCAATCCGGCAAAAGCGGTACGGAAGCTCACACCGGAGGAGATCGAGAAAAACCGGGACATCGCCCGGAAGTACACCGAATCCGCGCGGACTGCAAAGAACGACTATCAGGACGCCGAGACCGTTTAACACCCGCCAATGACCACACACCCCGATTCCGCGGCAACCCTTGCCGCGGCACTACAACAAACTGCTTTCTCGACCGGAACCGTTTCCGCGCCCCTCAAACGAAGCGGGACCGTCGGCACGATACCCTCGCCGAACGCGGCGCCTGAAGCGCTTGCCGCATACGCCCGAAGGGTCAAACTGCGCATGCTCCCGGACACGGTCATCCAGGCAGAGTTCTTTATCGGACAAAAAACTTTTCACCGGAACATTCCGGCCGGCGATTGCGCGGCGTTTCTGGAAGCATGCTTTTCCGGCATCTTTTCCCGGGGAGATTTTACCGGCCCCGCGGGAACGGCCACGGTTCTTGCCAACAAAAAGGGTACGCTCACCCTGATTACCACCGAAAAGCACGCCGCGGCAGATACGGCAGCTGCAGCCGCGCAGAACGACACCGGCCATGACCGTTTCAAGCGGCGCATCATCCCGGAAGGTACTCCGGTACCATTCCTGATGGATCTCGGCGTCATGAACGCGGAAGGCACTGTGTACAAGTCCATGTATCCCAAATACCGGCAGATAAACCGGTTTCTTGAATTTGTTGCGGACATCCTGCCCCGGCTCCGCGAACGCGCCCGGGAGAAAGAAGGGGAACCGCTTCGCATTGTGGACTTCGGCTGTGGAAAGTCGTACCTGACCTTCGCGTTGTATTACTATCTCCACACCATTGAAAACCTCCCCGTACTCATTACCGGTCTCGATTTGAAAGAAGATGTTATAGACCACTGCAATACCCTTGCACGGACGTATGAGTACTCAGGCCTCTCGTTCATGGTGGGAGACATTGCCCGGTACGCCAGGGAAGAGTCCATCGACATGGTTGTCTCGCTCCATGCCTGCGACACCGCGACGGATTACGCCCTTGCCCGCGCGGTTCAGTGGGGCGCCCCGGTCATTTTCGCCGTTCCCTGCTGTCAGCATGAACTGAATACGCAGATATCCGCCGGATCCGCGAAGACCGGTCCCGCAAATGCGCTTGAACCATTGCTCCGCAACGGGCTCATCCGCGAGCGTTTTTCCGCCCTCCTTACCGACACCCTCCGGGCCGAACTGCTGGAGAGCGCCGGCTATACGGTGCAGCTTGTCGAGTTTATCGACATGAGCCACACCCCGAAAAATATTCTTATCCGGGCGGTACGGGGAAAGAGCCCCGGAACCGGACCGTCAGACTCGTACCGCACGCTTGCAACCTTTTTCGGTGTTTCACCCGCACTGGAACGGGAACTGTTTCCCGGCACGCCCGGCGGAAAGGATTGATATGGCAAAAATACTTTCAGCCATGAGCGGCGGTGTAGACAGTTCCGTCGCGACAAAACTGCTTCTCGACGAGGGCCATGAGGTTACCGGCGTAACCCTGGACCTCTTTTGTATATCCGATACAGAAACCCCGGTTAAAAACGCAAAAGCAGTGTGTGACCGGCTCGGTATTGAACACCGGGCCTACAATGCCCATTCCGCTTTTTTCGAACGGGTTATTTCTCCCTTTGTAGAAACGTACCTCGCCGGAGAAACACCCAATCCCTGTGTGGTGTGCAACCGGCGCATCAAATTCGGTATCCTGGTGGACTATGCTCTTGAACAGGGATTTGACGCGGTCGCGACGGGCCATTACGCCCGTCTGGACCGGGATGACGAATCCGGGCGGTACCGGCTCCTTAAAGGCATTGATCCGGCAAAGGATCAAAGCTACGTACTCTACAGTCTTTCCCGGAATCAGCTCGCGCATGCCCGGTTTCCGCTGGGGAGCCTGGACAAGGCCACGGTCCGCAGGATTGCGGTAGAAAACGGTTTTGCCGGCGCCAAAGCAAAGGAAAGCCAGGACATCTGTTTTATTCCGGACGGGGACTATCAGGGGTTTATCGACCGCGCGGCGCCGGGAAAGGTTCAACCGGGGCCGTATCTTTCCGTTGACGGAGAACAGATTGGAACTCATCAGGGAGTAACCCGGTACACCATCGGTCAGCGCCGGGGAATCGGCGTTGGTTTCGGCAAACCGATGTATGTTGTCGCCAAAGACGCTGTAAACAACACGGTCACCCTCGGGGAAAACAACGATCTGCTCTCCGGAGGGCTCATCGCGAACGAGGTGAATTTCATCCCTTTTGACACACCCCGGGAACCCTTGCCGGTAGCAGCGAAAATACGCTACAACCAGAAAGAGCAGCCCGCCGTTGTACGCATGCTCCCGGATGGCTCCGTAGAAGTCCTGTTTGATAAACCACAGCGAGCGGTGGCTCCCGGGCAAAGCGTCGTGTTTTACCGGGACGAACTTGTTGTCGGCGGCGGCATCATCCGCCGGGCGATTCCGGTCGATCGCTCCTGAAAACCCGCGTCAGCCGGTTAATCCCGCACTGAAAGCTGGTCAAAAACCACTTCCTGGTTCGCGGCCATTTCACGCAGCTCGTTCGCCGTTGTGGAAAGATGGGATCCCTGAACACTCAGTTCGGAAATCGACACCGAAATTTCGTCGAGCCGGCTTACACTCGTGTCGCTCATGCGGTCAATAACATCCATGTTTTCCTTGACCACTCTTCCCGTAGCCAGAATTCCTTCGACCGCCTGTTCAATCTTGCCGATAGCGGCATTCGCTTCTTCAACCACCGAAGAAATGGACTCGAATGCCTGTCGGGTATTTTGCGCTCGCTGA
>ENA-UOXR01002018-UOXR01002018.1-bioreactor-metagenome-genome-assembly--contig:-NODE-2018-length-19711-cov-15.367470_pt1 | contig 19711 bp, 19 predicted proteins | sample MGYA00238164_ERZ764825 | MGnify/ENA primary metagenome ERZ764825 (study PRJEB28920, sample SAMN05720171) | bioreactor metagenome | isolation source: Anaerobic biogas reactor | place: USA:Washington...
GCCTATCAGCTATAATTGACTTGTTTAACGGAGGAACTATGAAGAAAGTACTGCTTTTCGGTTTGTTATTAATCTTGTTGATTTCGGCTGGGTGTACTGCCCAGAACGACGAAGCCCTGGCAACGCAGCAGGCAATGGCTGTAAAACTGACTGTGCAAGCCAGTGATATTGACGCCTTAAAAACCCAGGTTGCCCGCCCGACTGCCACTTGTGAAGTTTGCGTGATCCCGACTTGCCCTGCCTGCCCAACGGCAACTGTCGCGCCCACATCAACCACCCCAACAGCCATACCGGCTACTGCTACCCCTCAGGTTCGCAACGGAGCTTTATCGGGTTCGTTGTCTTTCCCCAGTGAAGGTATCCCGGCTCTGCGGATCGTAGCGATGAACCCTCTTACGGGTGTATATTACTGGCAGAATACTGCGGCTGGTCAAAATTTTTACCGCTTTGATGACATTGCGCCAGCAAGTTACTACGTTTTGGCATATGATATCGCCAATCCATCCAAATCTTTCTTTGGCGCTTATTCTCAGTTTGTGCCATGCGGCTTAACCGCTGCCTGTACTGATCACACCCTTATCGCTGTGGAAGTGAAAGCTGGCGAAGAGACCAAGAATATCAACCCAGCAGATTGGTATGCCGATCCGGCTGAATGGAACTGGCCTATTGACCCTACCATCAAATGGGATTAGCTTAAGAAAAGGTGCATTCATCGGGATCACCTTGCCGAAAACTGGAATCACTCAATCCCAATTCCCCTCCCTTTCGTTTCACTGGAGGGGGTTGGGATACACGGAGAATGAAAACAAACATTGTATTAAGCCGTAAACGAGGAGCAATTTTGAACCGTACTATACACCGAAACAGACCCATCATCCTGGTCTGTGTTTTATGCGCAGTGCTCCTTCTGATGACTGCTTGTATTTCAGTTTCCTCAAGCAAACCCGAGCGCATCCTGGAAGTGGAACTGATTGCTCCTGGCTTAAAAATCAACCAGGGCAATGTATTTGACCTGCAGTTGGTGCTTTCTAATTCAGGTCTTTACAATGTGCACATCGTCCGGATCGTTCTGCCCAAAGAAATAATGAACAGCAGCCGCTACATTGGTTCGGAGCCTGCCCTTACGCTGGTTCAAAACGAAGCTGGTGAAGGCTTGATCGAGATGGATTTGACCATTGCACCAACCGGCCTGGAACGGTTCATCTTCCGTTTCGAAGCCATCCAAAGCGGTACCCTGAGCGGTGTGGGGGTGGTCAGGACAGATGAGAAAGACTATCCTTTCACTGCCCGTGTGGATGTGGCTGGTGTGAACCCCGAAGGTTGGCAGCCTGGCACATCACCCCTTGTCACTCCCACGGCGCTCAGCGCAATTCCATGGCAGTCAGTCGTGCAAATCGAAGCGACAGTGGAGATCGAAGGCGAAGAAATGGTTGGGTGGACGGGTTCCGGTACCATCATCAGCCCGGATGGATTGATCCTTACCAATGCTCATGTGGTGCTTTCGGATCGTTTTTACCAGGTAAAGAACCTGATTGTTTCCCTGACCGTAGCTGAAGATGCCCCACCGGTTCAAACCTATTATGCCAGCATCGTGCAAGCTGACGAGGCACTCGATATCGCCATTGTCAAACCCTACCAGGACCTGAACGGCAACCCCTTGAATTACAACTTGCTCAACCTGCCTTTTGTACCCCTGGGCGATTCTGACCAGTTGAGACTGGGAGAATCAATCAATATTTTGGGGTACCCGGGCATTGGTGGTGATACGATCACGCTCACACGTGGAGAGGTCAGTGGTTTTACTTCCGAAGAGGCATATGGCAATCGGGCGTTCATAAAAACCAGCGGCACAATAGCTGGTGGCAACAGCGGCGGTCTGGCTGTGAATGAAAAGGGCGAGCTGATTGGTGTACCCACAGCGATCGGGTCGGGTGATCTGAGTGATGCCGTCGTCGACTGCCGGGCACTGATGGACACCAACCGGGATGGATACATTGATAATTATGACACCTGTGTCCCAACGGGAGGGTTCATTAACGCCCTGCGCCCAATCAACCTGGCGATGGAGCTGATAACGGCTGCCAGGGCTGGCGAGGTTGCAATTGCTACTGGAAATGAGATTGGCGGGAGTTTTGCACCTGGTGGTCAGGTGATCTTTGAAGACGATTTTTCTGACCCAAAAAGTGGCTGGAGCAGCTTTGTGGATGAGGATGGTGAGACAAAGTATGAAAATGGTGAATTCATCATCCGGGTCGGCAAACCGATGTACCTGGCTTGGTCTGACCAGGAATACCTGTATGATCCAATCGTGATCGAGGCGGATGTACGGGTGGTGGAATCGGTTGGAGATGGTGATTACGGCTTTATTTGTGGATTAGTGGATAACGAACATTTCTATGTTCTGGAGATCAGTGAAGACGGTTATTACACCATTTGGAAGCAGGATGGTCAGGAAACCATCTTCCTGGTCGACTGGAAATACTCGCAGGAGGTGGCGGGGGGTGGACAGTTCCGATTGAGTGCCATGTGTGGCAAAGACCAACTGGTGCTGGCTGTAAATGGAACGGTTTTAGCCAGCACATCCGACACGGATTATCAGGCTGGCGGGATAGGAATGATGGCTGGCACTTTTGACCTGGAAGGGTTCAAGGTAGCGTTTGACAATTTACAACTATTGATTGAATGAGGTACTGATGAAAATGGAAACCCTGACCATTCATCACCTTGTAAAAGGTGAAGATTTGAACCACCATCGCACCCTGTTTGCAGGGCGAGGCGCAGAGTGGCTGGTTGAAGCAGGATTCATCGCCGCCTCCAACCTGTTGCCCCCGGAATACGTCTTGTGTCTAAAGATCCATGGGATGACTTTTACACGACCAGTCCAGCCCGGTGAAGTGGTCCGCTATGATTCACGGGTCGTGTGGACAGGCAGATCGCGCCTGGTCGCCTACATCAGGGCGACAACCAAGGGCGAACAGACTGTGGATGGCTTTATTACCTTTGTGTATGTTGACGATCATGGCAAGTCCAGACCGCATGGGATTAACATTGAAGCTGAAACAGAAGAAGAGAAACAACTTCAGGAACAGGTATCCGCATTGTAAGAAAAACACCAATTGTTTCATCGGGGGTTGTGCCATAGAGGAAATGTGAGTCTATACTTTTTATAAACCATTAATAATGCTGCATTATATTTAATTAAGAGCAATCAAAAGCAGAGGTGTTTATGGAAAAAAGAAACCGCATTATACGAGTCATTACATTTCTGATGGTGATTTTTTTGGTTGGTTCTGCCTGCCGGCTCACAAGAAATACTGACCAAACCACTCCTGAGGCAGCCGAGCAAATTCCCCAGGAAAACGTGGCGACACTGCCAGCAGAATCAGGCCAAATCATTCCCATCCCGGAATACACTGCCCTTGAAGGCAGCCTGGAAGCGTTGTATGAGATGGTCAGCCCAGGGGTGGTTTCGCTTCAATTTATGTCCGCCGAAGGCGGTGGACAAGGCACAGGTTTTGTGATCGACAAGGAAGGTCATATCGTAACCAATTACCACGTTGCCAGCGATGCAACTGAGTTGGAAGTGCACTTCCCCTCAGGGTTGAAGGTGTACGGAACGATGATAGGCTCTGATATGGATTCAGACCTGGCTGTGATCAAAGTGGATGTAGACCCAGCTCTGCTGGTACCCTTGACTCTGGGAGACTCAGAAGCCATCAAAGTTGGACAAACCGTGGTGGCGATCGGTAATCCTTATGGACTCAACGGTACCATGACGGTTGGAATCGTATCAGCTCGGGGTCGGGTTTTGGATTCAATGCGCCAAACGGAGACAGGAACTTTTTATTCTTCAGGTGATACCATTCAGACGGACGCGTTGATCAATCCGGGCAATTCAGGCGGTCCGCTCCTGAACCTGAATGGAGAAGTGATCGGCGTGAACCGTGCCATCCAGACAGCAGGCACAAGTATTACCGGGGGTGCGGTCAACACGGGTATTGGGTTTGCCATTTCTTCCAACACAGTGCGCCGAGTTGTCCCTTCGTTGATCGAAAACGGGTCTTATGCCTATCCTTACCTGGGATTATCCAGCTATTCTCAAATGTCCCTTGCTATGATAGAGGCATTGAAATTACCGCAATCGACCGGTGCCTATGTTGCCAGCGTGGTGGCAGGTGGACCTGCTGACCAGGCAGGTATCAAAGGTGGCACCCAGCCATCGGCTGTCCAGGGATTGACAACTGGCGGAGATTTGATCATCGCGGTGGACGGGGTCGAGATCAAAGATTTCAGCGAGTTGATGAGTTACCTGGTGTTGAACACAACAGTGGGTGACGAAATTGTGCTGACCATTATCAGAAGCGGTCAGACCATGGATGTCACAGTGACGTTGGGTCAGAGGCAGTAAATAATTGATCGTAAGTTGTTGAGGTCGGCGGAAAAAGCCGACCTCTTTCTTTATTAAACGGAGGGAGATAAACCCCCTCCGTACGGATGCCTTTTTGTAGGGCTGGGGCTTGACCCCAGCCGCTGCATTGCAAATACGACTGTCAGTCATGGAAGGTAATCTTCACTGGGCAATAGAGCCCATTTCCTGTGAAAGGCTATTTACTGTAAAAATCTTTGCGTATCTGGGGTTCGCGAGCCATGCCTGCCATCAGAAGATCCATCAGGTTCTGCAACAAATCCTGAAGATGGGGGTCGCTGCTGACATCAAGATCGGCTTCGACAGCTTTTCCACTGTCCTGTTCCAGGCGTTCTAACAAATAAGGAGATAACCAGCGTGAAACAACCCCAAGAACATAGGCAGCCAGGTCGGTGTCCACCCAGGTGGCGATATCGTCATGGAAGACGCCTTGAGAGAGAAAAGCATGGAAGCGCCCGTCTCCTGAGAGACGCTGACCTGTCTCAGGGTCGATAGAGCTGGTGACCGGATTTTCAAAATTGTGACGGCGCTCGACCTGAGCCAGGCGGGGGTACTTAAGTTCAAATGCCAAATCGATTTGAAGGAGCCGTTGAAGATAGCGGAAGGTATCGAGGTTGTTGGCTGGCAGAGGAAGGCTGGAGATAAGATCCAGCTTACGGTCTTTGATGATCTTCAGAACATGTTTGTAGAGGTCTTCCATGTTCTCAAAGTACTGATAGAAGGAACCTTTGGCTATACCTGAGTTATTTACGATGGCGTTGACGGAAGCAGTATGAAGGCTGTTTTCAGCAAATTCCTCAACCGCAACCTCTTCAATGAGATGGCGCTTTTCCAGGGGTAGATGAAAGAAAGTATCTTTTGGCATTATTCCTCTTTATGACCGACTGGTCATATTATATGCAGCCCCTAACATTTGTCAATGTTTTTTGTTACCAAGGTTGTCTTTCCGGTCGACCTGCCGAAAAGCTTACAATTCTCTACAACTAATTCAAAGTTAAGATAAAATCCTCCTATGGATCATATTTACAGTGACCGCAACCAATATTTTAGCCGTGACAAGAACGGTCCATGCGCGTTCTGTGAAGCTCAGGAAAAGCCCGATAGTTTCCAGAATCTGATTGTGCATCGTGGGGTTTACAACTTTGTCATCCTGAATCTCTATCCCTATACCAGCGGGCATGTGATGGTTGTGCCTTATGAACATACCAACAAGATGGAACAGCTATCCTCAGAACAACTTTCTGAGATGATGCTTCTGATCCAAAAAAGCATCCGGGTTTTGATGAAACTTTACTGCCCACAAGGGTTCAATATTGGTCTCAATCTGGGTGATGCTGGCGGAGCAGGCATTAAAGAACACCTGCATTGGCACATTATCCCTCGTTGGATCGGGGATGCCAATTTCATTACCGTGATTGGCAAGACGCGCGTCTTACCCGAATCGCTCGAGGAGTCATACGAAAAAATCCTTGAGACCTGGCAGTACGAATAAAAAAGAGAGCGCAAGCTCTCTTTTTTTTAAAGAAAGGTCTAAATTTCCAGAATTACTTTTCTCCCAAACTTTCTACTTTGCCTACTCCCTGGATCTTTTGGGTCAGGCTGGGGTTGCCATAGTATCTCACATCATAAGCACCGTTCAGGTCCAGGTCCAGTTGGTCGGTAGCCCAGATGGTAGCTGAGACGGCGCCTTCGATCCGAAGGCTGATGGATGCGCTCTTCAGATCTTCGGCGTCATAGTTGGCTCCGCCTGCAAACTTCAAGGTTTGGATGCCTGCGACACCACTGATATCAATGTCCGTGCCGCCCTGGATATCCATTTCAAGGGAATCAACATTGAGATTCAGCATGTCAAGGCTTGCTCCACCTTGCACTACGACTAACAGGGAATCGGTATGAAGATCATTGGCAACCAGTTCAGAGCCGCCTTCAAAAGCAAAACGGGTCAGATTTTCAAAAGTGATCGTGATGGTGGGGTAGTCATTATCGGTGACCCAATCCCAAATGTTTTTGGAATGTTTGATCACCAGTACTCCGTTACGGACTTCGAAGGTAATATCTTCGACAATGCTTTTTGGACCGTCGATCTGGATGTTGTGAGTGCCGCCCTGGACAAGAAAAATTGGACCAGCGGCTTCAATGTCGATTTCAGTAAAGTTAGCCAGGTCTTCATTGATGCTGACGGGAGTAAGGTCTTTTGGTGTGGAAGTTCCTTTGGGCACAAGGCGCGGGAATACACAAGCAGTACTCGCCAGGATCAGGACCGTTAAAGTTAATAGTAATTTGTATTGGTTTTTCATGGGCACCTCTTTCTTTCAGCATATATTTTACTTCATTGTAAAGACGGTAAAATTAAAGGTAATATGATTACTGCCTGGAGAAAATGAAAAAGAGCAGTTACCCAACTACCCGTGAGTGAATTTGGAAAAAAAGTTTTCATTCAACAAAGGAACATAATTATGTTCTCGGGTTTGATGAACGTAACTGCCGGCGCAGCCAGGATGCAGCAGGGTTCTCATAGTGGCGAACCACCAAAACAGATGTGGAAGTGCCTCTGCGTACCCGATCTACCAACTCACCAAAAAGATACTCTCCCTGAGTGTCGCCCTCATAAGAGCCTATCACTACCAGGTCATAATCACGCTGCCGGGTTTCTTCAATTATGGCTGAAGCTGGGTCGTTCCCACGAACAATATGAAGGTTCATATTTCCAGGGATATTTTCAAGCTGGACTATAACGATCTCTTGCAGATATGCCATCTGGTCTTCATATTGTTCGTCATCTAACTCTTCATCTACAACACGAACGACATCGACACTTCCATTATCCGCTTTTGCCAGGCTTTCAGCGACCTGCACGGCAAACTTCGAGTGGTAGCCCCCACCAACCGGAACAAGAATATTTTCCAATCGATCAATCCCGCGGTCAAAAAGAATCCCTACATTGGTGAGCCCCGAACGGACAATCGGATCCAGGGTTGCATTAAATTCGGTTTGCTCACTTTCACCCACGGGCCATTTGAAAAGCAACAAGCGTACATTGTTGTCATTGCGCATTTCGTTGATAATCCCTTCAGCTGGGGTTGCATCGGTAACCGTTTTGGCATACATGGGGACATTTCGTTCGACAGCGTGCTTGATGAACTTCTCCAGCGTGTATTGGCGGGAACTTTGCAGCTTTACCTTGGCATCCTCACTTTCAGCTACCTGCGGTTCAATCACCTGAAGCAGGCACATACTGACATCGCTTTGGACATTAGCGATCCTTGCACCGAGACGAATCAGGTTCTCCATTCCGCTGTCATGTTGAATCGGCACTAAAATTCGATAGCGACCAGGGTCCTGGCTGCGTTTGTGTTCAGCTTGCCAGGATTCAAGACCAAGATGTCCATAGTAGTAAAGCGTGAAGCTGGCAAGGATTCCAGCCATGAAGATCAGCGCACGCACTTCGGAATAACGCAAGACGATCAAACACACCAGGGAGGCGATGATGGGAGTGAGCGGGAAAAAGGGCACTTTAAATGGGCGGTGAATAAAGGGGTATTTTTTACGAAGCGTAATCATCGAGAGATTGGATAGTAACAACACAAACAGGTACCCACCAGAAGTAATATAGCTGAGGAAATCCACGGCCCCGATACCGGTCACCAGGATCGAAGCAAAACCAATGAATAAGATGGCAAGATAGGGCACCCGGGCTTTGTTGAGGTGGGAAAGAAATGGAGGCCAGGCACCATCACGGCTAAGGGTAAAACTTTCACGCGTTGCTGAGAGCATGGATGAATTGATTGAGGTGAGCGCGCCGACCATTCCAGCAATACCAATAATGGTTGCCCCCGGTGTTCCCAGGAAAAGGCGAATCGTGTCTGAAATGGCTGTTTCTGATCCAGCGATCTCACTCGAAGTCCCCATGGCGACAGTGATCACCAGAGTGTAAACCGCGACAATCAGGAATAGACTGATCATGATCGCCAGCGGGATGTTCCTGGTAGGATTGTTTACTTCTTCCGCGTCATCGGCGATCACCTCGAAACCAACATACATGGCATAGATAAGCGCGATTGTTTTCAGAATGACTCCAATATTTACCCCAGCATTGTCAGATTGGAACCATCTACCAGTCGGCAATAAGGTGGCAGTATTGAATCCATTAGGCATGGTGAAGCCGGCGATGAGATAGATTGCAAATGCCAGCAGCAGTATACCGCCCATGACGACCTGTAAGTTCCCGACCTTGGTTACACCGAGTATGTTCAGAATCATGAACAACAAGATTGCTGCAATAGCCACTGCGCCAATGCCAAACGCGCTTGTGGCTAAGCCAGGAAAGAAGACAGAGACGGAGTATGCAAAACCTACAGCCGAAAGCGCTGTGTAAAAGGTGCTGGATATGCAGTCCATCGAACCAACCAGGAAGGCGATGAGACCTTTTCCCCAGGCTTCACGCACGTAAGTCATCGCGCCGCCAGTTTCTGGATAAGTGGTCGCCAGTTCACAGTAATTCAGAGCAATGCTGAAGCTTAGAATACCAGCAATGAGGACTGCCCAGATGGCGGCCGGTCCAGCGACTGCAGCAGCATGACCTGACAGAACAAAGACTCCAGAGCCCAATGTCCCTGCAGTGCCTAACATAATCACTTGCGGTAAGTTCAGTTGACGTTTAAGTATTCTTTTCCCTGCCATATTGACCCTATGCCTGAAAGCACAAGGTTCGGCCTTTGAGAGGGATCTCAAGCCGAACCTGATATTTTTTTATTTAGGAGATATTATACGCCTGTCAAGAGAATACTGAACATGTCTTCTTGTTAAATTGAATACCCGTCAATTGATTCAGTGCCAAAAGGGAAACAGCAGCAATGGCAAGGCAGGACTATAATAATCAGAGCTTGGTATGCGTATCGACATTTCGGAGAAACGATGGCAAAAAGAAAATTAAAGAGACAACTTAACCTGCTGCAGGTTATCATGCTGGGAACAGCAGGTACGATCGCGGCTGAAATCTTCGTCCTTACAGGGCACGTAGCCAAGATCGCAGGTCCCGAGACGGTTTTAGCGTTGGTTTTGGCAGGATTGATGACCCTGAGCATTGCCTTGAATTATTGCGAACTGGCAACTACCTTCCCTGTCACCGGGGGTGCCATGACCTATGTGGGCGAGGCTTTTGGCAAAGGCTGGCTGATGTTTTTGGTTGGCTCGCTTGATTGTCTTTCGAGCACGTTTTATGCTGCCCTTTCCGCAGTTGGTTTTGCCATCTCTCTGGAAATCTTCATTCCTGGTCTGCCCATCATTCCTATTGCCATTTTGGTGATCGCTTTTGTGGGGGTAATGCATATTCGGGGAGTATCGAATGTTGGCAACCTGCAAATACTGCTGGGTGCCTTTTTGTTGGCTGTTTTTGCCGCCTTTGTCTTCAAAGGTTTTACCAACCCAAACGGTTTTCACATGGACACATTTTTGTCCGGACGCTCGGTCTTTGAAAATCAGAGCGCGATCAGCCATCTGGGAAGAATGCTTTCGGCGATTGCTCTTACCTACAATGCCTATGTCGGCTTTGAAGTAATTGCTGATGATGCTGAAGAAATCACCAAGCCCAACAAGAATATTCCAATTGGGATCCTGGTGAGCTTGCTTTTGACTACCGTAATTTACACAAGTGTCAGCATGGTAGCTATTGGAACGGTTCCGTTCGGCCAGCTGGCTGGATCTGACACAGCCCTGACAGATGCAGCAGCGCGTTTTTGGCCCAGCATCGGCGTACAGATCATGGGTATTGCCGGTATTGTGGCAACACTGACCTCGGTCAATTCAGCCATGCTTTCTGCAACCCGGGAAGCTTTTTCTTTAAGCCGTGAACATGTCTGGCCGCGCCATTTTTCGCGTTTGAGTCACTGGCGGACCCCATGGATGGCTATCCTTATGGTAGTGGTGATCAGTGCCCTGGTGGCGGCGGTTGGTCTGGTCGACTTTTTGAGCTTCATCTCCAGTGCCGGCTACATGTTTGTTTTGTTTTGGGCGACCCTGGCTATGCCGAGATTACGCAAGAAGTTCCCTGACATCGAGCGTCCTTTTAAAGTACCGCTTTATCCATTGACAGTGGTAGCCGCTGCTGTGGCAGGTCTCCTGATCATATCCTTTGCCAATACACGCGCACTGATTTTTCTGGGAGGCGTGCTTGCACTCTTGAGCGTCTTTTATTTGATTTCAACCCGCATGAGAGCCAGAAGAGAACTCAACGCAAGGCTGGAAAACCAGGAAGGCGGTGGAAAGGTAATGATCGCTGCCAAAACCCCCGAAACAGCGTTGAACCTGACCAGGGTTGCCACGAAACTGGTCAATCAACAGGAAGATACAGGCATATTGCTCTTTAGCGTTGTAAAAACACCGCTCAACCTGGAATCATCCAGTGTGCCAGCCTTGGTAAAAGAACAAAAAGAACGACAGCAACAGATTCTGGAACAAGTCACACCGATTGCGGTTAAAGAGAACGTGCCAATTTATGGCAAACTCAAGGCTGCAACACGCGTTGAAGAAGCCATTTATTCAGAATTGAGTCGACACAAAGATATCAACCTGGTGATGTTGGGTGTGCCGGCAGAACGTGCCAAACTGGAACATCCCCACAACATTCTCAAAGAAGTGAACATGATGGCAAGCCGGGATGTGGCGGTTTTACGAGATAAAGGACTGCCTGACGAAATCCATCGCATCCTCGTGCCGGTTGGGGGTGGACCCAACGCACGTTTGGCACTTCAGATGGCACGCGATATCGCTACGCCGGGTGATGCAGAAGTAGTTGGCTTGCGGTTGGTTCTTGGCGAAGCAGATGAAGAGCGCATGGAAGATGAAGAATTGCAGCTGCATGAAATTGCTGAGGCAGAATTGGGAGACATCACGGAGAATATCCGCTTGAAGGTGAGAAGAGCAGAATCTGTTGCTGATGAGATCCTGAAGGAATGTTATGAAGGGCATTACGATCTGTTGATCATGGGATGTGCGGAAGAGATCTTAGCCCCGGACCAATTGTTCGGTAAGTTGAACGACTATCTGCTTGATGTGGTGCCTTGTTCGATGATGATCGTGCGAAGATATCAGACGGGAACAACGCTCTGGATGCGTAAGCAGTTAAAGAAGATCGAACAGTAAGATCATGGAGCAGGTATAATCGGCGTATGCGAATGAATTTATCCCAGGAATGGTCTCTGGAGATTCCAGAAGCTGTCCAGCACCGTAAAGAAGGCGACCATGTGGTTTTTTGGAAGCCAGGTTGTACACTTTTGACGACGATTTTTGCCTATTCAGGCGAGAAGCATCGCCAGGTCTTGTTAGCGAACCTAAAGGCAAGGGTTGAAGCAGAGCAATTGGAAAGCATCATCGAAAACGAAGGTGAGATCCAGCGGTATGCCTACTTTACACGAGAAGAAGTAATACCGGGTCGAATACGCCTGGTGCTGCACGCTTTCACAACGGCTCCTTATGGTTGTCTGCAAACCTCTTTTTATCTTGACAATTCGGATGATCTGCATGAATGCCTGGTGATGTGGAAATCGGTCAAATGGACCGATTTTTCGTGATCAACTCTGTCACCCTGAACGGAGCGAAGGGTCTGACCCTCTGCCGATCAGATGCATAGCTAAAAAATACCTGCAGCATATACAAAAACACCCGCCTAAATCCAGACGGGTGTTTCTTAACGCACGGTTTTGTGTAAAACGAAAGAATATCCGCAAAGAAGAGACCGCAGAATGGCGGCAGCTTCCTCAGGTCAATTGAGCTAAAAGAAAGCCGGACTTACTTCTTGTCCTTCTTGTTTTTCTTTTCTTTTTTCTCTTTCTTGTCTTTCTTTTCTTTCTTGTCTTTTTCTTTTACTTTCTGTTCTTTTTCTTTCTTATCTTTTGCCATTTTTTCCTCGATTTCTTTCAGGTCCATTTCGTCCGGATCCCAAAACTTCGAAAGTTTACCCACTGTAGATGAATTCAGATCAGCCCAGTGAGTCATTTCCAATTCAAGTATGGCAAGCGCGCCTGTCGAGAGGGCGTTGACTTTGCCTTCCAACATCTGTAACAGCGCTTCCAAGCCGGGGTTGTGCCCGACGACCATAACGCAATTTACCTTATCAGGCAATTCCCTCAACGCCTGTATGTAATCGCCAGGCTCAGCCATATAGAAAGCATCAAGAAATTGGGTAGTACCTTTGAGATCGGCATGCTTTATGACGATTTCTATGGTTTCTTTGGCGCGTTTGGCTGGCGAACTGAGTACCAGGTCTGGTAGAAAATCGCCATGAGCAAGAATCTTGCCGATCAATTCTGCCGTTTCTTCGCCTTTTTTCTTCAAGGGGCGGTCGAAGTCTTTCAAGTGTTTATCTTTCCAACTTGATTTTGCATGTCGCAACAGCATTAGTGTCTTGGTCATAATCTTCTCCCAAAAAATCCAGAAAAATGGGTTCTTTCTGAAAAATGATAACATACGTTAACCCATTTGGCGCTATCTGTGAAAAATGTTAACATTCCAACTTCGGATACAATGCACTTGAGGTAATGATGATTTACTTTTCATATGATATCCAATTACTTTATCGGATCCTGCTTATTATTTGGGTTGGCTCGAGAGTTGTGCGCTCCATCCAGTATGGAAAGCCCGATATTTGGCGGGAAATACTGCTATGGGGGCTGGTGCTGTATGTGGCGTTTCTTCTTTACAATACTTTTGAGCCTTTTACGATTTTGCTTGAACGCCAGAATCAGCGGGCTAACTTTCTGCCTTTGCAAGGCATTCTGCGAATGATTGAAAATGCGTCCATCTTTGAAGATGGCGTGACCCGCAGGATCGTTTTTCTGAACCTGGCAGGCAATGTCCTGATTTTTGCGCCCTTGGGTATGGTGACCCCGCTGCTGGAAAAACGCTTGAACCAGGTCTGGCTGGTGGTCTTGCTGGGTTTGATCTTCTCATTGGTGATCGAACTTGCCCAGACCTTTCTGATTGTACGCGTCTTTGATGTGGATGATCTGCTCCTGAACTCCACCGGCACTCTTCTCGGGTTCGGAACATATGCGCTTTTGAATCAATTCAAACCGATCCGATCCTTTTTTGATCGTATCCGGGAGAGAGCCAGACCCAACGGGCTGCGTTATGCCTTGATCCTGGTATTGATTGCTTTGGCTGTAACGGTTGGCATCTATCGTTATAGTTATGCTCTATACAGGCAGATCCCGCAGTAATGGGTGGAACTAATGGGGCTTTCATGTCGTCTTTATTACAAGCAAGAATTCAATGCTAAAAAGTGAGGTCTTGATGAAAAAACGATTGATTGTTCTCTCTGCCATGATGTTGATCATGGTTGTACTTGCGGGTTGTTATATGCCTGCCCCCACCCCATCGGTGGGCGATTCTCAAACTCAGGTGGCATTATTCGCCCAGGCGACCTTGACCAAGTTCGCTCAGCAAATGACTGAGACCCAACCTCCGACATCCCAGGAGACCGTTATTCCACCGACCGCGACGTTGGCGCCGGCAACAGCCACCACTGTTCCCCCTACGGCGGTGCCACCTACAGCTACAGCCACTTCCGTGCCAGTAGTAACCGTAGTACCGGTCACCCCGATCCCCGCTACTGCCACCACTCAACCTGGCGGTACCACCCGCATTAGTTTTGCGACCGGAACAACCAATTACACGGTCAAAGAAAATATTCCGGCGAATACGACCAGAAGATATGCCTTAAGGCTGACTCAATACCAGTTGGCAGAGATCAGTCTGTCAAGTAGCAGTTCGGCTTACATTGCCATCACCACCGAGAAGGGCAAAGAATTAGTGAACTTCTCGCAAAAGTGGACCTGGTACCATGATTATGCCTCTGAAAATGGGGACTGGTACATTGATGTTCGTACTGGAGCGTATGCTGCGGATATCAGTCTTTATGTACAGGCTCCGCAGCGCGTGAGTTTTGAATCAGGCAAAGATACATTGATTGCCAAAGCAACCGTACCAGCCTATTTCACTCACAATTTTGTTGCCTGGGCAAACAAAGATCAGATCATGAAGGTCAGTATCAGTCCGACTGATGGATTGGTGCTCAGCGTCTACAAACTGGGTGGCGATGTTTTGTTAGCTGCCTCAGAAGGCAAAACGAGTTATGAAGGCACGCTGCCCAAAGCTGGCGATTATGTCATCTCGGTCAGCAATACCAAGAACGCGAGTTCAACATTTGATTTGAGTCTCAATATCAAGTAATTGAGCTTGAAAATGCAAAATAGTAAGCCGGATTCAGGTATAGAATCCGGCTTACTTACATCTAGAGCGTTTTTTCCGAATATTCTTTTTCTTTGAAACAACCTTAAAGGAATCCTTTGCGGAGCTCAGAGGATGACAGTAGTTTAAACAAGGTATATCTTGTTCTCTAGAGATCTGTTCGTTGGATGTGTTCGCGAACAAAGCGTTTCTGATAGTCTGTGTCGATAGCGTAGGGAATGTATCTTCGCACCCAGGCAATCGATTCATCCGCATTGGTACCGAGCAATTCGTGTGCCATCATGGCGGCGAACATGCCTGTGCGACCAACGCCGGCATGGCAGTGGACCGCCAGGTTTTCACCATTTTTCACAGCAGAAACCGCCTCCTGCAGCGCCTTGTCCCAGTGTCCGCTGTCCGGTGCTGAAAAATCTGCTACAGGAGCGTAAATTACGCGGAGACCAGCCTGGGCATAACGCGTGAGCAGGTCTTTACCGGAATATCGGAGATGTTCTTCTGCGGGGTTAAGCACCACTACAGTGTTGACTTGGTTAGCCAGGTAATGATCCAGCACCTGATCCTGTGGGTCAAACATATGACTTCCGGGGGTAGGTGAGCGGAAGACGCGTCCTGCTTCACCAAACGGCAACTCGCTGAAAAGGGTTGGTTCAGGGTGCTTTTGGGATTCGGGAAGTCCTAATTTGCCAGCAGAAGTACGCTCGAATTCAAAGGCAGAAACTACCGCATCCAGATTTAAGTGGCCGTAAACATGGGGAAAGGTCATTTCCCCGCCTTCCAGGTTCTCGTAAACCAGCGGTGCGACTAATTTATCAGGGTCAATCTCGAGCACAATCAGGTCTGGAGTGGAAGCATAAAAGCGATTGGCGGTATCTTCAATTTGATAATGATCAGAACAATGGATAAAACCATCGCTGGGAAATGCCTTGGGAATGTATTCGCCGTTTTTTTGGGCTTGCTGCCATTCAGTTTGAGTGGTGATGTGATAGATCATGCCAACCTCCGGTAAATTTTCATAACTATACTGCATTGCCACAAAAAAATGACAAAATCTGCAATCTTAAAAATTGATAATAATATTATCTTGACAATACAGTGTGACATACAGTATAATATGGTCATCAAGGAAAGGAGTACTATGGAGGATCTTGAAAGCAATTTTGAAAATGTCAATATTGAACTGAGACGCGGGTTGACCAACCTGGTTGTCTTGAGCCAGTGCAAACAGCCGACTTATGGCTATGAGTTAGTCAAATCTTTGGCAGACCAGGGTTTTCCCCTGGAGGCAAACACGGTCTATCCTCTTCTGCGCCGGTTGGAGAAGCAAGGTTTACTACGTTCAGACTGGGATACCAGCACTGACAAGCCGCGAAAATACTACCAAATTTCACCAGAAGGATATCTATTTTTCGAACGGTTGAGAACCCAATGGTATGAAAACATAGCAACAGTACGAAAAATTATTGAGGAGTAAACATGAAAAACAACCTGATTGAACGATATATTTACGCAGTTACCCGGCATCTGCCTGACAAGGAAGCTGCAGAGGTTTCCCGGGAACTTGATGAATTGATTTCGTCGATGCTGGATGAAAGATCAAGCCAACCTGGAACTGATGATGAAAAAATCCGAGGAGTGTTGATGGATCTGGGCAGCCCCGAAGCGATGGCAAGAGAATACTCGGGCAAGGCAAACGACAGCCTGATCGGTCAACCTCACTACAGTCTTTACTTAAAAGTACTCAAGTTCGTTTTGATGGCGATTGCGATTGGAATCAGCGTTGCATTGCTGGTGAGCGCTATTAGTGGTGGTCCTTACCCTGGCTCTTCAGAAACAAATGCCTGGCTCAATTGGACGTTGGAAGCCGTTACTGGATGGTTCACATCTCTGACTTCCGCGCTGCTGGGCGGCTTTGCCTGGGTGACCATTATTTTCGCCATAATGTACCATAAGGGTGTCAAACTTGATTATGATCTGAACGATCTTGATGACCTGCCAGAAGTCCCACAGGAAAAGGCTCGCATTGGACGCGGAGAATTGATTGGAGATGTGGTCTTCACCACCTTGTTTGCGATCTTTTTTATCGTGCTGCCTTATGCCAACCTTCCCATCCTTGGAATTGCACCCAAACCGATTCCACTTTTCACACCCGAAGTGCTCATCAATGTCCGCTATCTGCTGATCGCCTCCATTGTGACCATGATTTTGGAAGTGATCACGAAATTCATTGATGGACGTTACAGTTTGCGTGTATTTGCGGCGATGACCCTGGCAAACTTGTTGAGCATCATTACCGTGTTGACCTGGTTGGGAAACCCCGAAGCATTGAATCCGGTCTTTGCAGAACGGTTCCAGGAATTGACGGGATTGAGCGTCTACGGCATCAATGGACAACCGGTTCCGGGATTTGGCGGTCATTGGGCGATGCTGCCTTTGCCTTTCCTGATCGTGATCGTCGTGGTGGTTGTTGTCTCAATTATTGAGATTATTTCGGCGGGAATCAAAGCCTTTCAAAATCGGAATTAACGCAAAGACTTCCTGGTAGATTGGAACAGATTGATTAAAAAAAACAAACGTTCAAAAAATAACATCGTGTTATACTAAGCGCGAAGAACAAAAAGTTGTTCACTATTGCGAGGCTGGATAATCCAGCCGGAGGTAACGAAATGAAAGTACGCGTAGACGAAGATCTGTGCATCGGTTGTGGAATTTGCGAAGGCACTGCCCCAGAGGTGTTCAGTTTGGAGAACGGTCCGGTGGCAGAAGTGATCATGGACCCGGTCGAAGTGGAATTTCAGGAAGCTGCTCGTCAAGCTGCCGAAGATTGCCCCGAAGTGGCAATCAAGGTGGAAGAAGAAGAGACAACGACTGAAGATTTAAACGAATCTGAGGTTGAAGAATCAAGCCCAATATTTGTTTCTGAAAGGAAAGAAGAAATGAGAACTGTTGTTGACCCTGATAAGTGCATTGGTTGTGGTATTTGTGAAGGTATCGTCCCCGAAGTGTTCAGCCTTCTGAATGAACCCTATGCCGAAGTACTGCTGGATCCTGTGCCCGAAGAGTATCAAGAAGCAACTCGCGAAGCTGCCGAAGAATGCCCTGAAGAGGCAATCTCCATCATCGAATAACTGAATAGACGCATTAAACGCCGCCCAACCCAATGGGCGGTGTTTTGCATTTAAGGAACAAAGGCAGGGGGCATTTGCCGGCTGCTGAGAGTAGCGATAAAATCAAAAACAGGACAAATCCATGCAAGACAAAAAACGCTTTCTCATTCTAACCAGTGACGCTGGTTTTGGTCACCGCAGCGCGGCAGTTTCGGTTTCCAAGGCATTGGAAGAATTATATGGTGACACTCAGATCAGCCTGGTTGTCAATCCGATCCTGGACAGCCCTTCGCCTTCGCTGATGAAACCAATTGAAAAAAACTACGACAAGGGCGTCCGTAACGTTCCCAGTTTGTGGCGGTTGGGTTACGAATTTAGCGACTCCAGGCAGTTCAGTGAGTTGATGGAGGGCGCGCTGACCCTTTTTTTGCAGCGTAATATTGGTGATTTTGTCGAATCGTTTGAACCAGATGGCATTCTGCTTACCAACCCGATGTTCAATGCGCCGGCTGGTAAGGTCAGGCACGAACAGGAGCTGGACATCCCCCTCTATGCTGTGGTAACGGACCTGGCAGACGTTCACTCACTTTGGTTTGCCCCCGGTCCCGATCTGTTTTTCATAGCCTCCGATTGGGCAAAGGTGAAAGCATTGGCAAACCGCGTGCCCTTAAGAAAACTAAAAATCTCGGGCATTCCGGTTAACCCGCGATTTGCATCTGAGAATGTTGACCGGAATAAATTACGCGTAGAGCTTGGTCTGCAACCTGATCTGACCACTATTCTGTTCGTTAGCAGCGTCAGGGTCGAGCATATCCTGGAAAATTTACATGCACTGGAAAAACTTGAACACCCACTCCAGGTGATAGTGATCGCGGGCGGAAACGATGACCTCTATCAATCTCTGCAGGAAGATCATTTTGATTTTCCGATTGTCATCCAGAACTTTGTGGAAAACGTCCCTGATTGGATGCTGGCGTCCGATTTGCTGGTGACCAAGGCCGGCGGGTTGATCCTTTCGGAAGGATTGGCGGCAGGCTTGCCTGTCTTGCTGGTCGATTTTCTACCTGGTCAGGAAGAAAGCAATGTGCGCTATGTCACCAGTCACCAGGCAGGAGCGATTGTTGAGAACGCGGGTGAGTTTGCTTCCATGGTCGATTTTTGGCTGAAAAACGGGCAGGAACAGTTAATAAGGACAGCAGCTTCTTCCCGACTGATCGGGCACCCGGAAGCAGCCTTCACGGTCGCGAAGACCATGTGGGAACGCGTTCAAAAAGATTCATGATCCAGACTTAATCAGGGATAGTATCCAGGTCTACTTTAACCAACCCCAGGGCTGTAGCTTTTGCAGTCAATTCAGCAATTGTGCGAGCATTCAGTTTTAAACGTAATACAGAGGTTCGTTTTCGCATGGTTCTCACGGTGATGCGCAGGCTGTAGGCGGCTTCATCGTTCGTAAGCCCTGAACACAAAGCCTGAAGCACCTGATATTCCTTGGGGGACAGGATAATTTTTGGGTAATCATCTGCCGGAATGGGCGGGTAAATGATCACCATTTTGCCAACCCGGATCGCCTCCCATGCATGCTGGGGATTAGGGTTAAAGCCCAGGAATGACTGCCAGTCACCCTTGTTGATCGTATGCACGATCTCTTCAGGGCTCTCCGGGTAGGTGAGCACCTGGAAGGTATCCTTGTCGCTGAAAACGAAAACCTGGGTCATTTGGTCATCTCATAATAGAACATATGATCTATTATCCAAAGAAAAACCTGGTTTGTCAAGCCGGTGTGTTTGACGGTATGGGGCTTTCCTTTCAATTCGAGTACATTGCGGTGACACCGGTGCGATCAAGGCTTAAGCCTTCTTCCAAGAGGGGGAGGGTCCGTGAGCGTAGCGACTAGACCGAGTGAGTTCAACTCACATCGGTCTGTAAGGAACAC
>ENA-UOXR01002020-UOXR01002020.1-bioreactor-metagenome-genome-assembly--contig:-NODE-2020-length-19671-cov-4.967577_pt1 | contig 19671 bp, 13 predicted proteins | sample MGYA00238164_ERZ764825 | MGnify/ENA primary metagenome ERZ764825 (study PRJEB28920, sample SAMN05720171) | bioreactor metagenome | isolation source: Anaerobic biogas reactor | place: USA:Washington...
CTTATACTGGATATCAGTGGGCCGCACAAAACCCATCTCAGCCAAATTCGCCTTGATGGGATCGGATACTCGGGATTCCTCGAACTTCATTCGAGTCCATTATCACCAGAAGAATGGCCCTCAGATCAATCCATTTCCAAGCTCAAGAGAATTTCGTTCAGAATTCGGCTTTACATCCATCCGATTTTGATCCATGGGTATTTCCTTTATGCGTCGGGGCGTCGCACAGCCTGGTAGTGCACCTGCTTTGGGAGCAGGGGGTCGCTGGTTCAAATCCAGTCGCCCCGACCAATTTTGTTTCGAAGCCACCCTTGCTTCAACCCGGGGAGACAGCCCCCATGAATGGAAAGCGTGATTTCCATCGATCCTTCCCCTTCCGGGAATCCGGTTGTCGGCCGTTTGTAGTCGTTTGGATGCTTTTTGCCTGGGTTATCGGCGGATCCTTACTCATGGGTGAAGGCACCTTCCGGGACGTCTTTGATTCGGGAATCCAGGCATTTAAGAATCAAGAAGCCCAAACCGCCTATACGCTTTTTTCGAAGGTTGCCGACATTTTCGGAGAGGAAGCCGATTTCCGGACGCCGGAATTCCAGCAGGTCTTTCTGCCATTGCACGGGATGAGCGCCCTCTACTCGGGAGATTACGCTGTCGCGGCCCAATCGCTTTCGGCCTACTTCAATCTGAAGCCCGAGCCCACCCGCCAGGACGCCTCCTTGCTGCTCGGCTGGAGCTTCGCATCCCGGCAACTCCAGGATTGGACCACCCTGCTTTCGTGTTACGAACGCTTCATTACCGCCTATCCGCACCACCCGGAAACCTCACTGGTGAAGTTCGAGCGCATACTCGTGCTCTACCACTCCGGGCGCTACGATGAAGCCTGCAACGCTGCCCTGCTCTACTCTGCTTCCGATGCTCCCATCGCGCTCCGCATGCGCGTGCGGCTGATCAGTATCCAGGAAATGATGCGAAATGGGCATAGGGACGAAGCCACCGAGGCCCTTCTATCATCGGAGTGGACACCCGAATCAATGCCCGAACAGGCGGTTCTCGCTTTCACCGCTCTCGACATTGGGGAGTCGCTTATGGACGCAGGCGATTACGAGCGGGCCATCCGCGTCTACCGCATGGTTCCCTACTACCCCGCTTTGATCCAAGGACAACAGGAGAAGATCCGGGTCGCACGCCGAGGAATGGATCATTTGGCCAAACGCACCCCCGACGGAACCGGCCTGATCTGGCAATCCCACTATTCCCACCTCATTTCCCGCATGGAGGAGCGGCTCAAAGCTCTCGAGGAATCCGGCGACTACACACCGTCGTTTCTGCTGCGCTATGGGCGTTGCATGCTGCACGCTGGACATCATGGTGAAGCCTGGGCGCTATTCCGCACCCTTTCCAACAACCCCGGAATCCCTCCAGATATCGGAGAACAGGCTCGCTATCACTGGATTCTGGCCAGTCATGCACTCGGCCGATTCGCGGAAACCTTTCAGCTCTGCCAGGACTTTGCCCAACGGCACCCGGGCCACGAACTGCTGCCATCTACCCAGTATCTACTTGCCTGCGCCTATGAAGACGCCGGAAACGCTGACGAAGCCCACGCGGTCCTGTCCGCTCTGATGGAATCCTACCCAAGCCACAAGGACCACCCGTCCTGGTGGCTCACACGGGCCACCCATCTCGCCCGGAACGGCAAAACGGCGGAGGCGATCACCGATCTGGAGACCCTCCTTGAAAGCGGGCCGCCCGAGTCCGTCCACGCCCGTGCCCGTTATTGGCTTGGGCGCACCCTTGCCGCAGACCGGCGTTATGAGGAAGCATCCCGGGCATTCGAAAAGGTAATAGCTGATCATCCCTCGCATTGGATGGTACCGGAGTGCCATTACCGTGCAGGCGCAATGGCCTATTCATTAAAAAACCATCCCGCTGCCCGTGCCAGAATCGAACACTACCTCGCGCACTTTCCTGGCGATGCATTCGTTCCTGAGGCAAAGGTTCTGCTCGGCGACATCCTGCTTGGCGAAGGGAAACTTGATGAGGCGGTATCCCGGTTTTCGACCATCGGATACGATCACCCGAATCTCGCGACCTACGCGATCTTCCAGATCGGTAAAGTGCTTCGCGCCAAGGAAGACTACGAAGGTATGATCCACCATTTCAGCCAATACGTCGATAATCCCGACTTTCCGCAAAAATCCCGAATCGGAGAAGCGATACGCGAGATCTCATGGGCCATGCAGCAAATGGATCGGCACGACATGGCACTTCCCCTTATCCTGCGAACCGTGACTTCAACCTCTGGCGATCCCCGCTCCGGCGAATTCATCGCGCTCCTTCAGATGCTCGAATCCTCGAGGGCCCGCTCCGGGCAATCCACAGAGGCATCCCCTGCTTCAGGTGATCCATCCGTCGCCGCGTTCCTGTCAGCATCTTCATTCAAACAATGGCTAGACGAGCAGACCACATCCGCTGCCGACAAAGGAAACTGGCTGGGATTTGGACGCTTCCTGCTCTATGAAGTCATGAAAGCCAGAAGAGCCGGAGCAGACGGACAGGCGGAGGCGATTCTGCATCGCATAGCCCATCAGGTCCCGCTCGAGTCCATGGACGATCATCTCCTTGGAGAGACTGGATTGTCACTGTGCGTGCTGGCACCAACACTCGCGAGGGACCGCCTGACCCTCCTGTTGGCGCTCTACCCGAACAGCCCGCACAAGGGACTGGCCTATGCGGGTCTAGCACGCTTGGCAGCTCAGGACAAACGCCCTGAAGAATCGCTGGTGTGGATCCACCGTTTTCAGCGGGAGTATCCCGCGCATCCACTCACTGCCGATATGCACCTCCTCGCCGGCGAAACGCTTCAAACCCTGGGTCGGTGGGGCGAAGCTGAAAGCACCTACGATTCCCTGCTCCGGCTCAAAAACGCCAGAGGACTTCCGCACGTCAAAGCGCTGGCCGGACTCGCCCGCATCAACGAGAGCCTCGGAAATCCCGAAAAAGCGATCGCCTACTGGCAGCGGATTTACACGTTGTATCGGGCTTACACGGACTTGGTTGCGGAGGCCTACTTCCAAAGCGCCAGACTCTTCGATTCCATCGGCAACCACGATGCTTTCATCCGCTCGCTCGATGAAATGCTCAGGCAAGAGGATCTCAAAGAGCAACCGCAATTTGAAAAGGCGAGATTGCTCAGAGATGCTTCGGCCGACGCGCCACTACCCACTGCCCCGACGCCAGGAATCGAAGCGACAAGCTGAATCCACCCCCATGAGAAGGATCAACCAGCCGTTCCACGAGACAATGACCCATCCCAGCTCCCAGGGTGGGATCTCTCTGATCGTGGCGATCCTCCTCCTCTTCTCCGGTTTCGCCTCCTCCGGACAAAACTCCGACCACGATTTCACCCTCCCGGATCGCGCGCGCCTTGCGGCACGCCAACCGGTGATCCTCCACTTTTCGGACAATCCGGTCCCCTTCGAAGGCTACTTCCGGAGCTCGGATGATGACACCGTCGTTATGTGGAAACCCGTGGGTAAAGACGGAGAGGTGGAATCCAGCATAGCATGGAACCGCATTCGCAGCGTGGATTTCTCCGATCCTGCCCTCGCGTCCGAACTGGCGGATGCGATTGAATCGGAGGCTACCCCCGATCTGATGTCGGTTTTTTCCATGCTGGTGAGCCAACGGATTCCCTACACCAGAATGCTCACCGATGACCAGATCCGCCCGCTCATCGTCTATGCCCAGGCGTGCCTGCTTCAGGATAACCCCACCCAGACACTTGGTATCATCCGGGCAATTCGCCTCAACCCCAGACACCAACGCACCACACGCCAAATCGAACACATCGAGCTGGACGCCCTACTCGCACTCGGCCTTCAGGCCGACATCATTGCGCTCGCAAACCGGATCATCGGTAGTGCGGAAAGCCCCTCTGATGGAGCATTCGCGTGGGTTGCACTGGGATGGACCCACCTCAAGTCCGGATCATGGTATCCTTCCCTTCTGGCCGCGTGCCACGCGATTGCCTTCAGCGACTCCATTCCCACCCGAAACACCACCGATGCCGCTTTCATCGCCATGGTTTCAGCCCTCCATTTGGGAAAAGCAGACGACGCCCGACGCTACCGTGCAATCGTTCTGTCAAACGGGCAAAGTCCGCGCCGGCTCCCGGGGTTTCCCGATCGGGCAGAATGGGACCAACTCCTCGATGAGGCACACTTTCCAGCCGTCGAGGCAGCGCTTCTCAACCGAGCGAGGATCCAGGCAATTCTGCACCCCGAACAGTCCGAAAACTCCCTCGATATTCTGCCGGTTCCCCTTCTCTACACCAATCCGCCGGACGCCCCGTTGCCTCCGGATCACCCGTCTATTTCCAATCCTTAACCAAATCCATCTCCATCCTCAAATACCACCTCATGAAAACTGGACAACACCCCACGGATCAATCCCGCGCCATTCGCATGTCGCTTGTTTTTGCGATGGCACTCGCCACTCCCACCGCACTCTTTGCGGAGGAATCCGCATCCGGCAAACTCAGCCTCTGGGGAATGATTCAGCAAGGCGGATGGGCAATGTATCCGCTCGGACTGTGTTCGCTTATAATGTTCTTCCTCATCTTCCACTCATGGAGGGAAACCCACCCCCGCCGCTTCATCCCGTCCGAAGGGATCGACGAAGCGCTCGCCCACCTCGGGGCATTCCGCATTCAGGAAGGGATCGATACCCTCAAGCGCTCACCCACTGTTCTCGCCCGCATCATGGAGAAATCCCTCCGACGGATCAAACCCGAAGCCCCCCAAGTCAACAAACCCAAGGCAGAAGCCACCCTCATCGAGCACCTTGAAGCGGAGGAAAACGCAATCGGACAATGGGTCAACTACCTCAACGTCGTGGGCTCGGTATCTCCCATGATCGGACTTCTGGGAACGGTCAGCGGCATGATCAGTGCCTTTCAAACCATCGGACAAGGAGGAATGGGCAGGCCCGAACTTCTCGCAAACGACATCGGTGAAGCCCTCATTACCACCGCCGCCGGCCTCATTGTGGGGATCCCTGCGATGCTCTCGTTCTTTATCATGCGCAACCGCCTCACCGCGACCGTCGTCGCCACCAGCCAACTCGCCAGCGACCTCCTGGACGAAATCCCTGTTAACGTCGTCTTCGAAGAGGATATACCCGGATCACACGAGCCCGAATAGGCACGAGAACATCCTATAGTTTGACAATCCAAACGACAGAAGCAAATGTATCGGTTAACTCAGAGTTTCGGCATCAAGACCCTTTCTTATCTAAACTGGTGCCCAGCTTGGGGCCCATGCTTCGACGACTCGCATTCCGTCTTCGCATCCCACATTTACTTTTAAATCAGATCTTCAAGATTACCCATTCGCGTTTGTGTATGCACCAAACCGCTCTTTCCTTTTGTTGCTGGCACGCGAACCTGATCCCGACTACACACTTTTTGAGCGATTCGCTCAAATGGCAGGCGACCAAGGGCTTACCACCAACTAACTCATCGTCCTCGATCGCGAACAATCAGACTACAGCGAACGACGATCATCAAAAACTGGAGAATCACCAATCCACAACAATGTCCAGTGAAGATTACGGGACACCCAGAAGCTTGCGTAACACCTGATCCACAACGGCGGGATTTGCTTTGCCTTGTGTCGCCTTCATCACACGACCTTTGATAGCATTGATGGACTTCTCGTTCCCGGCAAGAAACTCCTGCACAGCCTTGGGGTTCTCGTCCACCGCCTGACGGCAGATGGCCTCTATCTCTCCCGTATCCGAAGACTGACGCAAACCTTTTGCCGCAGCGACGGTTTCAGCCGACTGGCCGGTTTCAATCATTCCCGAAAGCACTTCCTTGGCCATCTGGTTCGACAGGACTCCTTTGTCGACCATTGCCACCAATTCAGCTACCCCGGCTGCCGATATCCCGAGCGAATCCAGCGACCGCCGTTCACCTTCCCCGCTTTCACTTCCCGCAGAGGCGACACCAAGTTCGCGCAGCAGGTCATTTGCGATGAGGTTCGCAATCGCCAAGGGATTGTTGTGGTGACGGATCGCCTCCTCGAAAAATGAACTCAACCCGCGATTCGTGCAGAGAACGGATGTCACCGTGTAGGGCAAGGAGTAATCGGCCATGTAGCGCCGCTGGCGATCAAAAGGCAACTCAGGCAAACCTTCCGCGAGCTGAGACTTCCACTCCTCGCTGATCCGTACCGGCATGAGATCGGGGTCCGGGAAATAGCGGTAATCCTGTGCTTCTTCCTTTGTCCGCATCAGGGAGGTCACCCCTGCCTCCGCATCCCAGCGGCGGGTCTGCTGAACAATCGAAGCACCGGATTTCAACTCACGGATCTGGCGTTCGATCTCATAACGCAAGCCATTGCGCACACCGGAAATGCTGTTGAGGTTCTTGAGTTCAACCTTCGTTCCGAGTTTCGTGGTGCCCACCGGTTTCACACTGACATTTGCATCGCAGCGCATCTGCCCTTTCTCCATGTCGCAGTCCGAAATACCGGCATTCTGCAGCGTATTGCGCAGCGATGTGAGGAAGGCGAAGGCTTCCTCCGGAGAGAACAGGTCCGGCTCGGTCACAATCTCGATCAAGGGAGCACCGGCCCGGTTGTAATCCACCAAACTGCCGTCGGCGACGTGGGTCAACTTGCCTACGTCTTCCTCGAGGTGAATGCGGGTCAGGCTAACCCGACGGTGTTCGCCCATCACATTGCGCGACGGCCCATCCATCTCAATCTCGACCGACCCGCCCAGGCACAATGGCTGGTCGTATTGAGAGATCTGGTAGTTCTTGGGCATGTCGGGGTAGTAGTAATGCTTACGGTCCCACTTGCTCACATCGGGGATCTCACAGCCCAACATCAGACCGACTTGAATGGTCTTTTCGATGGCCCGCTTGTTGAGCACTGGCAGCGTCCCCGGCATTCCCATCACCACCGGATTGGTCAATTCATTCGGTGACGCCCCGAAGTAATACGGTGCATCGGTAAACATCTTACTCTCTGTTCCGAGCTGCACGTGCACCTCAAGCCCGATCACCGCATCATATCCGTCTACGCTTGCCATCTTGATTTCCCTGAAAATTGGTTTTTTGGATCATTCGATCTACACACCAGCTTCTCCGCCTCAAAGCGCGGGATGCTTCGTGTGCCAATCGTTGCCTCTTTCGTAGGCACGGGCTGCCGTCAACAGGCGCACCTCCTCGAAATGCGGGGCTATCAACTGGAAGCCCACCGGAAGGTTTTCCAAAGCGAAGCCACACGGCACCGATATCGCCGGCAGGCCGGTAAGATTCGGGCAAATCGTGTAGATGTCGTTCAGATACATTTGGAGGGGATCGGTTATCCGCTCTCCCCGGACAAATGCCGGACTCGGAGTGGTCGGGGTGAGCACCAGATCCACCTCCCCGAATGCTTTCGCGAAATCGTTGCGGATCAGCGTGCGCACCTGCTGTGCCTTCAAATAGTAAGCATCGTGATATCCGCTGCTCAGCACAAAGGTCCCCAGAATGATCCGGCGCTTCACCTCTTCTCCAAAGCCCTCTCCCCGACTCTTGAAATAAACGTCCACCGCATCAGCGGCCGATTCCGAACGGTGCGTGTAGCGGATCCCGTCAAACCGCGCGAGATTGGACGATGCCTCAGCAGTCGCGATCACGTAGTAGGTCGGCACAGCCAGGTGGCTATTGGGCAGGCTCACATCCTTGATCTGCCAACCGATACCCTTGTAGTAGGCGATCACCTCATCCATGGCACGCCGCACGGCCGGGTCCAGTCCGTCAGCCTTGAAGTATTCGACGGGCAATCCCAATACCATCGGACGCCCACCCGAGAGCGCCAATTCCAATTCGGCATGAAACGGCGAAACCGGTGCGGGATAGGAGCTCGAATCCTTCGGATCCACCCCGCAAATCACTTCCATCATCCGCGCGACATCCTCCACGCTATGCCCGAAAGGTCCGATCTGATCCAAACTGGATGCAAAGGCAACCAAACCGTACCGCGAGACCCGCCCATAGGTGGGCTTCAACCCATAGATCCCACAAAACGCCGCTGGCTGCCGGATCGATCCACCCGTATCGCTCCCAAGCGTGATCGGGCTCATCCCGGCCGCGAGTGCCGCAGCACTGCCGCCACTGCTTCCACCAGGAGTGCGGGTAAGATCCCACGGATTCGCCGTCGATCCGAAAAACGAGGTCTCGGTGGATGAACCCATCGCGAATTCATCCATGTTCAAGCGCCCCCAGACCAACATGCCCGCTGCCTTCATGCGCTCAACCACCGTCGCATCATAAGGCGAGACAAACCGCTCCAGCATGCGGCTTCCGCAGGTCAGGAGCGACCCCTTGATCGCGATGTTGTTCTTGAGCGCGACCGGAATCCCGTCAAAGAAGCCAAGAGCCTTGCCCTCTTGACGCCTATTGTCCGATGCCTCAGCCTGCGCCATCAAATCATCGCCGTCCCAACCGAGGAACGCGTTGACCTGCGGATTGAGCCGTTCCGTTCGTTCGAGAATGGAGCGCGACAGCTCAACTGAGGTGAGTTCGCCCGAGGCGAGGAGCCGGGCCAGTTTACTGGCCGGAAAGTATGCCAAAGAGTCCTGATTCATCCGATTGCAGTCCGAGTTGCTTTGGGTGGAAGATCCTTGTGGTGATGTCACTCGATCACTCTGGGGACGAGCACCTGGTCTTCACGTTGCTGTGGAGCGTTTGCGAGCGCCTGTTGGGCTCCAAACCCAGAGACCGCCACATCCTCACGGAGCACATTGTGGAGTGGATTCGCATGCGCTGTCGGGTCCACTGCGGAAGTGTCGACCGACGACAAGACATGAAAGTATTCAAGGATACGGCCAAGCTGGGCACTGTAGAGCTCCTGCTCCTCAGCGCTCAGTTCAAGCCGCGCCAATTTGGCGGTGTAGCCTATGTCAATGTGCTCCATGATGGGATCTCCGGATTTCGCTTGGGTTGCTGACTCCGCTTAACGCCGCACGCGGAACGGCGTCCGTTTTTCGATGGTCTGCTGGATGGTCTCAAAGGCCTGATTCACCTTGGCATCCGTCAACGTTTCGTTCTGCGCGCGGAATGTCATGCTGAATGCCAGACTCTTCTGCCCATCTTCCAGCCCCTTGCCCTGATAAACGTCGAAGAGACGGACACTTTCCACTTGGAAATCCGCACCCGATACCGCCTTGGCCGCATCCGCCACACTGCGCTGCACCTCAGCCGCTGGAGTGGATCCGTCTACCACCAAAGCCAGATCCTTGTAAGATGGCGGGAAATGACTGAAGGGCATGTAACGCGCCGGCTTCGGCGCCTTTTCCAGAATCTGGGGAAGGATGGCGATGCTGGCCGCGAACACCCGACCGTCGATGTCGGCCCGTTGCGTGTATTTCAGGTCCAACAAGCCCAACTCCACGCGACAGGGAGACTTGCGCAAGTCTCCCCCCACTGCGAAATGGCCGTTTTGACCATACACACATCCATTCAACAGCCGATACTGGGCATCCGGCAAGGTCACACCCGCAAGGCTGAGCACATCGGACACCATTCCCTTGACACTAAAGAAGTCGACGCCCTGTCGACTCAACCAGGTCTTGCGGTCGGGCTGATCCAATACCGCAAAGCCGATGCCAATGCATTCGACGAGCTGCCCGCCCACTTCGGCATAGACACGCCCCCATTCGAAATAGCATCCCGGGGCATCTCCGTCGCTCCGGTTGTTGCGCAAAACATCCACCATACCCGGAATCAGGGATGGCCGCAGATGGGTCCCGTCTGAGGAGATCGGGTTCTGCAAACGCAGCGAAGGATACGGATCTTCGATGTCGCCGGGACGTTTCAGGCTCTCCGCCGACAAAAGCGTGTAGTTATAGACTTCCGAAAACCCACGGCTCCTGAAATACGCAGTGACTTCGCGCCGGAAAGAATATTCCCTGGCATGGGACCGCAACATGGCCGTGCTCTCCACCGCGCATTCCGGGATCTTGACCGTGCCATGAATCCGCAGGAATTCCTCCACCAGATCAACCGGCCGGGTCAGGTCCTGACGGAACCCGGGAACCTTCGCCAGCCAACTTCCGTTGCCCTGGTCGGCCACCTCAATCTCCAATGCTTCCAGACAACGCTTGACGCCCGCATCATCTGGCCCAAAGCCACAACGTTCCCGGATAAAGCCGGGACTCACCTTGATTACGGTGGGCTCAATCGCACACGACCCTTCATGAAACACCCGCTTGCACAGGGTGCCTCCGGCGACTTCCAGGATCAGGTCGACCGCACGCCTCGCGGCAACATCCACTCCGGCGGGGTCGATGCCGCGTTCGAAGCGGTACGAACTATCGGTCGAGAGGATCAGGCCACGCGATGTCTTGCGGATAGATGGAGCATTGAACCATGCGGCTTCGAGCACCACATCGGTCGTGGCATTGTCCACTTCGGCATCCACACTGCCCATCACCCCGGCAATCACCATGGCCCGCTCAGCATCCGCGATCACGCAATGCTGTGGCTGCAAGATGCGGGGTTTATCGTCCAAGGTCGTGATCTTCTCACCATCGCGGGCCGCACGCGCGATGATTTTGCGCCCACGGATCTTTCCGGCATCAAACGCATGCAGGGGTTGCCCCATCTCATGCAATACGAAATTTGTCACGTCCACCACATTGTTGATCGGACGAAGCCCGATCGTCTCCAGCCGCTGCTTCAACCAATCCGGACTCTCCGCGATCTTTACACCCCGGATGCTGTATGCCGAGTAATACTTACAGGTCGCACTGTCCTCGATCTCAACAGCGTCCACCAATGCATCCCCTTCCGAAACGCTCAAGGATGCTTCCACAGTCCGGACAACAGGACGCACCCGCTCAAGACCAAAAAACGCCGCCAATTCACGGGCCATGCCGACATGGCTCAGGCAGTCCGGACGATTCGGTGTCACTTCCACGTCAAATACCGTATCCGCCTCAGGAAATACCGCATTCACTGGAGTCCCGATTTCCGGCCGTTGTTCCAGGATGAGCAGGCCCGAATGGTCCTCGCCCATGCCCAGCTCGCGCGCGCTGCACATCATGCCCTCGCTGTCGACGTCACGCAGCTTGGTCTTCTTGATCACAAATCCGCCCGGCAGTTCGGCACCCGGGAGTGCCACGGGGACACGGTCCCCGACCTTGAAATTCCTGGCACCGCAAACGATCTGGGCAGGTGTGCCTGTCCCCACGTTCACTTTACACAGGCTCAGGCGATCCGCATTCGGATGCTGTGCCTTCTCAAGCACCTCGCCAACCACCACATGTTGCAGCGGAGCCAGCCCACGACGTTCGATACCTTCAACCTCAAAACCGATGAGAGTCAGCGCCTCCTCAATCTCTTCGGCACTTTTCCGGAGCTCCGGCAGGTAAGTTCTGATCCAATCCAGTGAAATCAACATGGCAAATGCAATTCTGTATGAGACATTCTTGACCGCGTGTTCATCCCGGAATCAGGCAAACTGATTCAGGAAGCGTTGGTCGTTCTGGTAAAAATAGCGGATATCATCCACCCCGTAGGCGATCATGGCGATACGCTCGATACCCATGCCGAACGCATATCCGGTGTAGGCCTCAGGATCGATTCCCACCGACTCAAAAACGGCCGGATCCACCATCCCGCAACCCATGATCTCGATCCACTTCTTTCCAACCTTACCCAAATGTTCAGCCGAAAAATCCACTTCGAAGCTCGGCTCAGTGTAGGGGAAGAAATGCGGACGAAAACGCACCTTCGCATCCTTTCCGAGCAGCTCACGGGCAAAATGGTCGAGCATCGCCTTAAGATCGGTTACCTTTACTCCCTTATCCACATACAGCCCTTCAATCTGGTGAAAGTTCGCGGAGTGCGTCGCATCAGCGGTATCCCGGCGGAACGTGCGACCCGGAGACAGGATGCGCAGGGGCGGCTTTTCCTTGAGCATGGTCCGGATCTGCACACTCGAAGTGTGCGTCCTCAGCAGGTAGCGCTCGTCTCCATGCTTTGACACATTGCTGAAACGCGCCTCATTCGGCATGTAGTAAGTGTCCTGCAAGTCCCTGGCCGGATGATCGGGGGGGGTATTCAACGCATCGAAACAGAAAAATTCGGTTTCGACTTCCGGTCCCGATGCCACCGTGAAGCCCACCTTCTCGAAAATCCCTACGATTCGTTCCAGAATCTGAGTCAGCGGATGCACCGTTCCCACCACACGATCCGGTGACGGAAGCGTCGGATCCACTGCCGGCCCGATCAAGGCAGCCAACTCGATCCCTTCAAGCCGCTCATGCACCTCCGCAAAAACCGCTTCGAGCTGATCCTTGGCCTCGTTGATGCGCTTGCCATACTCCGGACGCTGCTCCTTGGGAATCGTCCCCAACTGCTTGCGCAGAGCCGTAAAACTACCCTGCGGTCCGACAATGCTTGCCTTGAAAGATTCAAAGCCACCACGGTTAGCGATCTCACCGGCCTGCCCACGGGCACGCTCGACTATTTCCTTAAGTTGCTCATCCATTTGCGAAAAGATTCACAAAAAAGCACGAACCCAAACCACGCAAGCCCCCATTTTCGCATCTTCACCGCGGCAGAAAGCGGATTCAGCCCCTCCACTCGCCCCCCACCGTATTAACTCATTCTGCAGTCCTTGATTCAAAGATATGAGTTCATAAAAGAAAAATCATAATCTAGCGTCCATTCTGATTTAGCTGGATGGCTGATTAGCTTGTGCTCATGTAGGTGTTCCATTTTTTCCTCTCGAACGGTGTGGTTCGGACAGGAGCCATCGAAGCTGTCCGATAGCCTACCGCTAACTCCAGATGCCTGGCTCGGTTGAAGATCATACTCGCTTTCCGATCTAGCGATTGGAGCGATGCATTCAATGCCGGCTACGTGGAGGAAGATGACCGCTTCAATCAGCGACTGCATCCGGCATGCGCCGCACCAGATCGTCCCACACCCGACGCGCCTTGCTATCCACATACTCGCGGCAATAAGCAATCTCGGCGCGGCGGACGCTCATGTTCTCGTTGGCAATAGAAGAGACATCATCGAGATTGTAGAGGAAAACCTGATCCAGCTCCGAGGCATCAGGATCAATATCCCTGGGCACCGCGAGATCGATGAGAAACACCGGATTCTCGCGCCGCCGGTCGGCATTTTCGCGAAGCATGTCACAGGTGATGATCCGGCCTGGAGCCGAGGTGCAACTGATCACAATGTCGCTCTTCCACAACTGTGACTCCAGCTCGCAAAAATCACAAACCGACCCGCCCGACTCTGCCGCAAGCAAAGCCACTCTGGCCGCATTTCTACCCGTGAACACAAGGTGACCCACTCCGCGTAGTCTCAACGATTGGGCGGCGAGATTGCCAACCTCCCCCGACCCGACCACCAATACCCGGCAGGGAGCAAGATCCCCAAAGACACGGGTCGCCAAATCAACCGACACACTGCCGATACTGACCTGTCCCTTCCCGATGCTCGTCTGACTGCGCAGGTATTTGGCCACATGAAACGCCTTCTGAAAAACCCGGTGCAGGCACGGACCTGCCGTTCCCCTCGCGCACGCATCAGCGAAAGCCTGTTTGACCTGCCCGAAAATCTCGGTTTCTCCGATCATCTGGGAGTCCAGCCCCACGCACAAGGCATTGAGATGGCGAACCACCTCCGGACCCTGAAGCAAAACCCACTTTCCATCGTCGACACTGGAGGGCCCGGACGCTGGACCGAGCACGCCCTTCAAACGCTCCACCATCGACGCAACATGACTGAGGTTCTTCAGGCGCACATACAACTCCCACCGGTTGCAGGTATCGATCATGACCGACTCCATCACCTCATCGCCAAGCGCACTTCCGTTCATCAAACCCGCCAGCTCCAAACGGTGCCGGAGGTCCTCCCGCGCCGCGATGTCCGCAAGCCTATGGTTAAGGGAAGCGAGCACCAACACGGGCCCGCCTATCATATCCACGTTTCCTTTCATCCTAGCGGGAGTCTCCTTCCTGCTTAAAGGAAACCGTCTGTTCCGAATCTACAGGCGGATGATCGCGACGGGCATGGTCAACAGGGATCAACGCCAACAAGGCCAACACCCACATCACCAGCCCGGCCCATGCGAAACGCACCCCCTTGATGCGATGCAGGAGGCGCATCGCCAACAAAAAGACATAACCCGCCCACACGCCGCAGGCCCATACCCACTTGCTTGCAGGGATATCACCCTCCAGATACATCCAGTCAAAAGATCCTACAAAAAGGGCGGACGAGAGGAAGAAGACACCCACGATCAACACGCCAACTGCCACGCGTTCGGTATGCAATAGCGACGACAAAAGCTGGTAGAACGCGCTGGTGCGCTTCGAGTGGAGAGCATAGTGCTGAATAAGGTGCATCGCTGATAGGACTCCAAGTAATGCAAAAGCTCCATAGCTGAAAACCGCCATTGAAGCATGCAATTCCACCCACCTGGATCGGACCGCGGCACTGACGTCATAGGCACTATCCAAACCGGGGACCAACAGCGCGACAGCCCCCAGCAAAACCGCAAGTCCGGACGTGAACAACCCGAGCAGCGACACCCTGAAAACCGGACCGATCACCAGATACAGCAACACCAGTGACCATGTGACAAATCCCAATATCTCAAACGCATTTCCAATCGGGCACGCCTGCACACTCGCACCCCGCCCGTGTAGTCCAAACGATAGCAGCAGCATCCCAAGCGCCATCACGGGATAGCTCACCATACGGGTCAACCTGCGGCGCTTCGCTGCCCATGTCAGGTGCAACACAAAAAGGGCGGCGAATACCACCCAGGCATACACAAACCAGGATTTTTCCATTGTCGTCAGCGTTGGGCTGTTTCGAAGCCGCGGATCCGGGACACCATCCACTCAATCCACCGCTCATTCAGGTTCAGACAGGGAATCTGAGCGAACGACTCACCTCCCGCTCCAAGGAAGGTCTCCTTTCCTTCCATGGCGATTTCTTCCAAAGTTTCCAGACAATCCGTTACAAAAGCGGGACAAATCACCAGCAGTTTTTTTACTCCCTTTGAAGGAAGCGACTCAAGGATTTGGTCAGTGTAAGGCCGAAGCCATGGCTCTCTGCCCAAACGCGACTGGAAAGACACCCCGTATTTATCCGCCGGGATACCTGCGGCCTGGACAAAAGCCCGTACGGTTTCGAAGCACTGATGCCGGTAACAAGTCGCATGCGCCGGATGCTCCACTTCACAACAATCGGACCGGCAAAGGCAATGGGCATGGGATGGGTCGCCCATGCGAAGGTGACTTTCAGGAATTCCGTGAAACGAAAACAGCAAATAATCCCACTCGCCCTTCAAGTAGGGTTCCGATTGGTCAAGCAGTGCATCAATGTAGTCTGCATCCCGGTAAAATGGCTGCACCACCTCGTAGCGCATGCCGGGATGTAGCCGCGCAATCGCATCCGTCGCGCAAACCAAGGCACTTTCATAGCTCGACATCGCATAGTGGGGATACAGCGGCACAATCAACAATTCATCGATCCCATCCGCTTTAGCCTGCTCGATAGCCGCATCGGTCGACGGGTTTCCGTAGCGCATACCGAGATATACCGGCACACCTGACTTCTCCGCAACCCGATCCCGGAACCGCCTGCTGGTCACGATCAAAGGAGAACCCTCCTCTGTCCACACCCGTGAATACGCCTCCGCCGATCGTATCGGGCGCCTCGGCAAAATCGCCAGATGCACCACCATCCACCTCACCCACGCGCGGGTGTTGATCACCCTTTCATCCATCAGAAACTGGCGCAGATATCTCCTCACGTCGGACACCTGGGTGGAGTCCGGGGATCCCAGATTGAGAAGTAACACAGCTTTGCGTGGCATGCGATCAATCTGCACGCAGTCGCATCTTTTTCAATCCCTGGATTTCATTACCGCCACGATTCCCGCGAGACTACAGCAGCAACACGAATTTCCGCATCCTCCAAACAAACGAGAATAAACAGATAGCAATAGCCGACGCACTCGATTTAATTACGATTTGTTGTGCAAGGTCGCTAGATGCTTCATTCAGGCGTTGGTGAAGAATACCTAGAAAAATGGCCTGTAACATTCTTTGGCTTGATGTTTGGTTTCTTAGCTTATCTCGTGATCCAAAAAAGGTTATGAAAGTCGACAAAGACTGGAGTCGACCGGACCCCTTGTATCAACGCTCACCTGCACACAGGCAGCCGAACCACAGCACGGCATCCGCCCTCCTCGCGGTTGATCAACTCAAGCGCGCCTCCATTGGCCTCGGCGATTTGCCGGCTGATGACGAGTCCGATCCCGCTTCCGCCATGCTTGGTCGAATAGAAGGGAACAAAAATGTTCTCACCGTTGCCAACCCCCGGACCACAGTCATCGATTCTCACCACCGCATCCAGCCCATCCCGCACCCAACTGACCTCGACTTGGTGCGGTCCAGTCTCTTGATTGGCTTCGATGGCATTGCGGATGAGGTTCACCCACATCTGCCCGACCTGATCCCCATCCACCATCACCCGGCAGGCGATCCCCGGATGGAGCACGATGGAGCCGTCATCCACAAGTTGGACCACCCGGGCGAGGGAGGATTCCAGATCCACTTCCTGGCGAACCGGATCCGGTAGCTTGGCGAGACGCGCGTAATCCTCCACAAAACGGTTCAAACCCTGAGCCCGCTGGGATATCGTATCCAACGCGAGAAGCGTGGATGATTTGCGTTCCTCATCCATCTCCACCCACTCGACCCGGGATCGGAGGCTCTGCGAGAGGGAGATGATCGGAGTCAGTGAGTTATTGAGCTCGTGCCCCAACACACGGATCAGGCGCTTCCATGCGTTGCGCTCTTCCTCCCGCAAGGGGTTGTCAACATCCGAAAGCATGAACAGGTTATGTGAGCGTCCTTCTTCCCGGAACCGGTTCACATGCACCAGAAAACGACTGCTCCGTTCCGGAAAGCGCAGCCACAGGGTTCGCCCGTTGGAGATCCCCCACAGATCATCCAGACCCAAGCCTCCTACATTCTTACCCAACAGGTTGTTGCGGGTTTGCTGGAGCAACTTTGCAGCATACTCGTTAAGCATCGATAAGCTCTGATGATCGTCGACGCCCAAAATCGCAAAATCCAACTGATCGATCAGAACCTGAAACCGCCGGACCGCCTCCTCCGCTGCAAAACGGTTGCCCTGCAAAATGTCAGCCAATCGGTTGATCTCCTCGTGCAGGACGCCCAACGCATCCGATGATGAATATCCCTTGATCCTACGGGAATAATCGCCCTGATGGAGCGAACTGACCATGTTTGCGAGTGTGTGAAAGGGATCATGACACAATCGCCACATTAGCACGGCCAGAATCCCAAGGCTCAACAAATACAAGAAAACGAGCAGCCAGAACAGGTCATCATTCAGGGGCCCAAACATCCGCTCATAGGCAACCAGTGTGATGACCGGCAGAACCGGATACAGTCCGAGAATAAACAACTGCAACGAAAACGGAATACGCCCAACTGACCGCCTGAACTTCATCATAGTCCGAAACTCTGAAGTCTACGGTAAAACGTGGCCCGACTCATTCCCAACTGACGTGCCGCCTCGCTGACATTTCCACCATTGCGGCGCAAGGCCTTCTCAATCAACACCCTTTCCACATCCTCCACGCTCATTGATTCCAGATCGATCGGCCCGGAGGATGATCCCTCCATCATGAGGTTGCCCTTTTCAACTACCTTTCCCTTGCACAGCAAGACGGCCCGCTCCAAAGCATGCTCCAACTCACGGATATTACCCGGCCATGCATAATTCATGAGCGTTTGCTCCGCATCCCGGTCAAAGCCCTCAATCGTCTTGCGGTATTTCGCCACCCATTTGCTGAGAAAATGCTCTGCCAACGGCATAATATCCTCGCGCCGATCCCGCAGGGGCGGCATTTCAATGGTGACAGTATTAAGCCGATAGAACAAATCCTCCCGAAAACCCTTCTCGGCCACCCGGTCGCGCAACGGTGCGTTCGTCGCAGACACCACCCGAACATCCGCCTTCACGGTTCGGGAGGATCCCACCCGCTCAAATTCACCGGTTTCGAGCAACCGCAACAGGCGACTCTGCTGAGGCAAACCGAGGTTGCCGATCTCATCCAGAAAGATCGTGCCGCACCGCGCCAGTTCAAACCGCCCCACCCGATCGGTCTTCGCATCGGTGAAAGCTCCCTTCACATGCCCGAAGACCTCGCTCTCAAACAAGCTTTCGGCCAGTCCTCCAATGTTCACATTCACAAACGGGCCGCCGCATCGCCGTGAACGTTCGTGAATCCAGCGCGCGAGCAGGCTCTTGCCGGTTCCGTTTTCCCCAAGAATCAAAACCGGAGCATCCGACGGTGCGATTTGCTCCACCACATCCAGCACCCGCCGCATCGCTCCTGATCCACCGATAATGGTTCCGGGAAGCGAATCCATGCGTGCGGTCCGGGTTTCCTCCTTCAAGCGCCTCTCGTTGCGAATCACCCGCGTATTCAGCGCATGCTTGTTGACCTGCTGAAAGACCCGGTCATTGCTCCAGGGCTTCTGGACAAAATCCCGGGCACCCATCTTGAGTGCCTCCACGGCAAGGTCCACCGTAGCCCACGCCGTCATGACCACAACTGGCAGATCGGGATCCGCGTTCTTAAGCTGGGCCAGAAGATCCAGACCCTCCGTCCCAGCCGTGGTGTTCCGGGTGTAGTTCATGTCGATCAGTGCCACATCATACTCACCCGACTCCACCCGGCGAACCGCGTCCGCCGCCGAAGACACTGTATCGACCTTCCATCCCGAGTCGCCAAACAGCATCCGCGCCGAAACGAGAACCCCCTGATCATCATCGGCCACCAGCAAGCGAATAGCTTCCTGTGAAGCCGCCCGATCTCCGTTATCTTCACCACACGGCATATGCCAATAATCTGAGCCAAACCAACAGCGCCATCAACTCCAAATCCACCCGCGCTCGATTGGAACCCCGGAGGCCGTGGCTTTCTTTTGACGCGGCGGCGAGGGTTCATGCGTCGGAGGAAGAGGAGGACGGCTGAAGCCGCCCACTCCGAAGACGGCTTGCGTCGCGGCCAACGCTGAGCCCCTCCCTCGCCCCAAAATGGAACCAACGCCCCGGAGGCCATGGCTTCAGCCATTCGACGGAGCTCATGATCAAGTCCGTGGCGCTTTCTTTCTACTTCAGCGATGAGTCACCCTTCTTTCCGGGTCGAATTGAAAGAGAGGGAATACTGTCCGGGATGCAGATTTGTTTTATCGGGGTTGGCCCGAATGTAGCGTTGGCACCGCGTGAAGTGTTCACCATCCCGGACCATCCGATCCCAATAGCCGCGTTGCCAAAGTTTGCCGCTTTGTTTTCGCAGACGATTGATTGCCCTCGCACTGCTTCCCTTCCAACCGCGAACAACCGAGTCCAGAGAAACCGAGGGAATGGAAACCAGCACGTGAACGTGATTGGGCATCAACACATAGTCGTGCAAATGGTATGCTGAAGCGTGTCCTTGTTTGAGAATATCCTCCAGCACCAATCGCACCTCCACCTCTTTTAACAAACAACTCCCATAACCCGCATCCGCATGCTCTTCAGCGGCCGCAAGCATACGC
>ENA-UOXR01002030-UOXR01002030.1-bioreactor-metagenome-genome-assembly--contig:-NODE-2030-length-19603-cov-4.744475_pt1 | contig 19603 bp, 5 predicted proteins | sample MGYA00238164_ERZ764825 | MGnify/ENA primary metagenome ERZ764825 (study PRJEB28920, sample SAMN05720171) | bioreactor metagenome | isolation source: Anaerobic biogas reactor | place: USA:Washington...
GATCTGGACGAGAGTACGTGGGTCGACTTTTTTCTGACAGGGACGCACTGCGTCGCCAACCAGAGTGAAGCCGGCGATGCCGAGTTCTACTGGTTTTTCCAGACGGCGAGCTGCAACGGCGCACCCCCGTCACCGGCCGCTGTGACGGTCACGGAGGGCGGTGCCGATTATCTCGCGGGCCCGACCAACGAGACGGGCAATGATTTCGCACTGCTGCGGCTGCGCGCACCGTCACCGGATGGCGCCACCTATGTCGGCTGGTCATCGAGTACGCCGTCACGTACCGAAGTGCTGTCCTGCATCCATCACCCGGACGGGGCTTTCAAACGGATCAGTTTCGGCAAGCTGGATGAAAGCGATCCGGATTTCTGGTCTGTACGCTTTACGGACGGCGTGACGGAGCCGGGCAGCAGTGGCGCACCGCTTTTCGACGCGGCGGGGAAGTTGATCGGACAGCTTGTGGGCGGCAATTCATCGTGTGAGACGGGCGGCGGGATCGACGTGTTCGGGCGCTTTGATGTCACGTATAAGGCGATTAAGAGCTGGCTCTCCGGCCAGGGCGGGACGCCACAGCCGGCACTCAACGCGCCTTACGGCGTGTACCATGGCATGGCTTCACGAGACAAACAGTTTGCGGGAACGGGCCTTGTGCCGGATGTGTGCGGAACCTTCTCGTTGAATGTGACCAAGCAGGGACGGATCACGGCTAAGGTTGCGATGCAGCGGCAGACGCTGAGCTTTAAAGGGACGGGCTGGCGGGGCGTGACGGAAGACGGCCATTACTATGTCCGCATGGAAAGCTTAAGAGGGGAGGTCCTTGAGCTTTATGCCAACTGGATCACAGCGATCGGCCGTCTGTCGGGTGGTTCTTTAGGCGGCGAAACGATTTGGATCGATGCGGCCTATCATGTGTTCGCTGATCGCGCGGACAGTCAAGCGCAGACTGATCTGGCGCGCTTGCAGGGGTATTACACGGTTGCGCTGCCTGCTTGGCGTGCGCAGCCGCGCGGGGCGGCGAACGAAATGCCGCTCGGCAGCGGGTATCTGACGATGACCGTCGGTCTCAATGGCAAGGTCAAGATCGCCGGTGTGCTGGCTGATGGGACCAAGGTGTCGCAAGCGTCAACGCTGTTATTGTTCGGCGATTATGGCAGCATGGCGTGCGTGCCGTTATTCCGGCCGTTGTACATGCGGCGGGGGGGGGTCGGCGCTCTGCTCTGGATCCGCCCGGACACGCGTGTTGTGGATACGGACTGGGCGGAAGACTGGTTTGTGCGTTGGGACAAGCCCGGCAGCGGAGCGGACGGTTTCGAGGCGCTGCTCATGCCGTGTGGCGGATACTTCAGCAAAGGCGCGGCGTTGTCGGCCTTCTACCGGCTGAATGCGCAGTCTAACGATGTTGCCTACTATCTGCCCGGCGGCGCGGTGCCGCCGCAACGGCAAGCGCTGCCGGAGTGGGTGGCGGTGGCTTCGGCAGGGACACGCCTTGCGATCGAGAAAGGGGTCAAGCCGGTAAAAGTTGACGGCGCCTATGTCTATACGGGCGAAAACAGCGCACTTGCGACGTTGAGCTACTCGTCCCTGACCGGCATCTACAAGGGTAAATTCAATCAGTATTATGATTACGAGAGCGGCGCGATGCTGATGCACAGGACGGTGAAAGCCCCGTTCGCCGGCGTGATGACTCAGGTGCGTGACCCGTTTTTTAACGAGTGGCCCGAAGGGTTGGGATATTATCTGCTGTCGGAAAATGACCCGGCATTCAAGCCCTCGCGCATCAAGCGCTCCTTCTGGATGGATCTCTACGCCGTTCAATAACCGTCAGCAATTCCATCGTTTCAATGCTTCGGCGTGTTGCGCCGCCGCGCCTGTTTACAGTATGATGAGAGCAATGTTTTTTCTGCCTGGAGAAGTATGAAGCGTTTTCTTGTTATGATTCTTTGGGTTCTTGCAGCCGTCCGTCCGGGTAACGCCGAAGAGCCGCAGGACGGCGTGCGGGTGCGGCGCATGTCGGCGCAGCGGAGCGTGGCAAAAGACGCTGTTCCCGGCCTCGAGCTGGTGGGGACGAATGTCGTTTCCCTTGGCAGGCTCACGCTTCTTGATCGTCCGCAAAGCGTTTTTGTGCTGACCAACCGGACGGCCCAGACACTCGCCATCAGCAGCCTGCGCCGCACATGTTCGTGCATCACGTCTTCCGCAGACACCCTGTCCGTTCCGCCGAGGGGCAGCGCCCGTATCACGATGACCCTAGACCTGACCGGCATCCACGGCTTTTTCAAAAGGGCGCTCTGGGTCACGATGTCCGGTCCCGCCCGCAATCGCATCCTGCTGCAGCAGACCGGCACCGTCACTCCGCTGTATGAAGGACTGCCTGCGGAGGACTTGGTCTTGCGCGCGCCGGACCTGGCCGCAGCCTGCTGGACCAACACGTTCGTGCTGGCCCCGACCAATCCGCGCCTGCGGCTTGAAGCGCCGCTCTTCGCCACCACCAACGGCGCGCTGCGCCAAACGGCCGCGCTGGTCACCAACGCCGTTCCGCCAGGCGCCTATACCCTGACGGTCGTCTTGCAGGCGCTGACCAACGTCCACGCCGAGACACGCCTCCTCCTGCCGATCACAGGCATCGAGGGCCGCAATGACTTGCTGCTGCTCAAGATCAATACCAAGGTCGGCCAGCGCCTGACGGTCAAGCCGGACCAACTCTACCTGCGGGCCTCGACCCGCCCGACCCTGAATCGCTTCTTGCTGCGGACCGACATCGAGTCGGCCGATCCCGCGCTGCTGACCTGGACGCCTAAGCTCGAAGGCATGACCGTGACGCCGCAACCCATCAAGTCGAAGTCCGGACTGCTGGTCGCGTTGTCGCTGACCCCGCAAGCCGTAAAAACCTGGCTGGCACAGCCGGAAGCGACGTTGACGTTCGCCTACCCCAACCACACGCCCGCGACCGTCCGCGTTTTGCCCGCACAGGCCGATGACGCCGCGGAAGACGATAACGGGACAAACGATGCGGAAGGGGATCGGCCACCGTCTCCGGAGCGAAAATGAACGAGGGAAACAACGCTCAACGCTCAACTCTCAACGTTCAAGGGATAGGTAAGTCAACCGAAGGGGGAGTATGAAACGCATGTGGACATGTGGCCTGGCGGCCATTTCACTGTTTGGATGTGTGATCATCGCGACCGGGGCGCCTTTTGAGCGGACGGTTTCCTTCACGCAGCCGAACGGAACGGCCATTGAGCTTTGGGGCAAGGGCGATGAGTTCCAGGCCGTCTTCGAGACGCTGGACGGATACACGGTGGTGTATGCGCCCGAGTCCAAAGCCTACTACTACGCGGCGCTGTCAGCCGACGGGACAGATCTGATCCCGACTGCCTGGCAGGCGGGAACGACTGATCCGGCGGCGCTGGGCCTCGCCAAACACCTGCGCAAAAGCGCAGCGCGCGCGCGTGCCGAGGCGCAGTCGCGGTTTGAGCGCTGGGACACTGCCGTGCAGCTCAGCGAGCGGTGGCGGCAGCGCAAGGCCACGGCGCGCGCGGCGGAAGACGGGCGCGTGCCGATGGCGCCGCCCGCCTACACGACCACCGGCACTAAGGTCGGCCTCTGCCTGCTGATCGACTTCAGCGACGCCCCCGCCACGGTGCCGCAGGCCCAGATCATGGACTTCTGCAACGGCGACGCCTACACGGGATTCGGCAACAACGGGTCGGTGAAAAAGTATTATCAGGACGTCTCCAACGGCCTGCTGACCTACACCAATATCGTCACCGCCTACATCCGCATGACGCAGCCCAAATCGTATTACGACGACACCAGCAAGGATAACGGCAGTCAAGGCAATCTCTTGATCCGCGACGCGATCACGATTTTGAAGGCGCAGCCGAACTACGCCAGCCAGATCGCGCCGGCTTTCGCAAACCTGACTGTCGACGGCGAGGGCCGGGCGGTGGCCTGCAATGTGTTTTTCGCCGGCGCAGACAGCGGCTCTTGGAGTCACGGGCTCTGGCCCCACTCGTGGTCGCTCTTGGAAGTCGGTGCCCAGGCACTGACGGCGGACATCGCCATCTGGAACTATCAGATCACCAACATCGGCGAGTCGCTTGAGCTGGGCACCTTCTGCCACGAGAACGGCCACATGCTCTGCGATTATCCGGACATCTACGACTACGACATTGATCCGCAGACCGAACACTACGACTCCGTCGGCGGCGCCGGCGTTTTCTGCCTGATGAACTCTGGCGGACACGGCGTCAATCCGGTGCAGGTCTGCGCCTACCTCAAGCGGGCATCGGGCTGGGCGACCACCCTCGACCTGACCGCCGCCTCGGACCTGACCGCCTCGCTGAGCGCGTCAGGCGCAGGGCTCAACACTTTCTACCGGTATGCGAAGCCCGGCGTCCCGACCGAATACTACTTGATTGAGAACCGCCAGGCAGCCGGACGGGACGCCTCGCTGCCGGCCTCCGGTATCGCGGTCTGGCACATCGATGAGCTGGGCGACCGCGACAACCAGAGCCTCGCCTACAACACGGCCCATGAAAACTACGAGTGCACGCTGATGCAGGCCGACGGCCTGTGGGATTTCCAGCTCAACGTGAACAGCGGCGATGACGGGGACCTCTTCCACAGCGACAACCCCGCCGACGGTTATCAAAACGTTTTCAATGACGATACCCTGCCGGGCGCCCGCTGGTGGGACGGCAGCGACTCCGGACTCAACCTGTTCGCCTTCAGCGCCAGCGGGAACGTCATGACCTTCGAGGTCCAGCCGCTGACGCTGATGATCACGACCGCCAGTCCGCTGCCGAACGGCGCGGTGTCGATAGCCTACAGCCAAACGCTGACAGCTTTCGGCGGACAGCCGCCCTACACCTGGAGCCTGACCGCCGGCGCATTGCCCGCAGGCCTCTCGCTCAGTTCGGACGGCGTGATCAGCGGCACGCCGACAGGCGCAGGGGACGCCCTCTTCGACGTGCAGGTGGCCGATGCGACCAACGGCACCGTGTCTGCCTCATTCAGCCTCACGGTGCAGACGGCCTTCCTCCTGCCCTACACAGAGGGGTTCGAACACGACGGCAGCATGCCTGCCGGCTGGACGCAGACCATACAGAGCGGCGACTACGAATGGGCCTGTTATGATTACGGGCCCAACAACCATCCCGCAAGCGCGTTCGAGGGCTCGTATTATGCGTGCTTTTTCCATGCGGACTACGACGAAGTTGAAACGTGGCTAGTCTCGCCGCCGCTGGACCTGGGCGAAGACCCCGACACGCCGTATCTCAGTTTCCGGCATTACATGGCTGCATGGGAGGACGACATCGATGAACTGCACGTTTACTACAAGGGCGCCGAGGAAACGGAATGGACCCTCTTGGCCGTTTACGATGAAGAGACACCGGCATGGACCCGCCGACTGATCACGCTCCCGACCTCCAGCCGCGTCTTCCAAATTGCTTTCAGCGGCATCTCGCGATACGGATACGGCGTGTGCATCGACCAGGTTGACATCACATCGGATCCCATGCCCCCGACGATCACCACCGCCGCACGCCTGCCGCCGGGTACGGTAGGAATCGCCTATTCGCATACCTTCGAGGCGACGGAAGGTGCCGCGCCCTATGCCTGGACCCTCGTGGACGGGGTGCTGCCCGACGGCCTGTCCTTCAGCAGCGGCGGCGTGCTGAGCGGGACCCCGAGCGAAGCGGCGGACGTCGAGCTTGCCATTTCGGTCACCGGCAACAATGGCCTGGCGACCACCAACCTCTTCTCGCTTGCGGTCTTGTCCCTCCAGGCGCTGCCTTACTTCGAAAGCTATGAAAACAGCGGGGACCTGCCGATCGCATGGACGCAGGAATACGTCTCCGGCATTGAGAACTGGAACGCCCCGAACGCATCGCCGGACGGTTACCCCGACGCCGCCTGGGACGGCGACTATCTGGCCTGCTTCTATTCCGACCAGATCGGCAGCGTCACGCGCCTGGTCTCGCCCGTGATTGACTTGGGTCCCGCCCCTCAGAACCCGGTGCTCGCCTTCATGCACTGTATGAAAGCGTATGACGCAGGTGAGGACGGCATTTGGCAGGATGAGCTGCGCGTCTATGTCCGTGTCCCTGGCGGCGCATGGAGCCTGCTTGAGACCTTCGTAGACGACACCCCCGAGTGGACGCAGCGGGTGATCGCGCTGCCGACCTCTGAACGCATCCTCCAGATCGCCTTTGAAGGCACCTCGTATTACGGGAGCGGCGTGTGTATCGACCAGATCGAGATTCTTGAATACGAACCCTCGTTCGCGTTGTGGCAGCTCGGCTGGTTCACAGAGTCAGAAGTTCAGGCGGGCGGCATCGCCGACGAAGGGGACGATCCCGACGGGGACGGCATTGTGAACCTCTTCGAGTATGCCTGGGCCATGGACCCGTGGGATCCCGACACCACCGGCCGGCCTGGCGGCGGCGTGTCCGGCGGACAACTCACCCTGACCTTCCGTGAAAGCAAGCAGGCCGGCGACCTGTTTTTCCTGCCGGTCGCCTGCACCGATCTGACGCTGGGCGACTGGGATTCATCAGACATCACCGAAGTCTCGCGCGCGGACAGCAACATGTGGTGGCAGGTGACTGTCCGGCACGACGTGCCGGTCAGCAACGCGCCCGCCCGCTTCATGCGGCTCGAGCTGCTGCCGCCGCTCCGCTAGAGCGTCGCCAGCAGCCCGTCCGCGACTTTGCGCGCGGTCTCTTCGCCGGCGAGATGCTGCACCAGCACCAGTGCAAAGAGCATGGCCGTCCCCGGCCCCTGGCTGGTGATGATGCGGCCGTCGGCAATCACCGGCGCGTTGTCATATGCCTGGCCCAAGGCGGCCGCGCAGGCGGGATAGCAGGTGGCGCGGCGCCCCTTGAGCACACCGGCCTGCGCCAGCACCGTGGGGGCGGCGCAGATGGCGGTCACAAACTTGTCGGCTTCGGCAAACGACCGGACCGCCGCGACAACCCGGTCATCGGCCGCCAGGTTTTCGGTGCCCTGCCCGCCGCCCGGCAGCGTGATGGCGTCAAAGGTGTCGATCTCCAGTTCGTCCCACACCGCGTCGGCCAGCAGCGTCACGCCGCGTGAGCCCGCGACCGCCCGCTCGCGGCCCAGTGCGGCCGACACCACCTCGATCCCGCCGCGCCGCAAGACATCGATCACCGTCACCGCCTCAAGCTCTTCAACCCCGTCTGCCAAGGGAACCAAGACACGCATCACGCACCTCCTCGCCGTTTGATTTCGCAAGCCCCGTTATAGCGCATCCTTAGAATCGGCACAAGAGGGCCTTTTTGTGTTGAACAATAGATTGAACACCTTTAACATCCGCTACGTTGATCGGTGTGAATCGGTGTCAAACAGCCGCAGGAGGTTGCGTCATGCATGCTAGTATGCGCGTTTATTCACCTGTCTCCCGTTTAAGAGCACGGTGGCCCCGTGGGACACGATCTAGGATGCCCCCCCGTCCTGCGCCGGCGCTGATCGCCTGCCTGCTGGGGAGTACCCTCGCCGCGCAGGCGGCCCTGTTCAGCGCCTCCGCCACCATCGAGGAGGGCGACACCACCTATGACGGCCAAGACATCATCGTCAGTAACTGCACGTTGACGGTCAACGGTCCGCACGCCTTCGCCAGCCTTTCGCTCATTCATAACGCGACGCTCGCGCACACAGCCTGCACCGACGAGCAGGTGTATGCGATCGACTTGACGATCTCGGGGGCGCTGACCCTCGATGCCTCCTCTAAAATCGATGTGACGGGGCGCGGGTTCCGAGCCGGAAGAACAGCAGGCAATTCGAGTGTCGGCGGCGCGACGTGGCCCTCCGGAGGGAGCTACGGAGGGCTGGGTGCGGGCTCGTCTGCCAATAAGACCTACGGGGACTTCCGTAATCCAGTGGAGCCGGGTTCCGGCAGCAGCAACGTGTCGGGTGGAGGGTTGATCCGGATTACGGCCGGCTCGGCAGTCGTGGACGGCGTGATCCGTGCCAACGGCGCGAACGGCGGCTACGACTACCCCTGAGGCGGCAGTGGCGGCGGCATCCGCCTGGACGTCGTCGCCTTGTCAGGCAGCGGCCGGGTGGAGGCTGACGGCGGCCGTATGTCAGGCGCCTCCAATAGTGGCCACGCTATCGGAGGAGGAGGAGGCCGGGTCGCGCTGTACTATGGGGAGTCGACGTTCGACCTCACCAACGGCGTGCGGGCACTCGCGGGCGAAGGGATCCCTCAAGCTCTGGCTATGGCGCTCCGAGTCATGGTTCATGCGGGACGGTCTATCTGCGTAAAACGGACAGCGCAGAAGGCGTGCTTCGAATCGACAACCACAACGCGAACGTCGGCCTGTGGACGCCGCTGGGGTTGCCGGGCGACAGCGCGGCGGATCTTTCGGGTGACCACTTATTCATTTCAGGTACCAACGTGGTGGTCGTGCCTGAGCACGAGATGCCCGTGCTTGCGAACCGGGTGACACTGTGGAACGGCGCCCTGCTCACGCATCAGGCCTGCACCGCCGATCAGGTGTATTCATTGGACCTGACGGTCGAGGAAGCGCTGGTCATCGATACCGCATCCAGGATTGACGCGACGGGGCGCGGCTACCTTGCGGGACGCACCACGGGCAACTCGACCGTCGGCGGCGCGACGTGGCCCTCCGGAGGGAGCTACGGAGGGCTGGGTGCGGGCTCGCCCGCCAATAAGACCTACGGTGATTTCCGCGAGCCCGTGGAGCCGGGTTCCGGCAGCAGCAACGTGGCGGGCGGCGGGTTGCTCCGGATCACGTCCGGCTCGGCGGTCGTGGACGGGGTGATCCGCGCCAACGGCGCGAACGGCAGCTACTACAGCCCCTGCGGCGGCAGCGGCGGCGGCATCCTGCTGAATGCCGGCATACTGTCTGGCAACGGAGCCGTCCAGGCGAACGGCGGTGCCGGATACGGGTCATACGGCGGGGGAGGCGGCGGGCGCGTGGCACTCTATGCGTGGGATACAATGACGCTTTCCGCATCAAACGCGGTGGCCAATGGCGGTTCCGGCGGCGGCCAGGCTGGGACCGTTCACATCGGCGCAGAGCCCTATTTCTGCTGGGGCGAGCTCCCCGCCGTCTTTCACGGTGAGGAGCGGGTCGATTGGTATGCCTTGGGTGTCGCGCCCCCTACGCTCAGCGTTGATTTCTCGGTAGGTCAGGCAGAAACCGTTTATCCTGTCGCGGCCGGGCAGGACGCGACCGGCAGCGCCGTCTGGATGACATCACAACTCCCCGATGGCCGCTATGAACTCCGTGCCGTTTTTTTTGACGCCTCCACCCAGGAGGTGGCCCGCCTGACACTCCCCGCCTCCGTGAACAATTCGGCGGGCTGGCACAGCGGCACAGTGACCACCAACGAAACATGGGGCGCAGGCACCGTGCATATCGTTGCCGGAAACATCACGGTTCCTGCAGGCGTCACCCTGACGATCCAGCCGGGTGCAATCGTTAAATTCGTGGCCGGCGCCGGCGTGACCCTCCTGACCGGCGGCACCTTGAATGCGCTGGGCACGACCGACGCGCCCATTATCTTCACCGCCTTGGAGGATGACACCGCCGGTGGCGACACCAATCTGGACGGCAGCCAGTCGTTGCCGCGGCCATGGGCTGGCATCGCGGCTCAAGGCGGCCAGTTCAACGCCTCGGACGCGGTCGATATCCGCTTCCTGAAACAGACGCACAGCGGGACTTTGAGCGCTTCCGAATCCTGGATGGCCAATCAACTTCATGTCGTTTCAGGCGATCTGCGTATCCCCAGCGGCGTCACGCTGACCCTCAATCCCGGCACGACGGTCAAGTTCGAGGCCGGGGCCGGCATGACAGTCCAATACGGAGGCCGGCTGATGGCCCACGGCACGGTCGCTCAGCCGATCATCCTGACGTCGATCAAGGATGATGCGGCAGGCGGCGACAGTAATGCCGACGGTGACGCCACAGCTCCGATGGCCGGCGACTGGCGCTCTATCCAGTCGCTCTCCACCGGCGTGATCGACCTTCGTTATGTCATGGCGCGATACGGCGGCAATTCGACCGTGAATACGTATGAGGCCGGCGGAATGATCGAGGGCGTGGGCGGCTACGGCACCCTGCTGATCGATGCCTGTACCCTCAGCGAGTCGCTCAAGGACGGCATTCTCAGCGCCAATCCGACCTCGATCACCAATTCGCTGATCACCGATTGCGACCGGGGCGTCTGCGCGTGGGGCACCCTGCAGCTCGTCAACTGCACGCTCGACCGCAACGGCCAGGGCGCCGTCGAACACGGCGGCACGCTGACGCTGCGCAACTGCGTGGTCACCCGCAGTCTGGAATTCGGCGTCGGCAACGACTACGGCACGAAGCGGGCGACCGTCCGCCATTCGAATGTCTGGAACCCGGACACCGTCAACTATTCGGGCATCGCCGACATGACCGGCCAGAACGGCAATATCTCCGCCGACCCCAACTACCGCGACGCCGACGGCGGCAACTTCCGGTTGGGCTACCTCTCGCCCTGCATCGACGCCGCCGACGGCACGATGGCACCGGCCTCCGACTTCATGGGTGCGCCGCGTTATGACGATCCGCGTTCCCCCAACACCGGCCTCGCGGCGGCCTCCGGCGCGTTCGCCGACATGGGCGCGTTCGAATTTGTCGAAAACGCCGCGTCCGACATCGATCTCATCGGCGAGGCGCTCGCCGGCCCCGATGCCGTGACCGCCGGCGACACGGTGCGCGTACAGTGGCGCGTGGTCAACCGCGGCAGCGCGCCTGCGCGCGGGCCGTGGCACGACACGGTCGCGCTCGCGCCGGCGAACGGCGGCGACGTCCTGGCGTGCGGCGACGTCCTCTCGGGCTCGGGCATCGTGCTCGGCCCCGGGCAATGGCACGCCTGCGAGGCCGAATTCCGCGTGCCCGGCGGCACCGAGGGCGCGTACCGCTGGCAGGTGACCGTGAACAGCCGCAGCGAGGTCTTCGAGGGCGTCAACCGCGCCAACAACACTGCGGCCGCCGCAGCGGCCGCCACGCTCACCATCCCCGCACTCACACCGGGCGTGACGCTGAGCGGCTTATTCTCGGGCGCTCAGCAGCCGGCCTGGTTTAAAGTGACGCAGGCCGCCGGGACAGACATGACCGTCACGCTCGACGCCGCGTCCGCCGACGGCCGCTGCCGCGTGTACGCCGGGTTCGACACCATGCCGGGCACACAGACGTTTGACCGGCGCAGCACCGAATGGAACGCGCCCGACGCCCGGCTGGGGCTGACCGCGCCGGCGGTCGAACGCACCGTCTATCTGCTGGTCATGCCCGAAACCCTGCCCGACGGCGTCACGGCCTTCTCGCTGACGGCCGCGCCCGCGGCTTTCGGACTGGAAGAAATCGGGCTCGACCGCGGCGGCAACGCCGGGCCGGTGACCGTGCCGCTGCGCGGCGCGGGCTTTAACGGCAAGCTGACGGCCGAACTGCAGCCGGACGGCGGCGGGGCCGAGATCGCGGCGCAGCGGGTCATCCTGCTGGACTCCGCCAACGCGCTCGCCACCTTCCCGCTGGGCGGCGCACCGGCCGGCCTCTGCGATCTCACCATCCGGCAAGAGGGGCTCGAGGCGACGCTTGCGGACGCGTTCACCGTCTCCGCCGGAACCGGCGGCGTCTTCTACGCGCGGATCGTGTCGCCCTCATACGTGCGCGTGTTCCGTCCGTTCGCCGCCACCGTGGAGTTCGGCAACCGCGGCGATGCGGACGTGCCCGTGCCGCTGCTGATCGTCGAAAGCGAGGCCGGGAATCCCGTCTGGTTCGGCGGGCTCCAGGCGGGCGCAGCCGAGACGCGCTCCGTCCTTCAATTCCCGGCCGTGGGCGCCGAGGGCATCGGCGGCGGCGTGCTGCGTCCCGGCGAACACCACAGCGTCACCTTCTATTCCAAGGTTGCCGTGGACGGGTATTCACACTATTCGGTGCGCTGGATCGACGGCGATAACGAGGACGCCCAGGCGTGGGACGACATCAAGGCCGTCCTGCGGCCGGCGGACCCGCCGCCGCAGTGGGACGTGGCCTGGGCGATGCTCACACAGGAAATCGGGCCGCTGGTGGGCGACTACATCGCGGCCCTGACACGCATGGAGGAAGCGCTGCGCGGCTACGGGCAGGAGGAACGTTCGCCCTACATGCTGCTGTGGCACATGATGGACCGGGCGCTCGCGCGCTTCCCCGGCGCGTCGCTGACCGGCGCCGCGTATGACGCCGCCACGCGCCAGGCGATGGCCGGCATCGACGTGCAGCTCGCCGGCGCCACCGGCGACGTGTACCGTGTCAGCACATGGTTTGACGGCACATTCGTCTTCCGCGACGTTCCGGCGGGGAGCTACACCTTGAGCGCGCCGGAATATCTGGCTGTGAATGTGGCGGCGGTCACGCTGCCTGAAGAGACGCCGCTTGACCTGTTCGTCACGCGCGGCGTACAGGTGGCCGGGCGCGTTATCGATGCGGCGGGCGGACTCCCTGTCTCCGGCGCGCAGGTGACCCTCGCCCTTGAGCCGGACGGCGGCACCGCCACCGGCATCACCGACGAGGAGGGCCGCTACGCGGTCACCGGCCTGGCGGCGGGCACGTATGCCGTGAGCTGCGTGTCCGGACGCTTCATCGTGCCGGACGCGCAGACGGTCACGCTCGCCTCGAACACGGTTTACACGCTGAACTGGCCGCTCGACACGGGCGGCTCGCTGAGCGGGCGGGTGCTGTCGCCCGGCGGCGCGGGCGTGACGGGCGCGACGGTCCGGGTCAGCGGCGCGGCGGCCGGGCGGTCAGCCGGGATCGCGACGACAGAGGCGGGCGGACTGTTCACGGTCAGCGGCCTGACGGCCGACACCTACCGCGTGACCGCGGTCTCGCCGGACTACGGCGCGGGCGAGACCGCCGGCGTGAGCCTGGCGGACGGGCAGGCGCTCAGCGGCGTGACGGTGTCGCTGACGGCCGCGACGTCGATCACCGGCCGCGTGACTGACGCGGCTTCGGGCCTGCCGCTGGCCGGCGCTGCGGTCGGCGTCGACGAGGCCGCCGCCCGGCGCGAGCCGAACGTGACCGATGACGGGGGATATTTCACCCTCGCCGGCCTGGCTCCCGGCACCCAGACGGTCTGGTGCGCGGCCGGCGGCTATTTCCAGCAGTTGAAAACGGTCGAGACCGCGGTCGGCCAGACGGCGGATGTGGACTTCGCCCTGCGTCAGGTGGGCCGCATCGCCGGCCGGGTCGTGCTGGACGGCGGACTCACGCCGACCAACATGCTGGTTGTCCTCACAGCGACCAACGGTCTCCTGCAGACCGTGACGACCGGCGCCGACGGCTCTTTCGCGTTCGAGGATTTGACCGACGGCGAATATGAGTTGTCGTTCGGAGGTTTGGGCGAGGGCCTCGGCGGCATGGCCTTCACGCTTGGCGAGGCCGGGAACCGGTTCGAGGGCGTGTCGCTGGCGCGGGCCGGCGTGCTGCTTTCGGGAGCCGTGCTGGCAGCGGACGGCACCACGCTTTTGGGGCAGGTGCCGGTGGCGGTCATCCGCGGCGGGCAGACGCTGGCCACGACCCTCAGCGACGCCCAAGGGCGCTACGCCTTCTACCTGTTGCAGACCAACGTGACGGTCGACGTGGTGGCGGCGGGACATGAAATCGGGTTCGCTGTGGCGGCAAACATCGCGATACCCGCTTCAGGCAGTGTCGTCGGACAGAACGTGACGGCCGCCTCCCATGTCCTTGAGGCGCATTGCATCCGCGCGGACGGCGGCGCAGCCGTCAGCAATGCCTGGATCAAGCTGTGTCCCGATCCCGCCTCCGGCGGCGGCGGATTCTCGCTCCTGCGGTTGACCGACGCTGCGGGACTGGCGGTGTTCAGCAACCTGGCGGCCCGGGCGTACCGGGTGGAGGCCGTCGCGCCGGCGCTGGCGGCCGCAGTGACAAATGTTACGGTGTCGGGGGTCAGCCAGACCGGTTTCGTTCTCACCGGCGGCTGCGTGTTGCAAGGCACGGTTCGCAATGCCCAGGGCGAGCCGCTCGACAGTGTCGGGATCACGATGCGGCACACCGTGACGGGACAGAGCCTGTTCAGATTCACTGACGGGGATGGCCGCTACGCCATCGACTCGGCGGCCGCCGGCCTCTACAGCCTCTGGTTCTCTGACGGCCGACGCTGTCCCACGAATGTCACGGCAACGGCTGCGGAAGGCATCCCCGCCGTGATTGACGTAATGCTTGCCGACGCGGGCATGACACTCAGCGGCCGGGTGTGCGACGACCTCGGCCAGGGCCTCGGCTGGGCGCGGGTCTCGGTGCTCGACGGCGCGGGAGAGATTTTGCGGACGGTCTACGCGGATGCGGACGGCCGCTACGAGCTGGGCCCGCTGGACGGCGCGGTGACGCTCCGTGCGGAATCGGAGGGAAGGGCCGCGGAGACGCTCGTCAGGACGTTCAGCGGAGAGCCGGCGGCACTTCAGGACTGGACGCTCGGCACGCCCACCGCCATCGCGCTCGATCCGGCCTTCGCCTCGATATCGGGATTCGGAATGACAGGCGTTCTTGCGCTCGTTCCCGCCGTGCCGGGCGGGCCGGTTCCGCTGGGCTTCATGGACTGGTGGAACGAGACCAGCGACTGGTGGACGACCTGGCCGCGACCCGAACGCATGCGGAGGCGGCAAGGGACATTCGGGGGGGAGATCGACGATACCGCATGGTGGTTGTCCGAGTATGCGCGTATTGAAGCCGTTGACCCGAGTTGTGTCGCCTATCGCAACGCCGTGGCGCGCGCCGAGGACAGCGCCTATCTTGTCGATTTGCATTTCGGTACGTGGGAGCTTTCCTACGATGCGCTCAAGGAACTGAACAAGACGAACCTGCAAATCATGTCGCTGCAATCCGCTGTCCTCGCGGGCAAGGTGGCCTCGTTCGTGTTGAGCGTCAAGGCGGCCGGGCCCGCTTTGGCAGAGGCGGGTTGGGACCCGAAGATGGTGGACTTCGTGTTGAACGCCGGCGGTGCGTTTCAGAACGCGGCAGTCAACATCCAAGAAGCCATGCACAGCCATGACTTCGATAAAGCCGAAGCGGCGTTCTGGTCGCTGGGAGATATTTTGATTGCGATAACGACCGAGGCAACCGACCTGCCCTATATCGGGCCGCTTTGGGCCTTAATCAATGCGGGCAAAGAGCTGGTCACATTGGGCAAGGAATTCTTCGCCATGCACGATGACAACACAACAGCCATTCAGCGCTATAAGGATGCGCGGGAGAATTATTATGAGGCCGTGATGCGGCATGAGAGCAATACGGCGGCGGTACGCTACGCGGCGAAACAGGACTGCCCCGACAACAAGGACAAGTGCGGAGAGTGCTCGGGCTGCACGCCGAACCCCTGCTGCGACCAGCCCGGCAAGCCCTGTCCGCCACCCTGTAAAGGTGATGACTGTGACGGCGGCGGAGGTAATGGCGGCGGTCCCAGCGGCACCGGCAGCCGCGATCCCAATGACAAGGTGGGCGTTGGCTACGGCCCGCTCGGGTTTGTCGCGGGCGGCACGCCGCTGACCTACACCGTCTATTTCGAGAACGTCCCGACCTCGTCGGCGCCCGCGCAGGTGGTGCTGGTGACAGACCAGCTCGACCCGCAGCTCGACGGCTCCACGCTGGAGCTGGGCGAGATCGCCTTCAACAACACCGTCGTCGCCGTGCCCCCGGGCCTGCAGAGCTTCACGGCGCAGGCCGCGGTCGCGACCGATCCGAACCCGGTCAAGGTCGAGGCCTCGCTCTCGCCGTCCGGGCTGCTGACCTGGACGCTGACCTCGGTCGATCCGGCCACCGGCCAACTGACCGAAGACCCGCTGGCCGGCTTCCTGCCGCCCAATACCACCAACCGGATCGGCGAGGGGCACGTGACCTACACGGTACGCCCGCTGGCCGGGCTGGGCGAGGGCGCGCAGATCACCAACCAGGCGGTGATCGTCTTCGACGTCAACGAGCCGATCCTGACGCCCGCCGTGACCAACACCCTCGACAGCCTGCCGCCCGCGAGCGCGGTCGCTGCGCTGCCGCCCGTCACCACCGACGCCGGCTTCGAGGTGTCGTGGGGCGGCGCAGACGCCGGCGCGGGCGTGCGCTCTTACACGGTCTACGTCTCGGACAACGGCGCGCCCGCCGTGCCCTGGCTGACCGACACGGCGCTGACGAACGATCTCTTCACCGGCGTCGCCGACCACACGTACGGCTTCCACGTGGTCGCCTCCGACCACCTCGGCCATCAGGAGGCGGCCAAGGCGGCGGCGGAGGCCGTGACGCTGATGCGCGCGCTGCTCGACGCCACGCTCGACCCTGCCGGCGGCGCGGTCGAGCCAGCCGCCCTGAGCGTAACCAACTCGCTGCCGTACGGGCCGCTGCCCGTGCCGACGCGCGCGGGCTACTCCTTCATCGCCTGGATGGCGCAGACCAACGGCGTCGACTTCGCCGTGGACAGCACCACCGCCGTCACGCTCAACGCCGACCACACGCTGACGGCCGCCTGGACGGCCAATGTCTACACCGTGACCTTTGACGCGCAGGGCGGATCGGCAGCAGTCCCGGCCACCACGAACGTCACGTTCGGGTCGGCTTACGGCGCACTGGCGCTGACCGCCAGAGCGAGCTACATCTTCGGCGGATGGTGGACCGACACGAATGAAACCGCCGTGGTTGTGACGTCTGGCACGGCAGTGTCCACGGCGGCCGACCACACGCTCTACGCCCGTTGGACGGCGCTTCCGCCGCCGCCACCGCCCCCGCCGCCGCCGTCGGGACCGGCAACGTATCTGTGCGGCCTGTCCGGGGATGATCCGTTGGAGACGGTCGGCGCGTACGAGGGCTACCTCTTCGGCCAGGGCAACTTCGCGGGCGGGAATGTTTCGGCCGTGCGCGGCACGTTGTCCGTGAAGGTGTCCAAGCTGACCGGTACCCTGACGGCGAAGGCCGCGCTTCTGAAAGGCAATCTGAGCTTCAGCGCAAAGGCATGGGAGACACCCGAGGGAACGGACGGCACGTTCGGTGTCACCCTTACCGCAAAGGGCGGCGAGACGCTTGAGCTGCTGGTCCGCCAGAACCGGATCTCGGGATCGCTCAAGGGCGGCTCGCTGGGCGCGGAGAAGCTCAGCCTGGACGGCGCCAGGAACCGGTTCGCCGACGCGCGGGACGCGGAGGCGCAGGCGCTTCTGGCTGCGTTCAACGGCTACTACACGATGGCGCTGCCCCCCGCCGCGCCCGGCATCTCCGCGTCGGAGCAGGTGGGCGCGGCGCCGGAGGGCGTCGGATACCTCGCGCTCACGATCGGCGCCAAGGGCTCGGCCAAGGTCGCGGGCGTGCTGGCGGACGGCACGAAGGTCAGCCGCGCGGGCCGCCTGCTGCTGTTCGACGGTTGCAGGCCCGATGCGTGCGTGCCGCTCTTCGCGCCGCTGTACGGGAAGAAGGGATGGGTCGGCGGACTCTTGTGGGTCATCCCGGAAGGCGGCGCCGTCACGACCGACGATGAATTCGGGTGGTTCCTGCGCTGGGAGAACCCCGGGAAGAAAGGGCCGGATGGCTTCAGCATGCTGCTGGACGTCTGCGGCAGATTCTACGGCACGGGGTCTGCGCTCGCCGCGGGATACCTGTTCGGCGCGGACACCGGGGACACCGCCTATCACGACGCCCGAGGCGTGGCGGCATGGACGCAGATTCCGGCCGGTCTGCCGGTGGCGGTCGAGGGCGGGCGCATGAAGGCACCGAAGGGTGCCAAGCCCAAGAAGGTGACCGAAGAGGGCGTAACACGCTATGTTTACGACGCGGTCAACCCGGCGGGCGTGACGCTCTCCTTCGCATCGAAGAGCGGCATCTTCAAAGGCAAGTTCAGCCTGTATGGCGAGTACGACGCGAACGGCGCACCCGTCCTCAAGGCGGTGAGCGTGCCGTACGCGGGCATTCTGGTGCCCGTGCGGGACGGGCGGTTCGACGATCTGCCCGCCGGCGTGGGGCACTGCCTGATCCCCGACACCGATCCCGCCGCAGCACCCTTCAAACTCAAGCGCTCTCACCAGGTCTGGCTGGAGTGAGAGAACGGCTCAAATAAGCTGACGCCCATTGCATATTCAGCGGCTGGACGAGCGGACGCTCGTCCCTCCCGGTCCTTCGGTATTCAGCGGCGACTCACCCGCAACCGATTACAATGGATTATTAGTGTGGTGCAGTGGAAGATGAGAATGCTATTCTAAGATCGATTTTTTATAGTCATCGCAGACAGGAGACAGGCCATGAAAAGTAAATTCACAGCGACTGTGTGTGCCGTGATCGCCGGAGGGTTGCCGTTATTCGCCGCCGAGATCGTGAAAGAGAATAACGCGGAGGCGCTCAACAGCGGCTCGTCGTGGGTCGGCGGTGTCGCGCCCGGAGCCGCCGACGTGGCGGTCTGGAGCAGCACGGTCAGTGCGGCGAATATGGCGCCGCTGAACGCCGCGGCCACGTGGGACGGCATCAAAATCCTGAACCCCGGCGGCCCGGTCACGGTGGGCGGCAGCGCCCTGCTGACCCTAGACGGCGGGTCCGCGCCGGACATCAATCTGGCCGGCGCCACCCGGGACCTCACCTTTGAGGCGCCGGTGTCGATGGGCGGAGCGATAAGCAATGAGGTGGCTTCCGGACGCACGTTGACCTTTGCCGGCCCGCTGGCGATCACCGCATCCGGCAACTGGGCCCGGAACGGCTGGGGCACCGTGGTCTATGACGGTCCGGTCTCGAGCGCCACCACGACGACCTTGGAACTGCAGCGCGGCACGAATATTTTTACCGGCAGGAACGGGGGGCTGGCTTTCTCCTCCACCAACTCTGGCGCGCGCATCTATGTCGGCCGCTACGCCGGCAGCGTCGCGACGCTGATCATCAGTAACGGCGTACACGAGGTGCGCGGCGTCAACCACGAGGCCAACGCGAATTTTGTCGGCGTCGGCGCGACCGGCCACCTGGTGATGGAGGGCGGCAGCCTGACCCTCGCCTACCTGCGTCTGGCGATCAACAGCGGCAGCGGCTCGATCACGGTCAACGGCGGCCGGCTCGAGGCCACCGCCGGCAGCAATACGGCCGACCTGAACGGCTACGCGCTGATGATCGGCAACAACCATCAGGACAGCACCTCCCCGACCTACGGATCGGGCACCCTGACGGTCAACGGCGGCGAGGCGCTCTTCACCAACGGCATCGTCAAGATCGGCAGCAAGAACAGCGAGTCCACCGGTGCGCTGGCCATCGTGCTGAATGGCGGCGTGCTGGCCACGCGGCGGATTTATGTGGATGCCTGCACGGAGGTGGCCAAGACCCTGACCTTCAACGGCGGCACGCTGCGCCTGAGCGGCAGCGGCGCGCTGCTCGACGGTCCCGGCGCGACAAACGGCACGTTGACGGTGACTGTCGGCGACAGCGGCGCGGCCATCGATACGGGGGCGCACGCGCTGACGCTCGCGCCGCCGCTGCTGGGCGCGGGCTCGGGCGGATTGACCAAGTTCGGCGCGGGAACGCTCACGCTGACCGGGGCGAGCACCTATCTCGGCCCGACGCGCGTGCTGTGCGGCCTG
>ENA-UOXR01002047-UOXR01002047.1-bioreactor-metagenome-genome-assembly--contig:-NODE-2047-length-19485-cov-4.523932_pt1 | contig 19485 bp, 19 predicted proteins | sample MGYA00238164_ERZ764825 | MGnify/ENA primary metagenome ERZ764825 (study PRJEB28920, sample SAMN05720171) | bioreactor metagenome | isolation source: Anaerobic biogas reactor | place: USA:Washington...
TTCCGCGCTGGCAGTGGGCGGGCGCGGCCAGGGTCGCGGCGCAGGTGGCGCAGGCGGCGCAGGCGTGGCGTTTGTGGACGCGGATGGCGATGGTATCTGCGACAACTACGGCACCGGGCTGTATGGCAACGGCGTGGGCTTTGTGGACGCCGACGGCGACGGGATTTGTGACAACTGCGGGACCGGGATGGGCTATGGCGCGCAGTTTGTGGACGCCGACGGCGATGGCATCTGCGACAACTGCGGGACCTTCGCCAATCGCGGCGGCGCCCAGGGGCGTGGCTATCGTGGCGGCGGCATGGGCCGCGCCCGCTAATCCTTCGCACTCATTTTCCGCACGCGACAACGAGCGGCCTGAAACGGTCGCTCGTTTTTTGTGTGCGCGCGCCCCCTGAGCGAATTTGCAGGATTGGGATATGCTTATCGCGCCGGTGTACTGGGCAAACCGGCTGCCTCGCCCGGAGACTTACATGCAGTTAACCCCATCTCACAAACGTCTCGTGTTGCTCGGCCTGGCGCTCGCGCTGGCGGCGGCAGGGCTGCTGGCCGGACGCTCGCCCCTGGTGGCGGCGTTCCCGATCGCGCTCGTGCTGGCGCTGATGATCGGCCTGCGCTGGAGCGGGCAGCGCGCCGGGGTCGCCGGGTGGCTGGTGGGTCTGGTCGCGGCGATGGCGGGCTTCGGACTGACGCCTGATGTGCTGTGGGTCTCGCAGGTCAAGGGGCTGTTCATCTCGCTGAACGTGCTGTGGATCCTGTGGCCGTCGCTGCTGCTGTACCACCTGGTGGCCGAAGCGGGCGGGATCGAGGCGATGGCGCGCGCGCTGCAGAGTCTGATCCGCACACGCGGCCTGCTACTGGTGGTCATCGCGTGGGCGTTCAGCGGGATGCTGGAAGGGCTGGCGGGGTTCGGGCTGCCGGTGGCGATCGTCGCGCCGATGCTGGTCAACCTGGGCGTCGCGCCGGTGCTGGCGGTCGCGGCGGTGGCGGTCGGGCACGCGTGGTCGGTCACGTTCGGCGACATGGGTGTGATCTACGAGACGCTGCGGCAGTTGGTGGCGGTCGATGACGCGTCCCTGACCACGCTCTCAGCGGGCTTGCTAGGCGTGGCGTGCCTGCTGACCGGCCTGGCGGCGGCGCGCATCCTGGGGCACGCGGCGCACTGGCGCGCGATCGCGCTGCTGGCAGCGGGCATGAGCGCGGCGCAGTACGGGCTGGCGGTGATCGGGCTGACGCCGCTGGCGGCATTCGGCGCAGGACTGAGCGGGATCGCGCTCGCGCTGCCGATCAGCCAGGGATCGCGCTCGCTGGCCGCGCTGCGCCAGGTGACCGTCACCCCCGCGTTGCGGAGCGCCATCGCCAGCTATGGAACGCTCGCCGCGCTTCTGACGCTGATCACGCTGATCGCCCCGCTCCAGGCGGCGCTGGACCATCTGCGCTGGACGCCCGCGCTGCCCGCAGTCACCACCGGCGACGGTTTCGCTACCCTGCCCCACACGCAGACGGTGCAGCCGCTGGCGCACCCCGGCACGCTGATCCTGCTGGTCGCCGCGCTGAGCGCGTGGGGCTTCCGCCGCGCCGGGCTGAACGCGCCGCGCAACGGCCAGCGCGCCATTCAGGCGACCGCTCGCGCCGCCACCCCCGCCACCATCGGCATCGTGACGATGGTCGGGCTGTCCACGCTGATGGAGTACACCGGCATGACGCAGTTGCTGGCCGAGTCCGCCGCCGACCTGCTCGATGCGGCCTTCCCGCTGTTCTCGCCGCTGATCGGGATGCTCGGCGCGTTCGCCACCGGCAGCAACAACAACTCGAACGTGCTGTTCGCCGGGCTGCAAGAGCACATCGCGGTGCTGCTGAGCATCGCGCCGGGGCTGCTGGTCGCCGCGCAGACGACGGGCGGCGCGCTGGGGAGCATGATCGCGCCCGCGAAGATCATCGTCGGGTGCAGCACGGTCGGATTGCGCGGGCAGGACGGGGACGTGCTGCGCATCACCCTGCCGTACGGGCTGGCCATCGGCGCTCTGATTGGCGCGCTGACGCTGGCGCTGAGTCTCGTGGGGTAGAGGCGGCTCAAGTGGCGGGGTTTCGCCCTCCATCCTGCCGAGCTGCGCTCGGTTCCTTCCCCCACCAGGAGGGAAGGATGGCAAGCTTGCGCCCGAACCACCCGCGCTGGTGGCAACTCAGGTGGCGGCAGGCGCGGCTTCCGGCAGGCGGACGGTGACGGTTGTGCCCTCGCCCGGCGCGCTTTCGAGCGCGATCTCGCCGTGCATACGCTTGACGATCAACTGGGCGAGCGACAGCCCGATCCCGCTACCGGGCACGCCGTCCGTGTTCTGCCCGCGATAGAGTTCTTCCCACACCAGCGGCTGGTCTGCCAGGGGGATGCCTCGGCCCGTGTCGATCACCTGCGTCACAACGCAGCGGCCCTCGCGGAAAGCGCGCAACTCGATCCCGTCCTCATCGCCCGAAAACTTGAGCGCGTTGTCGACCAGGTTGTGGAGTGCGACGAGCAACAGGTCCCGGTCGCCACGCACTCGCAGCGCGTCCGGCGCAGATGGCAGGCGCAGCGTCAGGCGATGGCCGTGATCGGCGTCTTGCACCAGGGCGGCGGCTTCCGTCAGCAGATCGCGGATGTCAAACACGGCCTCTTCCAACGGCAGCGTCTCGATCTCCGCCAGCTTGCGCAGATCCCGCACCAGGCGGCTGAGGCGGACGGTCTGCGTCTCGATGCTCGTCAGAACCTGCTGCTCGGCGGGCGTGCAGGTTTCGCGGATATTGCTCACGGCAACGAGGATGGCGGTGAGCGGGTTCTTTAGCTCGTGGTCGAGGCGGCGCAGGAAGCGGTGATGCGCCACAATCGGCGGGACGTCATCCGGCGCGGTATGGGTTCGCCGCCGGACCGCGCGCCACGCTGCCACGCTCCCCACCCCCGCGAGCGCCAGCGCCACGCTGCCTAGCACCAGGATCAGGTCGCGGTTGAAGCGAAGCGTTACGTCAACCGTCTGCTCGCCGCCGGTGGTGAGGCTGAGCCCCAACACCACGACCAGCGCGGCCAGCAACACCCACAGCGCGGTTCGCATCTCAGGTGATGGGCCGGACATCGCCCACGTAACGGTAGCCCTGGCCGGGGATCGTTTCGATATAGCGCGGCGCGGACGCGTCGTCCTTGAGGGCTTTGCGCAGCTCCGCGATACGCGTGTCGATCACGCGCCCGCCGACCGGATAATCCCACCCCCACACGGTATTGAGCAGTCGCTCGCGGCTGATCAGCTCGTCGGCGTGCGTCATCAGGTATTCGAGGATGGCGACGGCTTTGGGCGTCAGCGGCACGTCTTGCGCATCGAGCCACACGCGGCGAGACGTGCGATCCAGCACCAGCCGGTCATCGCCGATGCGACGCGCCGCGCTCAGCGGTGGCAGGCCGGGCCGCACCCGGCGCAGCACCGCCTGAATCCGCGCGATGAGCTCGTGCGGATCGAACGGCTTGTTGAGGTAATCATCCGCGCCTTCGCCGAGCGCCATCGTCCGTTCGGACGAGTCGCCCACCTGGGTGAGCAGAATCACGGGGACCCAGTCGCCGCGCTGCCGCAGCGTGCGGAGCATCTCGCGCCCGTTGAGGTGCGGCATCAAAATATCCAGCACGACGAGGTCAGGCGTAGAGGTTTCGACCAGCGCCAGCCCCTGGCGGCCATCACCGGCCACCATCACCTCAAACCCCGCGCGCTGAAGAAGCTGGGAGAGGTTGGACGTAATCGCCTCTTCGTCATCGACCAAGAGGATTCGGGGTGTAGCACGCATGTTTGACCCTGTTGCTAATCCGATTCAGCCGCCTCGGCCACGGTTTTGTCGTCCCGGTCGTAGTGCCCGGCCAGTTCGTCGATGCACATCCCTTCCCAGAGATGCGTCTTGGTGATGTACGCGGCGCGGGCGATCATGTGCGCGGAAACGGGCCCGGTGAGGATGACGAAGAAGATGATACCCAGCGCGCGCGCCGTCACGCCCACCCGGTCAAAGTGGATCGCGAGCGCCAGCAAGATCAGGATCACGCCCAGCGTCGCCGCTTTCGTGCTGGCGGACATTCGCAAAAATACGTCGGGCATCCGCAAGATGCCGATGCTGGCGAGCAGCATCAGCAGCGCGCCCGCTGTGAGCAGAGTCGTACTGAGAACTGTCTGGATCATCGTCGCTGCCGCTCCAGATAGAAGGCGAACGCAATCGTCCCCAAAAAGGAGACTAGCGCCAGCACCACCGCGATATCAAGAAAGACGGACCGGTCGGTCACCACCGCGTACGACGCGATCAGGCCGATCCCGATGATCGTCAGCAGATCGAACGCGACCACCCGGCTCTCCAGGCGCGGACCTTTAATCAGGCGTGTCAGCGTAAGAGCTAACGCCAGCACCAAGATAAGTGTCGGCAGCGTCTGCATCATAGAAGAGTTCCCTCACCCGTCGTTCAAATCCCTGCTTGATCTCGGCGCGAAACTGCTCGATATCGCCGATGTGCATCGCGTGAACGTACATCACCTTGCGGTCGTCCGAAATATCGAGCGTGAGCGTCCCCGGCGTCAGCGCGATCAGGTTCGCCAGCAGCGTGATCTCCACGCTCGATTTGACATCCAGCGGCACGGCGACAATTCCAGGGCAGATGTCCGGCTCCCGCGCGATCACCACGCGCGCTACGCGGAACGTCGCGATGATCAGCTCCTTGACGAAGAACAGCGCGAACGAGACCACCTGCCGGAACTTGCGGAAATACGTCGTCGGGCCATACAGCGGGCCCGCCAGCCAGAGGACAAGATAGCCGATCACGAAGCCCTCGAGCAGCGTGTTGGCGGTCAAAGAGCCGGTCAGAAACGTCCAGATCAGCGCGAGCAGCAGGTTGACGAATAAGACGTTCATGGCACGCTCCCCAGCACCGCGCTCACGTATTCTTCGGGCGCCAGCAACTGGCTCGCGGCCCGTGACGACAGGTCGAACACCGGCTCGGCCAGCAGCCCGATCGCGATCGTCAGCGTCGCCAGCGCGGCCACCGGCACGATCAATTGCCGCCACATTCCAGGGGTCAGCAACCGGGTGTCGGGCGTCGTCTCGGGGCGGTTCTTCCAGAAGACCTCGGCCCAGATTTTCGTCATCGAGAACAGCGTCAGGATGCTGACCACCAGCGCGACAGCCGCGATCACCGGCTGGTCCACCTCGAAGCTGGCGCGGATCAGCACGAACTTCGCCCAAAAGCCGGACAGCGGCGGGATGCCCGCCAGCGACATCGCCGGGATCAGGAACAAGACCGCCAGCAGAAAATGCGAGCGGTACAGCCCGCCCAGGTATTTCAGCTCATAGCTCCCTTGCAGCCGGTGCACCACCCCGCTGATCAGGAACAGGTTCGCTTTGACGATGATGTGATGGATGATGTAGAAGATCGCGCCTGCCAGCGCCAGTGGCGTGAACAGCGCCAGCCCCATCACCATATACCCGATCTGGCTGATGATGTGGAACGACAGGATGCGCCGGAACTCGTTTTGCGAGGCTGCGCCCAACACGCCGGTGAGCATCGTCAGGCCGGACAGCACCAGCAGCAGGTTGTGCGTGTAGTCGATCTCCTGCGTAAACAGCAGCGTAAACACACGAATCAGCGCGTAGACGCCCACCTTCGTCAGCAGGCCCGCAAACAGCGCCGTGATCGCGACCGGCGCGACCGGATACGACGCGGGCAGCCAGAAGAAGAACGGGAACAGCGCCACTTTGATGCCAAACGCGATCAGGAACATGATCGCGACGACCGTCACCAGCACGGGCTGCTGCGCCTCGGCAAGCTGGATCGAAAGGTGCGCCATGTTCAGTGTCCCGGTGATGCTGTACAGCAGGCCGACCGCGGTCAGGAAGATCGCGGACGAGATCAGATTGATCGTGACGTACTTAAACGCGCCTTCAAGCTGCGCGCGCTCGTTGCCGAGCGCCACCAGCACGAACGACGCCATCAGCATGACCTCGAACCAGACGTACAGGTTGAAGATGTCGCCCGTCAGGAACGATCCGGAGATGCCCATCATCAGGATCAGCAGCAGCGGATAGTACCCGAAGCGCACGCGGCGGCGGTCGACCGACGCGCGAGAGAAGAACACGACCGCGACCGCAATGATGCCACCCAGGACCGTCATGATCGCGCTGAGATAGTCCGCCACAAACGAGATACCGAAGGGCGCGGGCCAGTCACCCACCTGGATAACCTGGATGCCGTCCCGCGCGACCACGGCCAGGATGCCAATCGCCGAGGCCAGCAGCCCGCCCGCGCCGATCAGCGCCAGCACCCACTGGGCCCGGCGGTTGCGCCACAACAGCGCCAGCACCGCCGCGAAAAAGGGAATGAGAATCGGTAACAGCAGAAGCCCCATCGAATTACACGTCTCCCTCGGTCCCGCGCAGATTGTTGCTATCGTCGGTCCCGACCGAGCGATGCGTCTGCTCGATCAGCACCACCGCGAACGCCAGCACGCCGAAGCTAATCACGATCGCGGTCAGGATCAGCGCCTGAGGCACCGGGTCGGCGTAGGGTGGCGCGGGTTCGGTGGCGCCCGAAGCGATCAGCGGCGGCGCGGCGCGCGTCAGGCCGCCAACCGTGAAGATCAGGAGATTGGTCGCATAGCTGAGCATCGCCAGCCCCATGATCATCTTCACGATGCTGCGCCGCATGATCATGTACAGGGCGCCCGCGTACAGCCCGCCGATCAAAAACGCGAGAACTACCGCCACGCTACTCCTCCTCCATCAGTTCCAGAATGATCTGGAGCACCACGCCGACTACGGTGATAAACACGCCGATATCGAACACGCTGGCCGTGCCGATCTTCCCCAGCACAGGCAGGGTGATATCGCTCCAGATCCCGGTCAGGAACGGCCTGCCATTCAGCAGCGCGACCAGCCCGCTCGCCCCCGCGATCAACAGACCGAGGCCGATCATGGTGCGCGTCGGAATGCGGAGCAGCGCGCGCGCCTGGTCCAGGCTGTGGGCGATGGCGTACAGCGCGAACGCCGAGCTTGCCACCAGCCCGCCGACGAATCCCCCACCCGGCTCGTTGTGGCCGCGCGTCAGCAGGTAGAGGGAAAACAGGAACAGCACCGGCACCAGATAGCGCGTCGCCGTCAGCAGAATCAGCGAGCCAGGCGAATCGCGCCTGTCGGATGAGTTCATGAGCTTTCCCCTTCCGTCTGAGCTTCGGCGGGTTCCTGGCTCGCGCCGTTTTCTTCGATCTCGTCGCGTTCAACCGCCGAGGTGAGGTCAACCGGCGGGCGCGAGAGGGGCCGCAGCCGTAACAGCGCGAACACACCAAACGCCGCCACCGCCAGCACCGTGATCTCGCCGAGCGTGTCGATGCCACGGAAGTCCACCAGGATCACGTTGACGATGTTGCGTCCCTGCGCCTCGGTGTAGCTATTCTCAGCGAAGTAGGACGCCAGCATCGTTTGCGGCTCGGTGGAGATTGCCAGCAGGACCAGCACCGTGATCACCGCGCCAACCGAGGTCGCTGCAACCGCGTCGCGCAGGCGCTGGCCGCGCGGAGAGAAGGTCGCGAACGGGGGCAGCCGGTACAGCACCAGCACCATCAGGATCACCGTCAGCGTTTCAATCGCAAACTGCGTCATCGCCAGGTCGGGCGCGCCGTAGATCATGAAGATGAGCGCGATGCCATAGCCGACCACGCCCAGCGACACCACCGCCGCCAGCCGCGACCGCGCGCGCAACACATACCCCATCGCGACCGCGATCAAGACCGCGATCGCCGCCTCGGGCACGCGCAGCTCCGCGTTGAGATTAAACGCGGCCCCGTCCCAGTGCGTGACCAGCGTCATCCCCAGCAGCAGCGCGATCACGACGCTGATCGTCAGCAGGTAGACGCGCAGATAACCGTGCTGGAGCACGCGGGTTTGCAGCCCGGCAAACGCGAGCAACGCGTCCAAAGAGCGCTCGTACACCCGCGCCGGACCCCAGCGCTCGCTGGTATCGAAGCGGTCCGTCACACGCTGGTAGACGTCGCGGAAGCGGTAGATCACGACACCTGCGACGACCGTGATCACGCTCAAAATCAGCATAGTGTTGACGCCGTGCCACAGCGCCAGATGTACCTCGACCGGCTCCGCGCCGATCGCGCTCGCCGCCGGGCCGATGAAGGTGGTCCCCACCAGGCCGATCAGCAGCCCCGCCGCCACGCTCCCGATACCGAGCAGCATTGGGCCGAGCCACATCCCGAACGGGACGCGGTGCGGGTCCTTGGGCGTCTCGACCAGCGGGCCGGTGAACGGCTTAAAGAACACCAGCGCCGCCGCCGCGACGAGGATCGCGTTCGACACCACCGCCAGCGCCGTGACCAGCGCGGGAACAGTCGCGGACTCAAGCGTCGTCTCGTACAACAGCTCTTTGCCGACAAAGCCGAGCAGCGGGGGAATGCCCGCCATCGACAGCGCGGCGACCGCGGTTGCCAGGGCGACGATGGGCATCTTGCGCGCCAGGCCGCCAAGCTCCGTCACGTTGCGCGTGCCGGTTTCGTGCTCGATGATGCCCGCGATCAGGAACAGCGCGCCCTTGTAGAACGAGTGCACGATCAGGAAGACCATCGCGGCCTCGGCGGCTAGCGGCGTGTCGAAGCCGAGCAAGAACACCAGCGCGCCGAGCGAGCTCACGGTCGAATACGCCAGAATCCGCTTGAGGTCTGCGTGGCGCAGCGAGAGGTATGCGCCGATCAGCAGCGTCGCCCCGCCGACAATCAGCAGCCCGCCCCGCCAAAGCGCCGTCCCACCGAGCACCGGCGCGAAGCGCGCCAGCAGATACACGCCCGCCTTGACCATCGTGGCCGAGTGCAGGTACGCGCTGACCGGCGACGGCGCGGCCATTGCGCCCGGCAGCCAGAAATGGAACGGGACCTGCGCGGACTTGGTGAACGCGCCCGCCATGATCAACAGCACGATCGGGATGTAGTTCGCGTGGCCGGTCAGGTCTTCGCCTGCGATCAGCGCGGAGATCTCGAACGTGCCGCCCGCCAGCCCCAGCAGGATCAGCCCGGCCATCAGCGCCAACCCGCCTCCGCCGGTCACCAGCAGGGCTTGCAGCGCGGCTTTGCGCGCCTCGTCCTCTTTGTGCTTGAAGCCGATCAGCAGGTACGAGCTGAAGCTGGTTAGCTCCCAGAACACAAATAGCGTGACCAGGTTGTTCGACAGCACCACGCCAAGCATCGAGGCCATGAACATCAGGATGTAGGCGTAGAAGCGCCCGACGAGCGGATCCTCGCCGAAGTACGCGCCTGCGTAAACGAAGATCGCGAACCCGATACCGGTAACGATCAGGGCGAACACCCAGCTCAGGCCGTCCAGCGCGAACGATAGCTGCACGCCGAGGCTCGGCACCCAGTCAAACGTCGTGGTGATCGTCTCGCCGTCGGTGATCGCAGGCGCAAACGTCAAAAAATACACGGTCAGCGCAAGCGGCAGCAGCGCGAACACCCAGCCGCGCCACCTGCCTACGCGCGCAATCAGCGGAGCGGCCAGCGAAAGCCCGAATCCGGAAAGGACGGCAACAGGCATAGACTTAGAGCACCTTCGCTAGGAATCGAATGAAGTCACTACGTGTGAGAACCCCAACTAATCGATCTTCATTCAAAATGGGAAGCATGTGCAAATTTTCCTCGACCATGACCTTGACAAGCTCCTGCACGCGGTCCTCGACATCGGCGCAATGCGGACAGGGCGCCATGATGTCTTGCGCCGTCTTTTCGGCAGCGTGCTTATAGTGCTCGACCATTGTCTGCAAATCGATCACGCGCTTGAACAAGACCGGCGCGCGCACGTCCGACGCCTTGATGTAGCGCGTAGTCGGGAACAACTCGCCCCACCCAATAAGCCCCATCACCCGCCCCGCCCCATCGACCACAGGAACCGTGCCAATGCCTCGCTCGCTGAGGATTTGCACGATTTCTTTCAACGGGGTCTCCGGCTGGACGGCGATCGCCGGAGCAGACATCAGATCCTTCGCCTTCATATAAGACACCTCTCCGACACAATAGCCGACACAGTAGCATCATCTGTGAACAATTTCCCAGGCACGCCTTATCGAGTCTAATTTTTTAAATGATCTATTTGCCACAAAGGACTGTTATCAATTTGAGACATTCTGTTACAAATCTGTAAAATAGAGGGCCGCGAGGGGGAATCTCCCCGGCCCAGGCCGTCACATTTTCGCCGCACGACTGACAAGGGGCACCGCAGACGGCGTCAACTCCTCTCCGCGTTCCTGGGCGCGCCAACGACTATCCGGATCGACCTCTACCCTTTGCCCAGAAAGCGAAAGGCGGCTATGGCCTGGAAACGACCGTTTTTTACGCTGTGGATCGGGCAGGCGTTTTCGCTGCTCGGCAGCCAGTTGGTGCAATTCTCACTGGTGTGGTGGCTGACGCGCACCACTGGCTCGGCGAGCGTGCTGGCAACGGCCTCGCTGATCGCCCTGCTCCCCAACGTCTTCCTCAGCCCGATCGCCGGGCCGCTGATCGACCGCTGGAACCGGCGGCGGGTGATGCTCGTCGCGGACAGCGGGATCGCGCTGGCGACGCTGGCGCTGATTGGCGTGTTCGCGGCAGGCGAGGTGCGGCCCTGGATCATCTACGTGGTGATGCTGATCCGCGCGACGGGCAGCGTCTTCCACATGCCCGCGATGAACGCCTCGACCGCGTTGATGGTCCCCCGGGAAGAGCTGGGGCGCGTGCAGGGCATGAACAGCACACTCAACGGCGCGATGACGATCGTCGCGCCCCCGGCAGGCGCACTGCTGATCGAAACGCTGCCGATGCAAGCGGTGCTGTCGGTGGACCTGATCACGGCGGCGCTGGGTATCGGCGCGCTGTGGCTGGTGCATATTCCGCAGCCGACGCGGGCGGGCGCGGTCGGCGCGCTGAACATCCCGCGCGAGATGGCCGACGCGCTGCGCTACATGCGCGGGATGCCCGGGATGCTGATCCTGTTGGGCACGGGGTTGACGATCAATTTTGTGCTGTATCCCGCCGGGGCGCTGCTCCCGCTGCTGGTCCAAGACCACTTCGGCGGCAACGCGCAGGCGTTCGGCTGGATCCAGTCCTCACACGGGATCGGCGTGGTAGCGGGCGGCCTTGTGCTGAGCATGTGGGGCGGCTTCAGGCGAAAGGTCGTGACGTCACAGATCGGCGTGGTCGGGATCGGGATCGGGCATCTGGTGCTGGGCATCACGCCGGGGACGCTGTTCGGGGTGGCGCTGGCGGCGATGTTCGTGTCCGGTTTCATGCTGGCGTTCAACGGGGTAATTTTTGCCGTGGTGCAGATCACCATCGCGCCGGAGATGCAGGGGCGCGTGTTCACCCTGATCACGAGCCTGGCGAGCGCGATCTCCCCGCTGAGCCTGGCCGTTGCGGGGCCGCTGGCCGAGGTGCTTGGCGTGCGGTTCTGGTATGTGCTGGGCGGGATCGTGTGTATCGTACTGGGGTCGGTCGTGCTGGTGATCCCGTCGGTGGTCAACGCAGAGCAGCTTGCCATCGAGCGTGCCGCTGCGCAGGCGGGGTAGCGCCGAACGACCGTGGTTCAGGCGGGCAGGCTGCGTGAGAGCAGCAGCGCCAGCCCGAGGTCAACCAGCAAAAGCGCCAGCAACGCCGCCCACACGCTCCCCACTACCAGGCCGCTCCCAACCACCAGCGCGCCGCAGACGAGGATCGCGTATTCATAGCGCACCGGCGGCATCGTCGCGTCCGGCAAGCGGGCCGTGTCGAGCGCCTGACACAACGCCTGCGCCAGCAGCGCCCCGAGCACCAGCGGCAGCGCGATCCCGCGGGGCACCCACGGCTGCGTGATCGCCGCCAGCGCCGCCCCCACGCCCATGATCGCCAGCGGCAGCGCGACCTGCCCGGCGAAGCGCAGCAGGTTGTTGCGCGGCAAAAACTGGCGCACAAAGGGCCGGTCCACCGGCACCTGGTACACGCGCAGCGCCTCTCGCGGGCGGAACTGGATCAACGCGACAAAAATCAGCGCCCACGTCTGCACAGGCGACGTGCCGCCGAGCCGCACCAGCGCGATCGCGACCGAGGGAGCTGTTACGCCTGCTACCAGCAGCCGCACCACGATCCCCGGCGACAGCCGCGCCACAATGAGCGCGCTCTGGCCCAGCAGCGTGGCCACAGCGCCGGACGTGTGCGGCAGGCGACCGCGCAGCCGCGTTTTTCGCGCCAGCCGCGACTGCGCGCGCAAGCGGGTGATCACGTCTGACGCCTCAAGAAAGCCCCACATGCCAAGCCGGTGGATTCGCGCGTACATCTGGCTGAGGTCCATCACCTGCGCCATGTGCGTCCGGCTACCCGCCGCAGCCACCGCCGCCAGCGCCACGCCAATCGCCACGATCAGCAGCGGCCCATGCGCGATCGAGGCGTTGAGGATCGCGCCGGTCCACACCCGCCCCGGCCACAGGATCGCACCGGGGAGCAGCGCCGCGCCCACCGCAACGACCGGAAACACCAGCCACCACGCGTGTTTCACGGGGGAGCGCGTGTTTTGCCGCGCCAGAGCGAGCGTCCACCCGACCGCAGCGCTCAGCAGCGCCAGCGCGAACGTCTGCCAAAAGGCACGCGCGCCGATCCGCGCGACGCCCGGTGCGTCGAGGCTCCACGCGAACAGCAGCGCGGCGAGCGATCCGGCCAGGGCCAGCCCCGAGGCGGGAAGGAGCATCCCCGACACGAACCGGACCAGCGCGATCGCGCCACGCGAGGCAGGCGACGCCGCGACATAGGCGAGGTCCGGCGCGGCCAGCTTGAGCGGCGGGTTCAGATACACGACAACAAGATAGGCAAGCTGCGCGAACAGCACCAGGACAGGCACGCCGTCGAGCAGCGCGGCGGCATCGTCCGCCAGCAACGCGCGGCCCAACTGCTCCACCGCATCGAGCAGAAACGCGCCCATTGCGAACAACCAGAACAGCCAGAAGCCGACGACATACGCCTGGTAGAGCCGCGAGTCCGTCCGCTCCACGCCGAGCAGGCGCAGCCCGTAGGCGATCTGCCGCGCGCGGCGTTTGGCTTCGAGCTGGCTGAGCGTCAGGAGATCGTGCCACATGGCAGCATTCCAGCGGGGGTTAATTCTGCGCCAGCAAGCCGGTGAGATCGAGGCTGTCGGGCGGCTCGACCGGCTCGATCTGGCCGTCCCGCAGATGGAGCAGCACGTCCGGCTCTACCCCGGACGCGATGCTGTGGCTGCTGAACAGGACCGCCCCGCCCTGCTCGGCGTGCGCTCTTAGCGCCTGCCAGAGCGTCTGACGGGCGAGCGCGTCCAGGGCGTTAAACGGCTCGTCGAGCAAAAGCAGCGGCGGGCTGATCAGCAGCGCCATACACAGCGCGAGCTTGGCGCGCATCCCGCGCGAGAAGGTGAACGGCAGCGCGCCCTGATGCTCCAACAGCCGGAAACGCTCGAGCAGATGGGTCGCGCGGTCCTGCCAGTCAGGGAGTCGATGAAGCTGCCCGACGAGGTGCAGGTGCTCCCAGGCGGTGAGCTCGTCGTAGAAATCGGGCGTATCCGGCACGAAAGCGACCCGCGCGCGGTATTCGCGGTCCTCCCCGCGCAAGGTGGCGCCGTCCACCGCGAGCGACCCTTTGCGCGGCTCTGTCCAGCCCGCGACGCAGCGCAGCAGGGTTGATTTTCCGGCGCCGTTCTCTCCGAATAGCAGCCCCACCTGCCCCGGCGCAAGGTGCAGCGACAGGCCCCTCAGAACGACGAGCGTCCCATACTGGTAAGTCAGGTTTTCGACGTGAAGCATGGACAGCCTGCGGCTTTGTGCGGATCAGGCGCGCCAAGGGTATTGTAACCCGGCGGCGGGGGCAGCGCATGCCACCTCCTTTGGCGCTCGTTTTCGCGGCTGCTCTTCGCCGTTCTTTTGTGATAACATCAAATCGGCTTTGTGCGGCGCGCAGCACTCCCTCCGAGGAGAACTCCCCCATGTTGTCTACTCTTCAGGATCTGCACCCGGTTGTGCAGGCATTGCTGGCAACGGGCTTCACCTGGGGCCTGACAGCGCTCGGCGCGGCGGTCGTTTTCGTCACACGCGGCTTCGACCGGCGCCTGCTGGATTCCATGCTTGGCTTCGCGGCGGGGGTGATGACCGCGGCGAGCTTCTGGTCGCTGCTGGCCCCGGCGATCGACATGGCCGAAGATATCTCATCGCTCCCCGCATGGGTCCCGGCGGTGATCGGGTTCCTGGCCGGGGGCGTGTTCTTGCGCGGGCTGGACCTCGTCCTGCCGCACCTGCACGTCGGCACGCCCGAGGGCACGCCGGAAGGCATCCCGACAACGTGGCGGCGCTCAGTGCTGCTCGTGCTGGCGATCACGCTGCACAACATCCCGGAAGGGCTGGCGATTGGCGTGGCGTTTGGCGCGGCGGCGGAAAACCTGTCGTCCACCACGTTCGCGGGCGCGGTGGCGCTGGCGATCGGCGTCGGCATCCAGAATTTCCCTGAGGGGCTGGCGGTGTCGATGCCGCTGCGGGGCGAAGGCATGTCCCGCATTAAAAGCTGGTGGTACGGGCAGCTTTCGGCGGTGGTCGAGCCGGTAGCGGGGGTGATCGGCGCGGGCGCAGTGCTGATCGCGCAGCCGATCCTGCCGTACGCGCTGGCGTTCGCGGCGGGCGCGATGATTTTCGTGGTGGTCGAGGAAGTCATCCCGGACTCGCAGTGCAACGGCAACGAGCACCTCGCCACAATGGGCGCGATGCTCGGCTTCGCGGTGATGATGACGCTCGACGTGGCGCTCGGATAGCGGTTAGCGGTTAGCTCTCCATCCCCTGCGCTTCCTCCAAAATGAGGGATGGGGAACAAGCGGGGTCAGGGTGCATCAAAATGGGCCGGGTGTGCTTCCCCCGGCCCTGTGGTTACAGCGTGTATCAGGTGACACCCACCCCGCGACGCTAGCCGCGATCCGCCGGGTCGTCCGGCTCCGGATCCAGGTGACCGCCGCGCACCGTCCCGCCCAGCACCAGCCCGGCGCCGATCAGCACCAGGTTCTTGATGATGTACTGCCCCTCGAGCGTCAGCCCAAACGGGAACGTATCCCACACCGCGTCTGGCTTGATCACCAGCGGCAGCGCCGTGCCGGGCATCTGCAAAAATAGCAGGAGCAGCGTGATCCGCATGAAGACGCCGAAGATCAGCCCCAGCCCGATCGCCATCTCCCACACCGCCAGCAGCGGGAGAAAGAGGTCGGGATCGATGAAGTAGACAGTCGCGCGGACGAGGTCTTCCGCCGGGCTCATGCCCGGAAACAGCTTCAGCGCGCCGAACCAGAAGAACACGATCCCCAGCCCGATGCGCATGATCACCATACCATAGCGCGCCATCCACCCGGTGATCGCCCGGTCGATGCGGTCGAAGCGTTCTTCGAGGGTGGCGCGGTTCCAAGAGGAGTTCATGCCTCTCGCTCCTTGCGGGCGAGCCTGCCGTGCCCGCCGCCTCGCTGGTCGATTGCCCGCAGATTTTAGCAACGCGAGCGGGGACGGTTTCTCCGTCCCGCTGGCTCTGTGCATGTGCGGTTAGGCAGAGCGCATCAAAAGGGGCCGGGTGTGCTTCCCCCGGCCCGGTATCTGTCTCGCAGTGAGGCGGCGACGCCCCGCGACGCTAGCCGCGATTGCCGTTGCCGCTTCCGCTGCCGACGCCCTCAGCCTTATACTGCTGGAGCGCTTCGTAGGCTTCGGTGGCGTACATGACAGCGGGCCCGCCGCCCATCAGGATCGCCACGCCAATCGCCTCGTGAATTTCCTCTTCCGTCGCCCCGGCCTTGAGCACGTCGTGCACGTGGAAAGCGATACAGCCGTCGCAGCGAACCGCGATCGCGATCCCCAGGGCGATCAGTTCCTTCGCCTTCACATTTAGCGCGCCAGTCTCTAGCGCGCCGCGATGCAGGCTGCTGAAGCCCTGCATCGTGCCGGGGATTTCGCGGCCCAGCTCTCCCATTAAGCCCATAATATGCTGGTGTCGCTCAGGATACGTCTTACCCATGATCCAATGTCCTCTCCACTACCTTTGTCACAGTACATTACCCTCACGCGGGCGGCCCGACGCGCGCGGTGTTGGCCGCGCGCAACAACGCAGTACCGCTCCGCTGATTCGAATGTAATACAGGCTGCTAGAGAGTGGCAACCCGGCGGCAGGGCTGCACAGCGGCGTTTTGAGGGAAAAATGCGGGGCGGAATGGTGCGCGGCAAGGGCCATCCGTGGCGCGCTCGATATCGGGCGGTGGCGGGCGGAGCAAGCTCCGCCCCTACACGTCGGGAAATCCTGGCCGCCCCGGTTCTTGCATTTTGCTAACCGCTAATCGCTAACTGCTGCTCTCAGGGGCAATCGATGTGCAGGCGATCGATCGCGCGTTCGTCGTCGAGGCGCGCGATACCGTAGTAGTAGGTGTCCGCCAGGCAGATGTAGCGCACCCACGCGAACGGGTTATCCCACTTCGACCCCTCGTGCTGCGCCTCATAGCGCAGGCGGCGCACCCGCGCCAGCAACCCCTTGAGGTGGAAGACCGGATCAGCGCGGCGCAGCAGCGGCCCCTGGCGCGGCGCGAGACTCAGCCGGTAGCGCGTCCACAGGCTCATGCGGTCGTGCCAGCCTTCGGGATGGATGCGCAGCACGTGCGCCCACATCCCGTAGACCGCCGGGCGCACCGGCGGCAGGAAGATGTCACGCTGGCGCAGCGCGTCGGGGCGCAGCGGGCGAAGCGCGCTTTCCAGCTCCGGAATCGGGCGGGATGGGTCCGCGCGGAGCGATTCGAGCTTGACCAGCGCCACGCTGACCAACTCCTCAAGCTGCGCGAGCCGGTTGATCACCTGCCGCAGCCGGTCGCGCTGTTCCATGCGCAACCCGGCGGGGCCGCTTGTCCCCGGCAGGAAGTAACGCTCGCCCCAATGGACGCCGTATTCCTGCACGACTTCCAGCCAGAACAAGTCGTCCGTTTCGAGGTGATAGGTTTGCCCGTCGAGGCCCGCGTCCTCGTCGAAAGCAGGCGCGCGCCGCACGCCCCGGCAATCCGGCGGGACGCGGCACTCCGGCGCGTTGGCGGGCGAATCTTCGGCGCGGTCGTGCGGCTGCGGATCGGCGGCAACCCAGTCGGTGTTGGCCGGGTCGCGCCGCGTGAAGCGCGCCCGGTACTCGCCATCCCAGCGCCGCCCGAAGATACGCCGCCCGCGCATCAGCGCGCCCAGCCCGCCGAGCAGCTTCTCGACCACGCCAACGCGCGCCGAGGTCGTGTAGCCGTTTGGATGCCACGCGAAATAGGACGCCGACGAGCCGCGCGCCACGTAGACAATCGGGCGGCCCTCGGCGGTTTTCTGCACATCTGGCCACAGGCGGCGCGTGCCGTCTTCGTGGGCGCTGTATCCGGCAGCGTGGACGGTTGTCCCGGCCAGCAGTTCCGCCGCGTCGAGCGCCCGCCCTGCCCCGATCACGTCGCGGTCTAGCTCCAGCAACAGAGTGATCGATTCCCAGTCGCCTTCGTGCCGGTTCGCCCAGTCGTCGTAGTGATATTGGAACCAGTATTGCAGCGCGACGCGACGCTGGCTGACATCATACGGGCCGTAATCGGTGATCTGGATGGTCTGCGCGCCGGGCGGGGCTGCATCCGTGCCGAGCCGCGCCAGCCCCTGTACCACCCGCCCGTAGATCGTCGCGCGAGACTCGTGGGGCGCGGCCTGTTCCAGCAGGTCGTAATAGGCGGTCCACTGGCGATGATTGCGTCCGCGTGGCAGCGGCAGGTCCAGCGCGTGGATGCGGTCGGCCAGGGCGCGCTGCGTCAACTGCGCCAGAACGGCGGCGCGCAAGTCCGCCTCGCCCAGCCCGGTGAAGCGCGGATCGCGGCGATGCGCCTCGACGGCCTGCGCCAGCGTGTCGCGGTCGATGCTCTGGCGGGCGCGCTCGCGCTCCTCAGCCACCGAGCGGGGCCGCCACAGCAGGGATAGGCTGCGCAGCCAGACGCCCGCCCGGTAACGCACGCGCGCCGCACGCAGAAACAGGTCGAGCGCGCGCGGGTGGTACGAGCCGCGCACGGTGTAGATCGCATCACCATCGTCAGGATAGGGCGCCTGGGTTGCGTCTTCCGGGAACAAGATCAGCACCGGCGCGAAGTGTCGGAGCAGCGCGCGCCGCTCGTCTGGCAGCAGATAGCCGCGATCGTCGGGCATGGGACGCTCCAAGAGCAGCAGTTAGCGATTAGCGATTAGCAGTTAGCAGCTAGCAAAAGACTAGAACAAGTCTCCCTGCGAATGCAAGCCTTTGCCGGGTGTCGTCGGGAAATTTACGGTGGGCGAAGCGTTTCCCCACCCTATCCCCCGGCCCCTTCCCCCACAAGGAGGGAAGAGGAGCAGATCGGCGCCGCGTCGTTTTCTTCCTTCCCGCGTCCTGGGGGAAGGAATGCCGACCGAAGGTCGGAAGGATGGGGGGCTTTACGTTCAAAAGAACGGGCGGAGCAAGCTCCGCCCCTACAGCACCTGCTAGCGGCTCATCGCCCGTAACAGTTCGCCCAGGTTCTCGAACACGTAATCTGGCTGGAAGGGGCTGCTCGCCAAATCCTCGCGGCGCGTCTCCCCACTGAGGACCAGCGCGGTATGCAGCGGCGCGGTATGCCCCATCGCGATATCCGTGTAGAGCCGGTCCCCGACCATGCACAGCGCCTCGACCGGCAGGCCGAGCTTGTCCGCCGCCATCTCGACAATCGGCGCGTGCGGCTTGCCGACGATCACATCCGCCTTGCGCCCGGTGGACGCCTCGACCAGCGCCATCATCGCGCCGATGTCCGGCTCGAACCCGCCCGGCACCGGGCAGTTGAAGTCCGGGTGCGTGGCGATGTACGGCAGCCCGGCGCGGACCAGGTCGCACAGCACAACGAGCTTGTCATACGTGATCGTCTTGTCGTAGCCGAGCACGACCAGCGCGGGATCGTCCATCGTCAGCGTGAAGCCGAACTGTCGGAACGTGCGCTCTAGCTCCGGCGTGCCGAACAGCGCGATCGGCGTGCCCTCGGGCCAGCGTGCGCGCAAATAGCGGGCGGTCGCCTCGCCGGATGTGAAGATGTCGTCCGGCGTCGCCTCGATGCCGAGGCTGTGGAGCTTGGCGGCGTAGGCGTCGCGGTCCTTTGAGGAGTTGTTGGTCAGAAACAGCCGGGGGATTCCGGCGTCCCGCGCGTACGCCAGAAAGTCGAGCGAGCCGGGGAGAAGGCGCGTCCCGAGGTAGATCGTGCCGTCCATGTCGAGCAGAAATCCGCGAATCTGCGGGGAGAGAGTGTGGTTGTCAGACGTCATGCGTATGGCTTTCAGGTGTATTGGCCCCCCACCCTAAATCCCTCCCCCTGTGCGCCTCGCTTCGGGAGAGGGACTTTGACCGGCGAGGCGCGCCACTCCCCTTCCCTCCTTGTGGGGTTGGTGGCAGGGGCCGGGGGATGGGGGGGATGGCACACGGGC
>ENA-UOXR01002060-UOXR01002060.1-bioreactor-metagenome-genome-assembly--contig:-NODE-2060-length-19373-cov-8.886686_pt1 | contig 19373 bp, 14 predicted proteins | sample MGYA00238164_ERZ764825 | MGnify/ENA primary metagenome ERZ764825 (study PRJEB28920, sample SAMN05720171) | bioreactor metagenome | isolation source: Anaerobic biogas reactor | place: USA:Washington...
ATGCCCAGCTTCAGGCGGCCGGCGCCCAGCAGGGTGTTGTAGGTGCCGTGGACAATGCCCTGAGGCCCGATGTACATCATGCCCCCGGCGGTCATCTGGCCGTAGTTGGCCACGCCGATGGCAGCGGCCCGGTTGAACTGGGCCTGGTTGTCAAACTGGCCGATCATGAGGCCGTTGGTGATGATGACCCGGGGGGACAGGGGATGGGAGCGGAAGAGGCCCAGGGGATGCCCGGACATGATCACCAGGGTCTGGTCCTGGCTGAGGTGCTCCAGGTAGTGCTTGATGAGGTGGTACTGCATCCAGTTCTGGCACACCTGGCCGGTTTCCCCGTAGGTGACCAGCTCATAGGGGTAGAGGGCCACGGCAAAATCCAGGTTGTTGTCCATCATCACCTGGACGGCGCGGCCTTCAACGCACTGGCCGCGGTAGCTGTCGATGGGCCGGCCGGTGATGTTGCCCTCAGGGCGGAAGCGGTAGCCGTAGATGCGGCCGTGCTCCTCCAATTCGGCCAAAAACTCCGGCGCCAGGGTGGCGTGGTGCTGATTCGGGATATAGCGCAGGGCGTTTTTCAGGGCCTGCTTTTTGTCGGCCAGGCTCAGGTGGCTTTCCCGGCGGGGGGCCCTGCGGATGCCGGGGGCAAAAGGCTTGGGTTCGGGCAGGACGTCAAAGAGGGTGTCAATCTGCAAATGGCTGGTGTTCATCTCGTTACCTCACTCCCGGGCGTGGAGGGCCTTCTGGGCCTGGGCCTCCAGGCGGTTGGCGGTCTCCTCCAGAACGTCGCACTTGCTCATCATGTCCTGCTTGAAGGCCTCGTCCTTGACGCCCCGCAGGTTGATGCGCACGTTATTTAAAGCGCCGATGACCCCTGCACGCCCCATGAGCACCCCCACCATGCCGTCGCTGGCGGTGTTGAGGTTGCCCTTGGTGACAGCGTCCACGGCCAGCTGCAGCATCCTGAGGGCCTTGCCGGCCACCTCATAGGGAACGGCGCAGGCGCCCTTCAGGGCATCCTGCATGGCCTGGCTGCGCAGGGCTTTTTCTTCCTCGGTGTCCTTGGGCATGGCCAGGGCCACCATGAAGCCGTTGAAGGATTCGCTGTCCTTCTGGATGTCGCTAAGCAGCACCTGGCGCATGGCATCGGCTTCCTGGTCCATCTCAGCCATCTCATCCTGGACGTCCTCGTAGCCCTTCTTGCCCAGGGTGAGTTTGGCCACCATGCACACCAGGGCGCCGGCATAGGCGGCTGCCATGGCAGAAATGCTGCCGCCGCCGGGGGCGGGGCTGTTGGAGGCGGTGAGGTCGCACAGCTGGGTGACGGTCATGTCCTTCATGTTGATGCTCATCTGTATCTCCTTAATGCAGCCGGGTTTCCAGCACCTGGTCCATCTGGAAGCCCTCCAGCTGCAGGTAGTATTCCGCGCAGTCCATCAGGGCCTTCAGGGGCGCCAGGCCGATCAATTCGCTGCCCACCACGGGCACGCCGTAGCGCCTGGCTTCCATCTTCACCGTTTCAAACACCCGGTAGACGCTGCTTTGGGTGTAGTCCGTCAGGTTCATGGACACCTGGGCGATGTTGCGCTCCTCCAGCATCACCCCCATGGCCTTCACAAAGCGGAAGCCGCCGCCGATGTGGCGCACCACCTTGGCGATGTTCTGGGCGATTTCCAGGTTGTCGGTGCCCAGGTTGATGTTGAAGGCCACCAGGGGCATCCGGGCGCCCACCGCGGTGACGCCGCCGGAGGGGTGGATGGTTTCGGGGCCATAGTCCGGCACCCAGGCCGGGTCCTTCATTTTTTCGGCCATGCCCTCGAACTGGCCTTTTCGAATGGCGCTTAAATTCTCCCGGTTGGGCTGTGTGGCAGAGCGCTCATACAGGAAGACCGGCTGGCCCAGGTCCCCCAGGGCCTTGCCCACCTCCTTGGCGATGCGGTCGGCGTCGGCCAGTTCAAGCCCCTTGACGGGGATAAAGGGGATCACGTCCACGGCGCCCATCCGGGGATGCTGGCCCTGGTGGGTGCGCAGGTCTATCAATTCAAGGGCGGTCTTCCCGGCGGCAATGACGGCGTCCCGGAGGGGCTCCGGCTCCCCGATCACGGTGAACACGCTGCGGTTGTGGTCCTTGTCGGCGCTGTAATCCAGCAGCTTCACCCCCGCTTTCCCGCGGAAGCAGTCGGCGATCCGCTCAATCACATCGGTGTTTCTGCCTTCTGAAAAATTGGGAACGGTTTCCAGGATGAATTCCATAACGCACCTTCCTTGTACTTATTTTGTTCCTGCTGCCCATTCTACCCCAAAGGCGGCTTTTCGTCACCCTTTATCGGCAGAAAACCGGCCTTTGCTGTCAAAATTCCTCAAAGAACATCCGCTCGGTGAACAGCCGGGAAAACAGCGGGCTGCCGCTTAGGGTCACCACCCGGGCGCTTTCAGCCAGCCGGGCGGACTGCTGGACCAGGTTCTGGTCCAGCATGATGCGGGCAGCGCCGCTTAAGGCGGCATTGCCCAGGGGCAGGGTTTTGTCTGTAAGGCCGGCGGGGATGAGGCCGATGCGGGCGGCGCTCTTGATGCCCATGTGGGCGCCAAAGCCCCCGGCCAGGTAAAAACGCCGGATGTCCTGGAAAGTGACCCCTGCGGTTTCGCACAGGGCGCCCATGGCGGCGGCCACGGCGCCCTTGGCCAGCTGCAGCTTGCGGATGTCCTCCTGGCTGATGAAGACCTCCTCGGTGAGGTACACCGGGTCCCGGGCCAGGCGGCCGGTCTCGTCCATCAGCCCCAGGTCCAAAAAAGCGCTGGCGGCGTCAATGATGCCGGAGCCGCAGATGCTGGCGGCCACCGCTCCACCGATGGTGGTGACCTGCAGCTTCCCTTCCCGAGCCCGGACGCTGTCGATGGCCCCCTTCACGCTGCCGGAGCCCATGTGGATGCCGCCCCCTTCAAAGGCGGGGCCGGCGGCGGCGGCGGCGCAGTAGAGCTGGCCCTCGTGCCACAGGGCAATCTCCCCGTTGGTGCCGATGTCGGCCAGCAGCGCGGTGTCCGGGCTGTCACACATCCCGCTCACCAGGATGGCCATCAGGAGGTCCGCCCCCAAAAAGGCGGCGATGCAGCGGGGCAGGAAGCTGCCCTCACCAGACCATTCCCCAAAGAGGTGCTCCGCCATGAAAGGTGCAGCGGAGAGGGCTTTGGGGGAGAGGCCCTGGTAGAAATGCAGCATGGCGGTGTTGCCGGTGATGACCATGGGGCGGATGCTGCCTTCCGGGATGCCGGCCTCCCGGGCCAGCTGCTGCTTCAGCTGCCGGACGGCGCCCTGCACCATGTCCTGCAAGGCCTGGCCCTGGCCGGACAGGGCGGCCGCAATCCGGCCGATGACGTTGTCCGCCACCTGCACCTGGGGGTTGAGGCAGGCGGCCGTTGCCAGCTGCCTGCCGGTTTTCAGGTCCACCAGCAGGGCGGCGATGGTGGTGGTGCCGATGTCCACCGCCAGGCCGGTTTCTCCCTGCATGGGGCTTTGGCCTGTTAGGTCAGAAGCCGGCGCTAAGGTGATGCCGAACATCTGCTGCGCCTCTTGAAGCCACACCTGGGCATCGCCCAACAGGCGGGTGCTGCAGGCCCTGGCCAGGCCGTCCCGGGGCGCAGGAGACAGGCTGCCAGCGGCCCTGACGGCGCAGCGGCCGCAGACCCCGGCGCCGCCGCAGGGGGTCATCACCGGGAAGCCTTTTTCCCGCAGCAGATCAGACAGCAGGGGCTGCCCTTCAAAAAAAACAACCTGGCGCTGCTGCGCCAGGAGGACGATCAACTCAGGCAAGATGATACTCCTTGAAAAAGACCATGCCGAAATAGGTGACGGTGTTCTCCCCGTGGTGGTATTTCAGCCCTGCCTTTGAGGCGGTTTTGTACACATCGATCCCATAGGCCTCCAGGGAGGACAGGGCCATCTCCGGGCTGATGCAGGGCAGGCCCACAGGCTTGGTGCAGCGCTCGCAGATCCGGCAGCCGCCGGTGGACAGGTGCAAAAGCCCCGGCAGGTGCTGCAGCTGCTCCCGGATGCGCACGGCGATGTCGTTTTGCAGCCGGGCGGCCAGGAGCATGCCCTCGATGTCAAAGCTGTCCTCCAGCTGCCCCACGCTCTGGTACAAAAGCCCCGTGTCATACTGGCTGGCCTGGGCAATCAGCTCGTGGATGTTGCCCACGTCCGGCGGGCACATGTGGCAGGCGCCGTATTGCCCGCAGGCGTTGCTGGCGCAGATGTCCCGAAAGACCGGGTCAAAGGCCACATCCTGGCTGATGGTCACCAGGGCGGCCCGGTGGGCGCCGCAGGACTGCGCCAGGGGGATCAGGTCTTGCCGGTTCACCGGCTCACAGAAGGCCTTCAACCAGTTCAAGGGCCATGTCCGCGGCGCTGGCGGCATCCGCGGCATAGGCATCCGCCCCGATCTGCACCCGGAACTCCTCCGTCACCGGGGCGCCGCCAATCATGATTTTCACCCGGTCCCGGATGCCGGCCGCTTCCGCTGCCTTCACCACCTCCTGCATGGCGGACATGGTGGTGGTGAGGAGGGCGCTCAAACAGATGATGCGGCAGTCCTGCTCCTGCGCCGCCTCAATGAAGGTTTCCGGCGCCACGTCGGTGCCCAGGTCAAGCACCTCAAAGCCCTTGCCTTCCAGCATCATCTTCACCAGGTTCTTGCCGATGTCGTGCAGGTCGCCCTTGACGGTGCCGATGCACACCTTGCCCCGGGACTGAACGCCTGATTCCGCAAAATGGGGCTTCAGCAGCTCCATGCCCCGGTTCATGGCCCGGGCTGCGATGAGCACCTCCGGCACGAAAACCTCGTTGTTCTTGAATTTTTCGCCGATGATGCCCATGCCGTGAAGCAATCCCTTTTCCAGGATGTCCTTCACCGGGGTGCCTTCCTCCAGGGCCTTGGCCACCAGCTCCTGCACGGCCTTGGCCTTCCCGGCCTGGAGGTTGGAGGAAATATCAGAAAGTATGCCCATTGTGTACTCCTTTTCAGGCCCTTCGGCCTTCGTTTTGGATAATTTGCATGATGAACCGCAGGCTGTCCAGGCTGCTGCCGTTGTTGATGCTCCCGGCAGTCGCAATATTGACGCCATTATAGTACAAAGCATCCCGGCAGTCACGCCGGATTTCCTGCAAGATGGCGTCCCGGTCGTTGCGCATGAAGCTCATGGGGGAGAGGCAGCCGTCAATCCGCGCCTTTGGCAGGTGCCTGCGGATCTCCGGCACCAGCACCGTGGGGCCGAAGTTCACCCCGTTGAGGTGCAGCCGTCCCAGGATGGGCAGCAGGTGGCCCATGGGGGAGTCGGAGTGCTGGTAGCGCATGTCCGGTTCATCCGGGGAATATACCGCGAAAACATGCCTTAACACCGGGTAGCCAAACAGCTCGTACATGGCGGGCGTCAGGAGGCAGCAGTTGTCATCGGCGAAGCTGAAGCCCTGGGTCTCTTCCGCCGTGGTGCCGTGTTCCTCATCCATCACCCGGGCCATCTTAAGGGTGACCAGGATAATGGCTTCTGAAAACCGCTTTGCCAGGTCCGGCTCGTCCATCACTAAAAACAGGAAGTCCTCCGTGCCCATGATGGAGCAGGCCAGGGTGACAGGCCCCCGAATGTGCCGCATCAGGCAGGGCTTGATGCCATAGGTTTCATACACCCGCGTTTTCTCGGCCTCCCAGTTTGGGGGCAGCATGAAAGCCCGCAGGTCCATGTTCTCCACCCGGTCCAGCAGCTGTTCCAGCTCCTTGTAGGAATGCACACTCTGGGTGAGCCATTCGGTGTCGTTGTGGTAGATATAGCTGCCGCCAAAGACTTCCCCGATGCGCTTCACAGGGGGCAGTTTGGCGTCCTCCGGCGGGAAGGCTTCATTCAGCAGGCGTTTTCCCACCAGGCGCTCCGCCTTGTCGTTGTAGCGGCGGTTCAGCTGGATGCGCCGCTCCCGTTCAATGGGCATCCAGGGGGTGCCGGGCTCCCCCAGTTCCGCAAAGACGCATTCGTCGCTCATCCGGATGCCCAGGGGCAGCTGGTCCGCCTGGTTGAAGCAGTTGTTGGCATGGGCGGCTTCGTCATCCGCCCAGAACCGGTCCAGGTCCAATTCCCGCATGGCGCACCTCCGGATTCATGTATTTTCTGTCGCGTTTCCGGCCGTTTTCTGTGTTTATTATGGCGGCAGGCCCTGTGTTTGTCAATATCCATCCAGACAGACACCGGTCATGGACTAAATGCGCCCAGGCCATTGACTTGTAAAAATAATGGTTTGTATATACTCGACATGTCCCAGGCCATATGCTATGATATTTTATGCAGCAATTTGCAAATACACCAAACAGCTTTTTTGAAGACTGTTTGCAGAAAGGACACAGGATGGATCGAAGCACTGCCAGAAACAAGGCCAAAGACCTGGTCGCCCAAATGACCCTGGAAGAGAAGGCCTCCCAGCTCAAGTACGACGCTCCTGCCATCCCGCGCCTGGGCATCCCTGCCTACAACTGGTGGAGCGAAGCCCTCCACGGCGTGGCCCGGGCCGGCACCGCCACTGTTTTCCCCCAGGCCATCGGCATGGCAGCGATGTTTGACCCGGATTTTTTAAAGGAAATCGCCAAAGCCATCGCCCTGGAAGGCCGGGCCAAGTACAACGAGGCGGCCGCCCTGAATGACCGGGGCATCTACAAGGGCCTCACCTTCTGGTCTCCCAACATCAACATCTTCCGGGACCCCCGCTGGGGCCGGGGCCACGAAACCTTCGGGGAGGACCCCCACCTCACCACCCGGCTGGGGGTGGCTTTCGTGCAGGGCCTCCAGGGGGAAGGGGAATACCTCACGGCGGCCGCCTGTGCCAAGCATTATGCGGTGCATTCAGGCCCTGAGGGCCTGCGCCACGAGTTTGACGCGGTGGTGAACGAGAAGGACCTCTTTGAAACCTACCTGCCCGCCTTTCGCGCCCTGGTGCAGGAAGCGGATGTGGAGGCGGTGATGGGGGCCTACAACCGGGTCAACGGGGAGCCCTGCTGCGGCAGCCCCCGTCTGCTGGTGGACATTTTAAGGGGCCAGTGGGGCTTTGAAGGCCATGTGGTCAGCGACTGCTGGGCCATCAAGGACTTCCATGAGGCCCACCTGGTGACGGACACCGCCACAGAAAGCGCGGCCCTGGCCATTGAAAACGGCTGCGACCTCAACTGCGGCAACACCTACCTGCACCTGCTGGCCGCCTACCAGGAAGGCAAGGTGACGGAGGAGCAGATTACCACCGCCTGCGAGCGCCTGATGGCCACCCGGTTCCGGCTGGGCCTGATGGATGAGGACTGCGCCTACAACCGCATCACCCTCCTGGACAACGACACCGACCAGCATGATGAGCTGGCCTACCAGGCCGCGGCCAAATCCATGACCCTGCTCAAAAACGACGGCATCCTGCCCCTTCAAGAGGACCAGGTCAAGACCATCGCCGTCATCGGCCCCAATGCCGACAGCCACCTGGCCCTGGAGGGCAATTATGCCGGCCTCTCCTCCCGCTATGTCACCTTCCTGGAAGGCATCCGGGAAGCCGTGAAGGGCAAGGCCCGGCTGCTGTACGCCCTGGGCTCCCAGCTGTTTGAGGAGCGGGACAGCCCCATCACAGAAATCGACAACCGCCAGTCCGAGGCCGTGGCCATCGCCCAACATGCGGATGTGGCCATCCTCTGCCTGGGCCTGGACGCCACCCTGGAGGGGGAGCAGTCCGACACCGGCAACCACTTCGCCTCCGGCGACAAGCCGGACCTGGAGCTGCCCCCCGCCCAGCGGCGGCTGCTGGCGGCAGTCCTCAAGACCGGAACACCGGTGGTGACGGTGTTGACCACGGGCAGCGCCATGCGGGTCACCGAGGGCAACGCGGTGATCTGGACGGGCTATCCCGGCCAGGCGGGCGGCCGCGCCCTGGCGGACATCCTCTTTGGCAAGCTGTCCCCCTCCGGCAAGCTGCCGGTTACCTTTTACCACACCGCGGATGACCTGCCGGACTTCACCGACTACAGCATGAAGAACCGCACCTACCGCTATTTTGAGGGCGAAACTTTGTACCCATTCGGCTATGGTTTGTCCTATACAAAATTTAAACTTGATTTTCCTGTGTATAATAACCATGCTGTGGAAGTGGGCATTTCCAACGTCGGCGCCATGGACGGGGACGAGGTGGTGCAGGTGTATGTGAGGAATCACCACGACTGCGCGCCGCCCCATCCGGTGTTGTGCGGGTTTCAGCGCGTGTCCCTGAAAGCGGGGGAAACCAAGGCCCTCCGCCTGCCCCTTGACCCGGATGCCTTCACCGTCGTCCTGGAGGACGGCAGCCGGCAGCCGGTCACAGGCGGCAGCACCCTCTATGTCGGCACCAGCCAGCCGGATGCCCGCAGCCAGGCGCTGACCGGGCAATCAAGCCACGAATTACATCTTACAGGAGACAACTGATGAAAAAGATCACCGAGGACATGTTCTTTATTCCGCAGATCAGCTATTTTGTCAACCGCGTCTGCACCCCCGACTGGGTGATTGAGCGGCAGCTGATCGATTTTCACGACTTCACCTTCGTCTTAGAAGGCGAGGGGGAGTACATCGTGGACGATGTGGTCTATCCGGTCACCAAGGGGGATCTGATCTACATCTCCCCTGGCAAATGGCGTGAAGCCAAAAGCAGCACGGAGCACCCCATGACGCTGCATGCCTTCAACATGTTCCTGTTTGATGAGGATTTCAAGCCGGCCACCATGCCCCTGCCCATCGTGAGCCACCTGGAGTACGATCCCAAGATCGACCACCTCCTGGAGCGCATCAAGCAGTACAATGCCCTGCGGGAAGCCACCAGCAGGATGCTGGCGGCCGCCCTCCTGATGGAGGTCTTTGCCCAGGTGCTGGTCAACACCGGCATCGTTCAGGGCACCGGCAGCGACCCCCGGGTGCAAAAGGCCGCAGCCTATGTGACGGAGAACATCTCCCGCCACATCTCCGCGGCCGAAATCGGCGCTGCCGTGGGCATCCACCCCGGGTACTTAAACAAGCTCACCGTGAAGCACACCGGCAAAACCGTCAGCCGCTTCATCACCAGCATCCGGGTGAACATGGCGGAGGACGCCCTGGTGTATGAGGGCATCTCCGTAAGCGAAGCTGCCAACCGCTTTGGCTTTTCAGATATCTATCACTTCAGCAAGGTGTTTAAAAAGAGCAAGGGCTATCCGCCTTCCACGGCCAAAACCCTGCTTCGCTAAGGCTGCCTGAAAATCAAGCGGGCGCCTTTCACCGGCGCACAGGCCAGGGTGGGCACCCGCTCATGCCCCGGCACCACAAACGGCTTCGCAACTGCGGGGCCGTTTGTTATAAGCCCGTCCCGGAAAGCCAGCAGGTAGTCCCGGCTCACCGGCTCCGCCTGGTGGGGGGCCAGGGCCAGGTCAAAGGGGGACGCCATCAGGCGTCGGAAGGAGGCGATATAGGTGTCAACGGGCAGGGCCTCTGGGAAGAAGACCCAGGTCTGGGGGTTCCAGCTGTCCCCCAGCAGGAGCAGCCTGTGCTCCTGAACCAGCAGGGCAACCGAGCCCGGGGTATGCCCTGGCACCCGGGTGGGCAGCACGGTGAGGCCCCCCAGGTCAAGGGGGCCTTCCCCAAGGGGCCTGGGCTGGGGGATCTGCCTGCTGCGGTATGCATAGGCCGCCCGGCCTGTCAGGCCGGCCCGGCGGATGACCCGCTCCCGCTCCACAAGCCCGGTGTAATGCCGTAAAACAGGCAGGTCCCTGGGGTCCATGAAGGCTTCGTCAAACCACATGGCCCCCAGGGCGTGGTCGTGGTGGCCATGGCTCAAGATCAGGGTGAGGGGCAGGTCCGTGATCTGCCGGACCTGTGCTGATACATCATATGCGCCGTAGCCCGCGTCCATCATTAGGGCCTGCTTGTTGCCCACCACCAGGGTCATGTGCACCCCGCCCAGGGGGTCCTCCATGTGGTGGACCCCGGGCAGCACCTGGTGAACGGTGAAGCGCATGCCCTATTCCTCCTGAAGGAAGCGCAGGCTGTGCAGGTCCAGGCTGGCTCCGGGCAGGAAGACCAGGCTCACATCCTGCGGCCCGGTGACGGCGCTGTCCAGGTCAAAGACCTGTTCTTTTTCGTCTGCGTTTGCCGGCAGGCTCAGCAGCATTTTTTCCTGGCCGCCGGGGCCCAAAAACTGCAGCTGCAGGGGGCTGCCCGCCTTGTTTGACACATAGGTCAAGGCGATCTTCCGGGCGCCCTTCCCGGTAAAGCGAAGCCCGGAAAAGCCCAGGGTGGTGTTGTTGCCGATGGCCCTCACCCACTCGCCGTCCTGTTGATAGCTGTCGCCGTAGAGCAGGTCGCAGTCTCCGGCCATCAGGACCTCATAGGCCCTGTCCCTCTGATAGAACTGGAAGCCTTTCACATGGGTTTTCATATGGAACACGAAGCACAGGGAGGCCATGCCCGTGAGCCTCCGGTTCAGCCGGACCGGCAGCTCACAGTAGGTGTTCCAGACCATCCCCAGGTCATACAGCGGCCGTGCCAGGAGGGAGCCCCCCTGGTCCGGCCGGCCGTCCAGGATTTCAAAATGAAAGGGCTCCTGCTGCAGGGGGAACAGCCAGACGGACAGTTCGTCCGACCCCTCCGGGCCAAAGTCCAGCCGGTCAAAGCACAGCCAGCTCTTCCCCTCCCGGGGGGTGGCCACCCCCCGCTCGTTGCCGTTGGTGAGGAGGACATTGGTTTCGGTGTACAGGCTGGCGCTGACCGTTTCGTAGGGGTTTAAACTGGCCTCGCCCAGCCCGGACAGCTCAAAGGACACCTGGGAGTACAGGTCCAGGTGGTCCTTGCCGTTGTTGACCCCGCAGCGCACATACAGGCAGCCGTCCGCCCGGGGCCTTAAGGTGATGCCCAGCCCGTCCTCATGCAAATCCATGCCGGCTAAGTTGCTGGTGACCCCGGCGGCATTGGTGAGGCGCCAGTGCAGCTCCTGGGGCGGCGCCTCCTCCGGCAGCAGCCGGGCGCGCACGGTAAACCCTTCCCTTGTCAGTTCAATTTTCCGGACGGGGATGTCCTCATCGCAAAACTCCGCCTGCACCTGGACCTCCTGGCCGGGCTCCGGCTTCACCACCGCCAGCAGCTGGCCGGAAAACAGCCGCCTGGTGTCCCGGGGATAGGGCGTGTAATCGCTGGCGTCGCCGTTGTCCAGGCCCAGGAGGCTGCCGTGCTCCACTTTCACCCGCACAGCACGGTTGGCGTTTTCCACCGGCCTGCCCTGTTTGTCCAGGGCCCGGATGCGCACAAAGGCCAGCTCCTCCCCGTGTTCCACCTCCAGCTGCAGCTGCGCTGCTTCCTGGAAAGAGAAGCGCTCCACCATGGCGGTGAGGCTGCCGTTTTCGTCATAGGCCTCCGCCCGCAGCACCCCCTTCTCATAGGGCAGCCGCCAGTTCCGGGTGATTTCCCCGGCCATCTCCTGCCTGCCCAGGCTGCGGTCGTTCAGGTACAGGGCCACGGCGTGCTGGTTGCTTGCCACCCGCAGGTCAATCCACTGCCCTTCGTTAAAGTCCCAGTGGGGGAAGAGGTGCAGGCGGGGTGTTGCCGGGTCTGTCCAGGCGGACTGAAACAGGTAATAGCCGTCTTTTTCAAAGCCTGCCGTGTCCAGCATGCCGAAATAGGAGTTCTTGGTGTGGTAGGGGGTGGGCTCCCCCAGGTAGTCCTGCCCGGTCCAGATGAAGTGCCCCAGGGAAAAGGGCCGGTCCCGGTCGTCCTTGATGCAGGCATCGATGCTTTTGGCACCCCAGCTGGTGGCGCTGTTGCCCAGGGAAGAGGTCTGCAGGTCGTCATCGGCCAGGACAGGCTGGGACAGGGGAAAGCGGTAGATGCCCCGGCTTTGCACGGTGGAGCAGGTCTCGCTGCCGTAGATGACCCAGTCCGGGTATTGGCTGTGGTGCTGGTCATAGAGGTGTTCTGCATAGTTGTAGCCCACGGTGTCCAGGGCCGGGGCGCATCGCTGGGTGTTCTCCCAGGGCATATAGTTGCTGCCCAGGGTGATGGCTGCCTGGCCTTCGGGGTCGTGGGAGCGCACCAGGTCCCGCAGCCGGGTCAGCACCTCCAGGCCTTTTTCTGCGTCCACATGGGTGTCGGGCACCTCGTTGCCCAGGCTCCACATGATGATGCTGGGGCGGTTCCGGTCCCGGCGGATCCAGCTGGCCACGTCCCTTTGGTGCCAGGCATCAAAATACCGGGCGTAGTCGTAGCCGGTCTTGCTGATCTGCCAGACATCGGCAAACTCGCTCACCACCATCATCCCCATCTCGTCCATCAGGTCCATAAACAGGGCGGAGGGCGGGTTGTGGGCCGTCCGCACGGCATTGACCCCCATCCGCTTCAGGGCTTTCACCTGCCGGACGATGAAATCCCGGTGCACGGCGGCGCCAATGATGGAAAACTCCTGGTGCAGGCAGGCGCCGTTTAATTTCATCCGGTCGCCGTTGATGGAAAAGCCCTCCTCCGGGGAAAAGCGCAGCTCCCGGAAGCCAAAACGGGTATCCGCCACATCCATCAGCTGCCCGGATACAAAGAGGCTGGAGCGCAGGGTGTACAGCTGCGGGTTCCCGGGGGACCAGGGGATGATCTCCCCCTGTTCCAGCAAACGGTGGCGCACCGTGTAGGGCTGGCCCCCGGTTTCCACCTCGGCCTGCACCTCATAGCGCCACTGTCCGTCGCTTTTATGCGTGGTGATGTAGATGCCGTCCCTGACAAAATGGCAGGGGTTTTTCACCACCAGGTGAACCGGGCGGTAGATCCCGGCCCCGGTGTACCAGCGGGCGCTGGGGAAGCGGGCATCCACCTTCACCAGCAGGGTGTTTTCTGTTTCCGGGTCCAGGTGCTCTGTGATGTCCAGTTCAAAGGCGGTGAAGCCGTATTTCCATTCCCCGGCCTTGTGGCCGTTGACGAAAACGGTGGCGTTCATGTACACGCTGTCAAACTGCAGGAACACCCGCCGGCCCGCCTTCAGAAAGGGCGCCTCAAGGCTTCGCCGGTACCAGCCCACCGCGCTCTGGTACCATTGCGCTGGCTCATCAATCTGCCAGTCATGGGGCAGGATCACAGGGGCAAAGCAGTCCGGCTCCCCCAGGGAGAAAGCCCAGCCCTCATTCAGACGGATCTTCATCAAAGCCCTCCTTTGCAGCGGCGGCATAGCAGTTTTTGTTCAATCCCTTTGATTATAGCACGCTTCCGGGCGCAGCTGCCTTCTGGAGCAATAAAAACAAAAGCGGAAGGAGGTGTCATACCCCCTTCCCTCAGAATGAAGTCAAACCATAATAAAGGGGAGTTTCAGAGGGCGCAGCCCTCTGACTGGAATCGTATCGCCCGGCTCCGCCGGGCGGGCGGGGCGAATTGCGAAGCAATTCATTCATCGCATTTTTACCGGCCGGGAGTGAAGCGACCAGGTAAAAATGCCCGTTCCTCCTAATCGACAAAGTGTCCGCAGACACTTTGTCGACAATCAAGAGGGAAGGAGGCGTTATGCCCCCTTCCCTTGTCAATCCCGGGTTTACTCGTAATATTTCTCGTAGGCTGCCTGGCGCTCGTCGATGATGGCCTGGCCGCCGGAGGAGAGGTAGTCGTCCATGCCGGCGTCATACACGGCGTCAAACTGGTCTGCCGGGGCCACCACGGACTGGGTTAAGAAGGTGTCCCGTTTGTTGGGCAGGGAGGTGTTCATGCCGTCCTCGGCTTCAATCCGGCCCACGGCAAAATTCTTGCCGTAGCGGGCATCCTTGCTGGACAGCTCGAAGGCCTTCTCGATGTAGCGGGCGTCCACCGTGGCATAGCCCAGGGCGACAGACAGCACGTTCAGTTCGGGATCCCCGGTGTCCAGGCCGTTGATGGTGATGGTGTAGTCGATGTTGTTGAGGCTGTTCATGATCTTCTCGCCCTGCACCGCCAGGGTCTTGATGGCCCCGTTGTCCAGCACCTCATGGGTCACGCCCTCTTCACCAATCTGCAGGAAGCGGCGGTTCTCCAGTTTGGAGATGAAGTCCAGGTAGAACAGGGAGGCCACGGGCTCCTGGTTGGTGGCGGGGAAGAACACCTTGCGGTCGATGGGGGCGGCCAGGAACTTCCGGTAGATGCCCTCGTCATTGGGGAAGGGCTCCACGGCGATATAGCCGGCCTCCGGCCCGAAGGCCCGCTGGATGTTGGCATGGATGCTGTCCTCGCCGTTGCGGTAGGGGTAGTCCCAGTTGTGGATGAAGGCGCCTACATAGCCGGCCTTCAGCAGGTTGTCCTCGGTGCTGTCCCCGGCGGGGTAGACGGGGAAGTCCTTCCAGATGAGGCCTTCGTTGTACCACTTGTTCAGCACCCGGACACCTTCCTTGTAGTTGGGGTACAGCATGCGCCGGTCGTCAAAGCCCCGCACATAGGTTTCCTTGTCCGTCAGGTTTTCCGGTACGAAGGAGGTGATCAGGTGATCGTTGCGCCAGCCGATGTCGAAGCTGGTGGAGTAGGGGATCATTTTGTCCGCGTCGTCACCCAGCAGCAATTCCGCATTGTCTTTGAAGGCGTGGAGCATGGCTTCAAACTCTTCCAGGGTGCGGGGCTCCTGAAGGTCCAGCTTCTTCAGCCAGTCCTCCCGGACAAAGGTGTTGATGCGCTTGTTGACAAAGAGCCTGGCTTCAATGGCCCACAGGGTGCCGGCCTCGGGGTCCAGGTCCCAGTAGATGTTGTCATCCCCCAGCAGCGCCCACAGGTTGGGCAGCTGGTCCTTGTAGGTGTCCAGGTAGGGGGCCAGGTCGGTGACGCCGCCCATTTCGGCATAGGTCTGGATGGTGGGGTAGCTGTAGGTGACGCAGACGTCCGGGGCATCCCCGGCGGCCAGCAGGTTGTTCAGCACATCCACCTCGGTCCAGCGGGGCACGGGCACAAAGGTTACCTCCACATTGTGGTCCCGCAGCATGCCTTCCTTGATGAAGTCGGTGTAGAAATTGTCCTCCGGCTTGGTGCCGCCTTCGTTGGCCCGGTCGTAGATTTCCACGGTGATTTTCCGTGTGGTGGTGAACCTGCCGTCCACGATGTCAGGGCTTTCAGCCAGGACTGCGCTGAGCCCCGTGGTCAGCAGCATCGCCAGGAGCAACAGGGTGGCCAGGATCCGTTTCATTGGGTGTCCTCCTTTTTATTTACAGAGCGTTCCCCGCTCTGGATTTTTTGTGGGGTGCGCTATCCCTTGATGGCGCCGATGGTGACGCCGGAGATGAAATAGCGCTGCAGCCAGGGGTAGATCAGGATGATGGGCACGGTGGCAAACATCACCGTGGCCATTTTCAGGGTTTCGGAGATGCCCGGCGGGAAGAAGCCCTCCTGGGTGGCCACCTCAATCTGGGTGGCGTTTTGCAGGATCTGGTACAGCAGCAGCTGGATGGGGTAGTACTGGCGGTTTTTGGACATGTACATCAGGGCGTCGGAAAAGCCGTTCCAGCGGCCCACCGCATAAAAGAGGGACAGGGTGGCCAGCACCGAGGCGGACAGGGGCAGGTAGATGCGGATCAAGATGCGCACCGGCCCCGCGCCGTCAATCTCGGCCGATTCCCTGAGGCTGTCCGGGATGCCGAAAAAGAAGCTGCGCAGGATGATCATGTTGAAGATGCTCATCATGTTGGGCACGATCAGCACAATGGGCCTGTCCAGCATGTTGAGGCTCTTGAGCAGCAGGTAGTTGGGGATGGTGCCCGCGGAGAAATACATGGTGAGCACGATAATGCCGTTGATGATCTTCCGCCCCTTCAGCTGGTCATAGATGAGGGGGTATGCGCACAGGATGGTGATGGTCATGGACAAAAGGGTGCAGATCACCGTGAGGATGGCGGTCCAGCCCAGGCTCCAGGTGTATTTGCTGTCCTGGAGCACGGTCTTGTAGGCGTCAAGGTTCCAGCCCTTGGGCCAGAGGAGCACCTCGTTGCGGATCAAGGCATCGGAGCTGGACAGGGAGCGGGCCAGCACGTTGATGATGGGCAGCAGGCTGATAAAGATCAGCAGCAGGCACAGGGCTGCAATCAGGTAGTCATTGAGCTTGCCAAAGCGTGATTTGATCATCTCAATCCCCCCTTACCAGATGCCGCGCTCGCCGTAGCGCTTGGCCAGGCTGTTGGCCCCCACCAGGAAGAACAGGCCGATCACCGACTGGAACAGCCCCACGGCATTGGACAGGGAGAACTGCATCCCTTTGATGCCGTATTCATACACAAAGATGGAAATCACGTTGGACACGCTGGTCACCAGCCGGTTGGACAGGGCGAAGGGCCGGTCAAACTCGCTGCCCAGGATGCGCCCCAGGCTCATGATGAGCAGCACAATGATGGTGGGCCGCAGGCCCGGCAGGGTCACGTGCCAGATGCGGCGCAGCCGGTTGGCCCCGTCCACGGCGGCCGCCTCGTACAGCTCCGGGTTGATGGCGGTGATGGCCGCCAGGTAGATGATGGTGTTCCAGCCCGCCTCCTTCCAGATGCCCAGGAAGACATAACTGCCCACCCAGTGGCCGGGGCTGTTGAGGAAGGGCACGGGGGAGAGGCCGATGCGCTGGAGCACGATGTTGACCAGCCCGTCGTTGTAGGCCAGCAGGCGCAGCGCCAGGCCGGAGATGATGATCCAGCTTAAAAAATGGGGCAGGTACACCACCGTCTGGGTGATGCGTTTGAAGCGCTTGAAGGTGAGTTCGTTCAGCAGGAGGGCCAGCAGGATGGGGGCCGGGAAGCCCAGCAGCAGGTCCAGCAGGTTCAAGGTGACGGTGTTGCGCAGGGCAAAGAGGAAGTCCCGGTTCTGGAAGGCCTTGATGAACCACTCAAAGCCATGGTTTTTGGCCCAGGGCAGGTCCCATGGCGGCCGCAGGATGTTGTTCACCTTGAAGGCGCTTAAGATGTATGCCATGGGCAGGTAGCGGAAGATGATGATGAAGGCGAAGGGCAGGGCCAACAGCAGGTACAGGGTCCAGTACCGCTTCAGGTAGTTGGCGGTGGCATTCCGGCGCAGTTGACGTGGGTGTTGCACTGAGATCACCTCCAGGGTGCGGCTGTGCAGGCGGGCAGGGGCATCAGGCGTCTTCCGGTATCAGGGGTAGATGGTGCGGCCCTTCTCATCGGGGATGTCGGTCAGGCGGTAAAAATAGGTGTTGATCACATCCCGCCACTCCCTGGCGTTTTGCACCTGCCGGTCAAAGCGGTGCAGCACCCGGGCGTGGGTGGCATCCGGCATCCGGCCCTTCAGGGCCTGCCAGGCTTCCCTGAGGGCCTTGGCTTCTACCGTGCCTTCAAAATGGTCGTCATAGATGCGCTGCAGCAGGCTGCGGCCGTCCTTGAGCCGGTAATGATAGCTGAGGCGGTGGAAAAACAGGAGCAGTTGCTCCGGGCAGGTGGCGGGGTCATCATAGCGCTGCTTCAATTCCTCCGGGTACTGGGAGGTGAAGCCGGTGCCGCTGCTGCTGCGGTCCATCCCCACCGCCTTGCAGTTGGCCCGGTGGTAGGTGCCCCACAGGGCAAACTCATAGCCTTCCGGGCTGGGGCCGTAGTGGGTGTGGGGGTTCACCATGAAGGACAGGCCCAGGGGCGCCACATATTTTTCATAGGCCGGGGCGGAGGCCATCAGTATGTCTGCGACTGGTTCTGCTGCCTCTTGAAAGGTGAGGCGGGCCAATTCCAGGGCAAAGCGCTCAGGCTCGCTCCGGCCCAGCCAGGCTGTCCTGCCAAAGGCGTAGAGGTTGGCCTGGGCCAGGTCATGGCCGCACCAGTTGTCGTCATCCCCCAGGTTGCTCACCGTGGCGATGTACTGGGCGGCGTTTGCCGGCATCTGGGCGAAGATGTCCTGCCACTGGGGGGCCTGGTAGAACAGGTCGATCTGCTGGCCGGTGTATTCCTGGGCCAGCTGCAACTCCAAGGCCTTGCGGGTGTTGGGCATCCAGTAAAAGAGAGGGGAGAGGGGCTCCCGCACCTGGAAATCCAGGGGGCCGTTTTTGATCTGCAGCACCACGTTGTCATCAAACTGGCCATCCAGGGGGGCATAGTTCAAGAAGGCAGCCTTGGGCCGGTCGGTCTTGTTGTCCCGCCAGTCCTGCTTGCAGTTGTACACAAAACAGCGCCAGAACAGCTTGCCCCCGTAGGGCGCCAGGGCCCGGGCCAGCATGTTGGCCCCCTGGGCGTGGTCTCTGCCGTAGGTGAAGGGGCCGGGGCGGTGCTCGGAATCCGCCTTCACCAGGAAGCCCGCCAGGTCAGGGATATATTGATACACCTCCCGGGCGCGCTCGGCCCAGAAGGCCTGCACGCCGGGGTCCAGCGGGTCTGCCGTGTCCAGGCCGTGGCTGGCCGGCATGCTGAATTCAACGGTGATTAGCAGGCGGATCCCGTACAGGCGCAGGATCTTCGCCAGCCGGGCCAGGTCGGGCAGGTAGGCGGCGGTGATCAGTTGGTCCATGGGGGGGCGGACGTTGACATTGTTGGGGCAGATGGCATTGATGCCCACGCTGGCCAGCATACGGGCATAGCGGTGGATGATGGCCTCGTCAAAGGACAGCTTGTTGTCCTTGAAGAAAAAGGACCGGCCGGCATAGCCCCGTTCGATGCTGCCGTCCATGTTGTCCCAGTGGTTCAGCATCCTGAGGGGGTAGTGGGGGGCGGTTTCGGGCATCACGGGATCCTGCCCCCGTGCGATGGCGGACAGGGCCTGGTACACGCCGTACAGGATGCCGGCCTCCCCGCCCTTGATCACCAGGCTATCCTCCTCCCGGGCGATGGCATAGCCCTCCCCGGCACCTTCGGGCACCAGCCGGATTTGCTCCCGGCTGCCCAGGGCGGACAGCCCGGCAGTCAGTTCTGACTGGGCAATCTCCAGGGTGGTGTTGCCGGGGGGAATGTCCATCGGCAAATAGGGCAGCCAGGCGCGCGCGCCAGTTGTCAGGGTATTCATGCAGGGTCCTCCCTTTGTCGATTCCGGCTTTAGTGTACAGGATGCAGGCCCGGCAGACAAGGGTTTTAATCAAATTGATTTGTCAAAATAAGATATCCGGACGCTCTTGCAGTACTGGTGAAACCCCTGGAAAACCCAGGTATTTACTGGCAAAATAGGGGGTTTGAAACCTTTGGATAAAACGTTTATCCTAAGAGAAGCCAAAACCCTGATTTTGTTGGGGTGTTTGTATAATACCAAACGCACTCTTTAATGCTTCCATGAGGCGGTGTTTTTGCGCCTCTGCGTCGTCGCGTTCAGTCAGCGTCTGAATTGAACAGGCTCCCGTTACTTCATCACCGGCTCCGCCACCGCATAGAAGGCTGGCTTGGGCTGCCCCTGGCCGTCAAAGAGCAGGGGGAACTGGCTGGCCTTCCAGC
>ENA-UOXR01002062-UOXR01002062.1-bioreactor-metagenome-genome-assembly--contig:-NODE-2062-length-19361-cov-13.206620_pt1 | contig 19361 bp, 19 predicted proteins | sample MGYA00238164_ERZ764825 | MGnify/ENA primary metagenome ERZ764825 (study PRJEB28920, sample SAMN05720171) | bioreactor metagenome | isolation source: Anaerobic biogas reactor | place: USA:Washington...
GATGCTTTCGACCGCCTGGCTGATCTGCTCCATGCCGGCCAGTTGCTGGCGGCTCAATGCGGAGATCTGCTACGCGGACTCAGCGGCTTCGTTGGCCGAGTCGGCGAGTGCGACGACTCCCTGCCCGGCGTCCTCTATCTGCTGCCGTCCGGCCTCGATGGCTCCTTGTCCTTCTTCGGCAGCCCGCACCGCGAGTGTGCTGGCCTTCTGGATCTCAGAGAGGATGGTCCGCACCTGGGTGACGGCCTGCTTGGACTGCTCCGCGAGATCGTTGACCGTGGTGATGATGTCGCCGACGGCCTGGGTCTGCTGCCCCAGCCGGTTGATCGCTTCGGTGACCATGCTCATCTGGTTCTGGATGCGTTCGAAGGCGGTGACCGTCTCCTCGTTGGTGGAGACCGCCGTCTGCGATGCGCTTGCCGAGACCTGGGACGCTACGGCGAGGAGTTCGGCTGCAGAGCTGCTGATGCCATTGATGGCCACCCCGGGTTGCCGGCGCATTCTCCGAACGAGCGTGAATGCGAGGACGATGCCGATGACGACATCCGCCACCAGCAGGGCGATCATCAAGAACATGGCTACACGCGACCACTTGCACAGAGAGTCGGCCTCGGCCTGCTGCCGGGCCTGCTCGTTCACCAGATACGAGCTCGCCATCTCACCCAGCTGGATGGCCAGTGGTTGCACCTTCGTGCTCACATCGATGAGGGCCTGTTCCGATCCCACCTTGGACAGGGTCAACGCGGCATTCATGGCGACGGTGCACTCATTGAAGTTGCTTCTCATGACTTCGAGCGTGGCGGCGTCTTCCATGTCGCTAGTCGCGAGGACGTGCAGAGCTTCGGCTGCTCTAGCCTGCCTCTCTCGACTGGCAGATTCGAACTGGGCCCGCGTCTCCTCATCCTGTGCGTTGACCGCGGCGGCGCCATAGATGAACATGTGGGACGAAGCCTCCGAGATCGTGGCGGCCACTTTGGTCTGAGCCAGCGTCTCGTCGTATCCGGAGGACCAAGAATCGACCCACAGCATTATTGTCAATCCTACGGCGCCTATTAGGATCAACATGCAGAGAAGACCGGCGATCGTGAACTTAATCCGTCCAGTTCGGCAGGCTTGACTCTCCGCTTTATCTCACGGTGCCGGTAGAATAGAGGTCCGGTTGCGGGGGCTCGCGAGGATGCGGCGCCGGCGCCGGCAACAGCAGTAGTCGAGGGATAGGGGAGGCACGTGAGTTCGATACCTACACAGGTCGATGTGGTGGTGGCCGGCTCCGGCGCCGCCGGACTGGCCGCGGCTGTGACGCTCTGCGAGGGCGGCGCGACGGTGGCTGTCTTCGAGAAGCAGCGCTCCTTGGGAGGGACTTCCAACTTCTTCCACGGCACGTTCGCCGTCGAAAGCAGGATGCAGAGGGAGCGGTACATCGACTACAGCCGCGACGAAGCGTTTCGCAACATCATGGAATACAGCCACTGGAAGGCGAATGCCCTGCTGGTCCGCGCGGTGGTGGACGAATCGGCGGCGACGTTGGAATGGCTGATGCAACGGGGCGTGGAGTTCACCGGACAGATGATCAACATGCCGCGGGTGCCACAGACCTATCACGTGCTCAAGGGTGACGGCGAGGCCGTGGTGAAGGCGCTGGCCACACGAGCGAAAGACAAGGGAGCCCACATCGTGCCCGCGACCCCGGTCACGGCTATCGAGAGGGAGGGCGGCCGGCTGAGCGGGGTGGTTGTGGAGTCCGACGGCGAAGAGGTCTCCGTGGTGTGCAAGGCTGTGATCATCGCCACCGGTGGCTACGCCAACAACAAGGAGTGGATCAAGAGATACACAGGCCGCGAATTGGGAGTGGACCTCATCGCCGTGGGTAACACCGGCAAGATGGGCGACGGCATCAGGATGGCCTGGGAACTCGGTGCGGCCTCCGACGGGGTGGATTCCCTCGAGGTGCTGCGCGTGGGTCCGGTGGGCGATGAGTTCGCCATGGGGAGCGACGTCGAGGTTGTGGCCATGCAGCCCGACCTGTGGGTGACCGCGCGGGGCGAGCGGTTCTGCGACGAAAGTCTTGCCTTTCACGACACCCACTCCGGCAACGCCAACCTGCGAGCTGCCGCCGGCGGGCACACGTTCAGCCTTTTCGACGATTCCATCGTGGAACACGTACTCGTTCACGGCGTCGACCGGTCGCTCACCCCGGAAAAGCCTCCGGGATACAGACCCGTGGAGTTCCGCAAGGAAATGGAGGCCATCATGACCGCCGGCACCACCGAGATCTTCAGGGCCGGGTCGGTGGAAGATCTTGCCCTTGCGGCCGGGATGGATCCCGAGACGCTCTGCCGGACCATCGACGAATACAACGGCTTCTGCGCCAAGGGTCGTGACGGCATCATGGCGAAGGCTCCCCGTTACCTGCGGCCGTTGCAGGGCCCCATGTTCTACGCGGTCAGGGCCCGCACCGTCATGTTGGGGACCAAGGGCGGCATCAGGATCAACGAGCGCATGGAAGCACTCGATACCAAGGGTGAGGTCATCCCGGGGCTCTACGCCGGCGGTTTCGACGCGGGCGGTATGTACGGCGATAGCTATCCCATCCATGTGGCGTCCGGTTTGTCTTCGGCCTTCGCGCTCAACTCCGGGCGCATCGCCGGCCAGAGCGCTCTGGAGTTCATGGAGTAGGCCGCCGGCAGGCGCTCGGTGCGCTAACGGCAGAATCGCGATAGGGACGACAGGAGGCCTGAGATGAGCCTACAAGATCTGCTTGCAAGCGATAAGAAGACCATCTTTCTCGACGGTGCTATGGGCACACAATTGGGCGCGGCCGGCCTGGAGATGGGCGGCCAGAACAACGTTCTCAATCCCGACGCCGTGCTGGCCGTTCACACGGACTACGCCGCCTGCGGTATCGACCTCATCATCACAAACACTCTCACCATGAACCGCGTCAGCATCGAGGCGCATCACATAGGAGTCGACGTGCGCGAGGTGAACCTGGCCGGCGCCGGTCTGGCGAGGGCCGCCGTGGGCGAGGGTCAGTACGTGCTCGGCGACATCAGCTCCACCGGTAAGATGCTCAAACCATACGGACAGCTGCCCGAAGAAGAAGCCCGCGCTACCTTCGCAGAGCAGGCCTCCATCCTCGCCGAGGGCGGGGTGGACGGTTTCATAGTCGAGACCATGTTCGATCTTGCCGAGGCGCTGTGTGCAGTGCGCGCCGTCAAGAGTGTGAGCGGCCTCCCCATCTTTGCTTCGATCGCCTTCACCACCTGCAACAATGGAGGGCGGACGGTCATGGGCAACAGCGCGCGCGATTGCGCCGAGGCGCTTGCGGAGGCCGGCGCATCGGTGGTGGGAGCAAACTGTGGCAGTGTCGATCCGCTGGAGATGGCTCAGATCGTCTCGATGATGCAGGAAGTCACGCAGGTACCTATCCTGGCGCAGCCCAACGCGGGCAAGGCGCGTATGGTAGAGGGTGAACACTCGGTCTACGAAATGACGCCCGCTGACTTCGCGGCGGGGGTGCTTGAGTGTGCGCGCGCCGGCGCGCGCCTCATCGGCGGCTGCTGCGGCACCTCGCCGGCCCACATCAAGGCCATGGTGGAGTTGGTGGGGCAGGCCTAGCAGGGCCGCGGAGGCCCCGAAGGGCCTCCGCGCGCTTTGTTGAGGGTCCGCTATTTGCCGGCTATCCGGCGTGCCCCGGCAAGAACAGCACTATCGCCGGGAAGATGATGATCAGGGCTACCAAGACCACGTCCACCAGCAAGAACGGTATGACGCCTCGGAATATGGTCCCGATAGGGATATCTGGCGCGATGCCTTTGATCACATAGATGGTCATCCCAACGGGGGGGCTGATCATCCCCATCTCCACCACCATGACGATTATGATGCCGAACCAGATCGGGTCATAACCGAGCTCTACCATAAGAGGATAGAACACGGGGATGGTCAGCAGCACCAGTGACACTTCGTCGATGAAAGTGCCGAGGAGCAGGTAGAGAATGATGACGAGAATCGTCACCACCACCGGCGGAAGGCCCAGCCCGGTCACCCAACCAGCCAGTTCCATGGGTATGGTCGAGATGGCCAAGAACGAGTTGAAGACCAAGGCGCCCATGAGGATGATGAAGATCATCCCCGTTGTTCGAAGCGCATTCACCAGCGCCGTCATGAAGCCTTTGAGGCTGAGCCGCCTTCTGATGAGCGACAGGACGAGTGCGCCGAGAGCGCCCGCGGCGCCCGCCTCGGTGGGGGTGAACCACCCGACGATGAGCCCCACGATGACCAGTGCGAGCAGGGCGATCATCTCGATCGAGTCGGTGGTGGCCGCCATCTTTTCTTTGAGACTTGTCTTCGGACCGGCCGGTGCAAGCTCGGGGTTGAACCGGGCGCGGATGTAGATCATCGCCATGAACATCAAGGTGAGCAAGATCCCAGGAACCAGCCCGGCTATGAAGAGCTTGGTGATGGATTGCTGGGTCATGATGCCGTACATGATGAGCAGTCCGCTCGGTGGGATGAGGATCCCGAGCCCACCTCCCGCCGCGAGACAACCGGTCGCCAGACCGCTCTGGTAGTTGTACTTTCTCATCTCCGGAACAGCGACAAGCCCGACGGTGGCGGCAGTGGCGATGCTCGAGGAGCTGGCCGCCGAAAAGAAAGCACAGGCGCCAAGGCTCGCGATCGCCAGTCCGCCCCGCATCCGCCCGACCCACACGTACACCAGGCGGTAGAGGCTTTGACCCATGCCCGCCGCCATACAGATCTCCGCCATCAGCAGGAAGAGGGGCAGCACGGCGTAGTCGTAGCTGGTGACGAGGGTGTAGGGTACCGACGTCGCGACTTGGAGCGCGCCATCGAAGGTGACCAGGTACGCGAATCCTACGAAGCCGGTCACGAGCATGACGAACCCGATGGGCATGCCCATGAACATGAGGACAAGCAAGACCGCTGCGCCGACGATGCCTGTGACGATGGGGGTCACCGCTTCATCCCCTTACGAAATGCGATGACGATGTCTCGTACGAGCAACAGTGCGAGCAGCAGAAGCCCGATAGCCCAGATGAACTTCACCGGAGATGTCGGAGCCGAGACGACCAGGGTCTCCTCACCGAAACTGGCCGCGAACCTGGCCTGCTTGAACGCCGCATAGACCAGGATCCCCACACCGGCCAGGCTCAGCAAGAAAGTGAAGGTGTCAAAGAAGCCTCTCACGCGTCGTGGCATGCGACTCGCCAGCACGTCCACCACGACGTTTCGTCTCTCTCTCACCGCGTATGGCAGTGCGACCGCCGCGGCGACACCGCCCAGAAGTCCCGCGATCTCTATGGCGCCCATGATCGGACGGTCTAGCCAGCGCCCGAAGATGTTGAACGACACCACCACCATCATCGCGAGGATCGCGAGAGAGCCGAGTGTCAACAGCCCCTTGAAGAAGTAGTCCTCGAATTTGGTCCAACGCATAGGCGGTCTTCTCCTCGTTTGACATGACCGCCCGGGTCACACGGTATCGGACGCCGCGTGACCCGGGCGGTGTCTACTCTACCGGCGCTATGCAGCCGCTATCCGCTGCTAGTTCGACTGGTAGTACTTGGCACGCTCCAATGCGTAGTTGACCAGTTCGGTACCTGGGAAACCTTTCGAATCGAGATCGGCGGCTATCGCGTCGAAGACGGGCCGCACGGCGGCGTCCCACTTCGCGTATTCGTCAGGAGCCAGGTCGATGATCTCCATGCCCTGCTCTTGCACGTAAGTGTAGGCAGCCTTCTCAGCGTCTTTCTTGGCCTGGATGAAGTCCTGCTTGCCGAACTCCATGCTGTCGTCGATGACCTTCTGCAGGTCGGCGGGCAGGCTCTCGTACTTCTGCTTGTTCATGATGAGGAAGGTGACGCCCGGGCCGGTGGAGTACCGGGTGCAGTATTTCAGCTTGCCGCCGACCTGATGGTCGAGCACGCTACCGATGGAAGTGGCTGCACCGTCGGTCGTCCCCTTGTCGAGCGAGACGACCCAGTCGGCGGTGGGCATCTCAACGGGCGCCGCGCCCAGGTTCTTCAGCATCTCGCCGGCAGACTTGCTGGGCATCCTGATCTGTAGGCCCTTTATGTCGGCCATGGTGCGGACCGGCGTGTCGACGGTGAACAAGAGGTTGGGGTCGATCGTGGTGATCCAGATGACTTTGAACTTGTCCCACTGACTGTTCCACAGATCGGGGAACTGGTTCCAAATATCGTCGAAGATCTTCAGGCAGTCTTCGTAGTCCAGACCCAGGATGAGCTGCGCGTGCACCAAGCTGGGGTCGAAGTTCGGCTCAGGCTTATAGATGAAAGAGGAGCCCAGGTCGGCAGTGCCCGCTTCGACGCCGATGCGCATGTCGGGCGCCGCCAGCAGGGTGTTGTCGGTGAAGTGCCGCACCGTAAGCCGGCCGCCGCTGAGTTCGGCCACCTTGGCGGCCCAGCGGTCGAGGCTCTGAGCCGGCGGCGCGCTGGCAGGATAGAGGCTGGCCATCGACAGCTCGATCGACTCACCCGACGGCGCCGCCGTGGTCTCGGTCGGCGCTGCGGTCGTCTCGGTCGGCGCCGCGGTCGTCTCGGTCGGAGCCGCGGTCGTCTCAGTCGGAGCCGCGGTCGTAGCGGCCGGTTCCTCTTCGCCGCAGGCGGCGATGACGATGGACAATAGGAGTACTACTACCGTCAGAAGGACTAGTAATGGCCGTGGCTTCTTCAACATGCACCTCCGATTCTATGGATGGATCACGCGCGCACGTTCCCCCTATGGCGTGGCTGTGCCTCGCTGGTACGGGCAAACCGATCTGGCGGAAATGGTAGGAGGTGGGACCGCAGGCTTTGATTCCGCGGGAGGGTGCGGGGCGGGTTCCCAAGATGGTCTTCGTTAGCTGAGCCAGCTCGCATGGGCCACCATCCAACACTCGTCCGCGCGGTCTTCCAGCCTGCCTGACGATCGGGCCACCCTGCCCTTGCGAGGGTGCCGCGGCCGGCGCTGCCGCTCAACTCGCATCATATAAGACAGAGATGGAGACGTCTAGTCTTAGTTAGTCTTAACTACAAGTGGTCGGCCAGGCGGCCGCTCGACGGGACTCGAGCCTGTTGACGCCTACGTGCGCGTGGGCTGTTTGAGGATCTTGCAGAGACCGCAGCCCTGGCAGCAAGAGGCGCCTGGTCCTTCGGCCTCGAACCCATAGTGGAGGCCCAACCTCCGCAACTCCGCCTTCGAGAGACGCTTGCCGCCCACCAGCATAGGCGCGGTACGAATATATGAGGCCGGATAGGGGAGAACGAGACGGTCGCCCAGCGAGCGGATCTCGATGAGAGGCACGGGGAGCTTCTCGTCGCCACCCGTGTCTATCAGCAACCACGTCGTGCCGAACCGCCTACGTGGAAAGGCGAGACCGGCGATCGTGCCTATTGTGCGGTTCTTGGCGTCGAAGATCTCTCTCCCGTTCCACTCCACCGGTTCCTGGACCTGCTCAGACATCATTGGCCTCTTCCGTGAGTTTTCTCTGTTAGTACCGCGGACGGGGCGCGGAGAAACTCGGGGGAGTCAATCTCGGGGCCGGTCTCGGAGCGTCACCTTCGAGGTGTCACTCAAAGATCTCTAGCCCGGGATGCTGGTGGGCTTCTTCCAGCAGCGGACCTTTGGCGAGGAAGCTGGGACCGAGGTAGCTCCCCCTCACCGCCAGCAGGAGGTCGCCGGGGCGAACTCCGTACAGCGGATCTTCACCGGCGGGGAGGGCGAAGTATCCCGATCGCACTGACACGCGGGTGTAGAAGCGGCTTTTCCACCGGCGCACCTTTCCAAGACCCTCGGCAGCAGCCAGTTCTGGGAACTCACGGAAGATGTCTCCCAGGGGAGACTCCTTCATGTGGTCTTCTCTCATCATGCAGAAGCCGCCCGAGGTGCGGCTGGCCGAGACGAGTATGACCTCCAGGTCGCTCTCGAGACCGTACTCCTGAGCGGCCTCCGGGGGGATGCGGACGCCTCCGGTCGCTCCCACCCGCGACCAACCGAAAACATGCTTTCCGCCCTTGACGAGTTGGGGCATGTGGCGACCTCGCTTGCAGATAGGAATGGGTGCGCGAGCGCGGGAGTCTAGCACAGGCGCATGGCCGGGTTTGACCGGCCGGGGGCAGGGGTAGGTAGGAGCGGTCACACTTTTGACGGGCGAGAGGAGGCGTAATGGCCGATAAGGACGAGCTGGCGACGGAATGGACGGGTCACGATCTCTACGACCTTGACGGTAACAAGATCGGAACCATAGAAGACGTGCGCTACGGCGATGTCACCGGTGGCCTTCAGTGGTTGGTGGTCGACACCGGCGATTTCGGCGCCAATAAGGTGTTCGTCCCCGCGGCTGAGGTGAGGCGCTCGGGCGACCGTATCTCGGCGATCCACAGCAAGGATAGGGTCAAGAGTGCTCCGGTCGTTCAGGACGAGGAGTCTCTGACCCAGGACGACGAAAGCAAGCTGTGTAGGTTCTACGGCCTTCAGTATGGCTCGGCGACGCCGGCGCAGGACGAGGGCTGCGAGGAGATGAAGGACATACGCCCGGCCGGCTAGGCGCCGTGAGGTCCGGCGGCCAGACGATCGCGGAGGTCATAGCGGCTGAGGGCGGGCGGGTCACGTTTGCCCGCTTCATGCAGATCGCACTGACACATCCCACACTGGGCTATTACAGCCGCGTCGGCCGGTTGCTGCGGCATGGGGGAGATTTCTCCACGGCTCCCGCGCTGTCACCCTTCTTCGGCAAGACCGTCGCCAGATTGGTAACCGAACTGGTTGATGCATCGATGGCGGCGGCGCCGGAAGCGGACCCGCGACCCGCGGCCCCGGCGCCGCCTGCCAAGTCCTGCGTCGTCGAACTGGGTGGGGGTGAGGGCCATCTGGCCCAAGCTGTCCTGCGTCATTGGGCGGACGAGCGCCCCGAATGGCGGGACAAGGTCGCCTACCGCACGGTTGAGGCCGGCGCGCGCCTGCGAGAGATACAGGCGCGGGCCGTCTCGGTGCCCGTGGCCGCCGGTTGGGACGTGGGGTGGGGAGCCGATCTACAAGAGGTCTGTCGGCATACCCGGCCGGTGGTCATGGTGGGCAACGAGTTCCTGGACACCGTCCCGGTTCATCTCGTGAGCGTCCAAGGCTCGGCACTCCGCGAGGCGTACGTCGTCGCGGCCGAGCCCCCGGGTCTCGTGGAGATGTGGGGTGATCTATCGGACGCGGCGGCCGACGAGATCGAGCTGCTCTTCGGTACTCTCGACCCGGCTAGGCTGCGGGCCTTCACCGACGACAGTATCATCGAGGTCTTTCCGGACATGGGCAGCCTCGTGCGGAGCGCAGCCCGGTGCATGCCCTCCGGTAGCTTGGTGAGCGTGGACTACGGCGAGTGGTTCGCAGGCCGGCTGCCCGCAGGTAGACGGTGGGGGCTGGAAGGCCGCGCGCGACGCAGGCGCAGCGTCCGCGGCTACTTCAAGCACCAGATGATCACGGATCCCCTTGCGAGACCCGGCCGGCAGGATCTCACCGCCGACGTGGACTTCTCGGCTGTCGATCTGCACGGCGGCCGGAACGGGTTCGAGACGGTCCTCTTCACTACCTTGGCCGCCTTTCTCCGCGGGGGCGGGGCCGAGCGGGAGCTGGCCGATCTGCGTGGTCACATGGCGACCGGTTCCGGGGACGCTCTGGAGTCCGACCGGCAGGCAACGGTGCTCACCAACCTTCTGGACGAACGGGATCTGGGAGGCGCTTTCAAGGTGATGGTGCAGGTGCGCGACGGGTCCGTCGTCGATCATGTGATGGTTGACAACGGCGCAGAGGGGGATAATCGAGGGGAACCAAGCCAAGGAGGGCCGGGCGCATGACAGAGCAGACAGACAGAGCCGCCGACAAGAGGCGTGAAGCCCGTCTTCGCCGCATAGCCGCCGGTATGGGGCTTGCGCTGCGCAAGTCGCGCGCCCGCGACCCCATGCGCATGGACTTCGGTCGCTACCACATCGTCCGAGTGGAGACCGACTATGTGGTGGCGGGGAGATTCCCGTACGGATATACCCTCACTCTCGACGCAGTCGAAGACGTGCTCGAGGAACTGCTCGAGTGCGAGGAAGAGGAGAGGACGAAAAGGGCGTGGAGGGCCGTGCACGGCGCCGCCAGTGAGTTCGACTCCAAGTACTGAGGGCGCCCCGCACGGCTGAACAACCGAGGGCCCACATAGGACCGAGGGCCCACTTCAGGCTGAGGACTCACCTCAAAGCCAGGATCCGCGCGAGCTTGACACCTCATCGCTGACTATGTTAGAAATAACTGAGTCTAACAACAACTAGTTATTTCACAGGTAGGTGAGGTCTATGGCGATCAAGTACGCTGTATTGGGGCTGCTCAGCTGGAGGCCGTTCTCGGGATATGAGCTCCGCAAGTTCTTCTCCGAATCCGTGGCGCTCTACTGGTCGGGCAACAGCAACCAGGTCTATCCCACCCTGGTGCAACTGCACAAGGATGGTCTGGTGGAGAGCGAGGTCCGGCAGCACGGCAACTACCCGCCCAGCAAGGTGTACAGCCTTACTCCCGCGGGCGAGACCGCGCTCAGGGAGTGGGTGACGGCCGATCCGAGCGTCCCTCAGATGCGGAGCACCTTCCTCACGCAGCTGGCCTGGGCCGACATGCTGACCGACGACGAGATGGCATCGCTGCTCGATCGCTACGGGCATGAGGTGGAGATGAAGCTCCTCATGCAGAGGGAGCTCATCCGGCGCGGACTCAGCGGGCCGGCGCGCACGCCGCGGGAGGCTCTTCTCTGGTCCATGATCGCCGAGCACGATTGCGCACTCTTCGAGGCCGAACTGCAGTGGCTGAAGGAGCTTCGAGAAGCACTGAAGGGGGAGGACAACACATGAACCGCAAGCCCATCTACAAGACGCCTGAGGGTGAGCAGGCGGTCATGGCCGTGTACGAGCGTCTGCTTTCTGAGTGGCCGGAGTCGACCGAGAGTCTGCAGATCGAGACCCGGCACGGACGCACCCACGTGCTTGCACGGGGTCACAAGGACGCCGACCCGCTGGTGCTACTGCACGGAGCGGGCTCGAACGCTCTTGCCTGGGGTGGCGACGTGCCCGATTTTGCGCGGCACTTCCGAGTCTACGCCGTGGACACCCCAGGGGAGCCGGGCCGCAGCAGCCACCACCGCATCGGTTGGAGAGACGACGCCATCGTGGAGTGGCTGGAAGATGTCGTCAACGCTCTCAGCGAAAGCGCCTCGACTCAGATTCTGCTTGCCGGCATCTCCCAGGGCGGCTACGTAGCGCTGCGCTTTGCCAGCGCCCGTGCCGAAAGGGTGAAGGCTCTGGCCCTTCTGGCCCCCGGGGGAGTATCGCAGCCGAAGCTCAGTTTCTTCGTCCGCGGCCTGACGTACGGCATGTACGGCCGTCGGGGCGCCACAGCGCTGACGCGGCGTGTTATGGGCGACTGCGAGGTGGACGACGCGGCGAAGGAGTACATGGACCTGATCTACTCCAACTTCAGATCGCGGACCGACGCTCAGCCGCTGCTCACCGACTCGCAACTGCGGGCGCTCACCATGCCGGTGCTACTCATGTTGGGAGGAAGGGACGCCATCTTCGATTCCAAGAAGACCGGCGACCGGTTCGCACGGGTGGTCGGGCATGTCGACATCAGGCTGCTGCCCGAGGCTGGGCATGCGCTCATCAACGTGGCGCCGGCGATGGTTCCGTTCCTGATCCAGGCGGCCGCTTAGGCGGTCTCCTCGGCCGGCAGGACGGGCAGCTTCTCTGGGGGGCGCGGGCCCTCGCTCCGTTGGCGCCGGCTCTCGCGCCCGAGAATGGGGCCGGCGATGGTCAGGCAGACGAGCCCCAGAGCCCCGCACACGATTATCACGTAGCCTGAGATCGCTTCGTACATGACGGGGACCAACAGAGTGCCGAGCATCCCACCGAGCTGAGCCGAGGTGGCATCGAGGCCCTGTACCGTGCCGATCCAGCGGACCGGGCTGGCCTGCACCAGGAATCCCTGCTTGGCAGGGCTGGCCAGCGCGAAGCCCAGACCGAGGACGAAGGTGAGGATGAGATACGCGTTGATGCTCCTGACCAGCCCGGTGACGATGAACATCACGGCTGCGAGGGAATAGCCGATGAACATGAGCACGAACCGGCTGTAGCGGTCGGCCATGACGCCGCCGAAGAACGACAGCAGCATAGGCACGCTCATGACGATCCACATCACCGAGATCATGGTCATGGAGGCGCCCAGGTGCTCGAGCCAGAGACTCCAGATCACCTCAAACCCGCCGAACGCGAAGTTGAGCCCGAACCCCACCACGAGGAAACCCAGGATGGCGGGTCTGAGTACCTCGCGGTAGTCGGGCCGTGGCCTGGCCTCGGCGCGAGCCGCGCGGCGCTTGCCGGTGGCCGCGGGCTCGTGGATGAGGAAGAGCATCGCGACGGTTGTGGCGGCTGCGACCGCCGCGCCGAAGTAGAAGATGGCGTAGAAGCCGGGGCGCCCTTCACCACCGGCATGATAGAGCGCCGCGCCCAACGCGGGGCCGAGGATGGCGCCGCCGAACTGGGCCGACATGATGAGCCCCAGCGCTCTGCTGCGTTGAGAAGACACCGTGATATCCGCCACGAAGGCGAACATCACGCCGCCCGCGGCGGCGCTCATGCCTTCGAGCAACCGGAAGAGCAGGAACCACCGCGGGTCGGTGGAGCGGGTGAAGAGGAAGCACGTCACGGCCATGAGCGCCATGCCGGTGATCATTATGCGCTTGCGTCCCACGAGGTCGCTGAGCCAGCCGAAGGGGGATGAGAAGATGAGCGTGCCAAGGTAGAAGGCAGCCGCCACGAAGCCGATCATGATGACCGAGCTGCGGCCCTCCTCCTTCAAGAAGATGGGGAGGTAAGGCAGGATACTGCTGAACCCGGTCCAGAGGATGAACTCGGACGCACACAAGACGCCTATTTGCAGCCAACTCGTCTTAGCAGGCTGCAGCGAATCGGCAGTGGTCCGACTCGTGTCGTCGCTATCAAGGTGTGCGTCGTTGGACTGCATGCTCGTATCAGGCGTCCCTTCGGGTTCTACGCAGGGGGAAGCTTCAAAGCAACTCCCGGGTCGTGTCCCACAGGCGCCCGTGGAGCGCCGGGTTCCCGATTATCGCACAGCCGCCGGACGGCACGCCGGCCGGTCTGAGGCTGTATGCTGGTCCTACGGCAGCCGGTGCACCGGTTCGGTCTCCGGTCGCCTACGATCCCTGGTCACTCTCGGCAGCAAGGTGGTGCGACATGTTCTATCCTCTCCAGCTCGACCTGAGCGATAAGTCCCGTCTTGAGCAGGCCGCGGTGGTTCTCAACCCAGCCTCCTCCAAACGTCTCATCGGCCAAGCGGTCGCCGCTCTTCCCGAAGTCAAGAACGCGTATGCAAACGGCAGGCTGGCCGTGTCGACCAGTACCAGCAGCGTCTTTGTGCTCGAAGCGCTCACGGGGGAGAAGGTCTCGCCCTACTGCTACAGCGTGGGCATGGTGGCCGGCGGCATGTTGACCTCCAGCATCCCGGACGACCGTGAGGTGCCTCGCTTCTTTCTCAAGGGCGAGAAGGTGGAGATGGAGGCGCGCGATTTCTTCAACGACATGGAGAAGGGCGACTGTGTCGTGAAGGGGGCCAACGCGGTCGACCCGCAGGGCAACATCGGAGTCCTGGCGGCCAACCCGCAGGGCGGGACCATCGGGGCCATCATGAGCCGGGTGGCCGTGCGCGGAGTCCCGGCGATCTTCCCGGTGGGGCTGGAGAAGTCCATCGCCTGCGTGCCCGGTGCGGCGGCCGGATGGGGCCAGCTGAGCCTGTCCCGTTGCATGGGCCTGCCCTCGTGGCTGTTCCCGGTGACCTCCGGGCTGGCGGTGACTGAGATCCAGGCCCTTGGAGTGCTGGCCGGGGTCGCCGTGCGTCACATCGCCAGCGGCGGCATCGGGGGCAGCGAGGGAGCCGTGGTGCTGCTGCTCGAGGGGTACGAGGAGAACGTCGCCAGGGCTTGGGACCTCGTGCAGAGCGTCAAGGATGAGCCGGCGGTAGAGGTGCCGCGCCATAAGTTCTGCGAGTAGGGACTGGGTCCGACGCCGAGCATCTAGTGGCCTTCGGCCCGCGGCCGGGGGCCTCCCTCTCGCGCACTTGCGGGTACGCAAAAGCGCTTTCGGGAAACCCCCGGCCACGGGCCGCGGCGACCACTCGGTGACAGCAGCGTCGCACCCCGTCTCGCTCATGGGTGGGGCCTCCGGCTTTGGCGCGGTGACCTGTTTTGTCGAGCGCGCCGTTGGGGGCTCGCGCCTTCGGCGCATTGCCGTGCCGCCCCTGGTCCGGCGGGTATCATGTCAGTGACATATCTATGAACCAACCAAGCCTCAAACCAGGCGAATTGCCAGAATCGACCAGGACCTTGGTCCTGGTCATAGCCTCGCTGGGCGGGTTCCTGGTCACCTTCATGGCCTCGTCCATCAACATCGCCCTGCCTCTCATAGGCGCCGATTTCGATGTCTCGGCCGTGACGCTCAGCTGGATATCGCTCTCTTACATGTTGGTGTCGACCGTATTGCTGCTGCCGGCGGGGCGGATCGCCGATGCGTACGGCCGCATGCGGCTGTTCAACGTGAGCATGATCGTCTTTCTCGTGATGGCCTTCGCCAGCGCGTTCGCCCCTTCGGCGTCCGTCCTCATCGTCATGCGGGCGCTCCATGGGATAGGGCTGGCGATCGGCGCGGTGACCTCCACCGCCCTGGTGGTACTGGCCTTTCCTCCCGAGCGGCGGGGCAGAGCTCTGGGAACGAACGTAGCCTTCGTATACTTGGGGGTGACCCTCGGACCGGTGCTGGGTGGTCTCATCTGCCAGAACCTCGGTTGGCGGGCGCTCTTCATCATCGTCGGAGCGCTCTCGCTCATCAATGTCGTTCTGCCGCTGTGGAAGCTGCGCCACGTGGAGTGGCGAGAGCCGAAGGGCGCGCACTTCGACTTCCTGGGGTCCGTATTGTCCGGCGCGGCTCTGGTCGCGATCCTCGTGGGGTTCTCGCTGCTTCCTGAGGTCCTCGGGGCTGTTCTCGTTGCCGCGGGGATCGTCGGCTTGGCCGCCTTCCTGTGGTGGGAGACACGGGCGGCCGATCCTCTGCTCAACCTCGACTTGTTCCGGCGCAGCCGGGTGTTCGCGTTCTCGAACGCCGCGTCCCTCATCAACTACAGCTCTACTTCAGCGATGATCTTCCTGCTGAGCCTCTATCTGCAGTACAACCGGGGACTGAGCACACAGACGGCCGGCTTTGTGCTGGTCACCGGCCCCTTTGTACAGGCGGCCTTTTCGCCGATGGTGGGCAGGTTGGCCGACAGGGTGGAGGCCAGGCATGTCGCCTCGGCGGGCATGGCGGTGTGCGTCATCGGTCTTCTAGGACTCAGCTTCGCGGGTGCGGACACTGCCTTCTGGTACATCATCCTCATGCTGTGCTTGGTCTCGCTGGGCAACGCCTTCTTCGCCACACCCAACACACACGCCATCATGGGCAGCGTAGAGACGCGGTGGGTCGGTGTGGCCTCGGCCACCATGGTCACCATGCGCCAAGTGGGTATGAGCATGAGCTTGGGCGTCGCGGCCCTGGTGCTGGCCCTGGTGGTGGGACGGGACGTCATCCGGCCGGCGGACTACCCGCACCTGCTCACCAGCGTGCGTGTCACCTTTCTGATCTTCACCGTACTGTGTGTGTTCGGGATCGCGGCCTCACTGGTGGGGCCGCGCCGGGTGCGGTGACCCGCAGGTCCTAACCCTCGCCTTCCAGTCGTGCGAACGCATCCACGAGTTGCTCGTAGGTGGCGTCGAGTGACTGGGGGATCACCCGTACGTCGGCGATGACGGGCATGAAGTTGGTGTCGCCCTGCCAGCGTGGCACCAGGTGCAGGTGCAGATGGTCCTTGATGCCTGCCCCGGCCGCCGCGCCCACATTGAAGCCGATGTTGATGCCGTCCGGGTTGAAGACCAGCTTGAAGGCCCGGGTACAGAGCTGGGCGAGGTCCATCATCTCGTGCAGGGTCTCCGGCGCCAGATCCTCCAGCGCGGAGGCATGCTCGAAGGGCGCCACCATGATGTGGCCGTTGTTATAGGGGTAGGCGTTGAGGATCACGTAGGCCAGAGCGCCCCGGTGCACGATATGCGCAGCCCGGTCGTCACCCGACTTGGGCTTGTCGCAGAAGATGCAGCCATCCGGCTTCCTCTGAGTGACGTACTGTAGTCGCCACGGTGCCCATAGCCGTTCCATGACGCCTCCTTTCGCAGCCCTGCCGTAGCCCCGCCCGCGGACGGGCGCGTCCGGCTACCGGCTATTCCCAGCGGTCGTAGCAGACGATCTCCTCGACCGGTTTGCGGCTCTTGGGGCGTGGCTCGTCCGCCGGATAGCCCAAGGTCATCAACTGCACGATCTTCACGGTATCAGGGATGTTGAGTACTTCGCGCACCTGGTCTTGGTAGTAGGCCCCGATCCAGCAGGTGCCCAGACCTTCGGCCGCCGCGGCCAAGGCCAGATGCTCCATAGCGATGGCGACGTCCACCGGGTCGCCCGGCACATCGCACCGCATCAAGCGGTCGGGCATCAGCCCCACGCCGGCCACGACGACCGGCGCCTGACCGACGAACTGCTGGTTGGAGCAAGCGGGCACGAGTCTCTGCCGCACGTCGGCGTCGCGTACCACCACGAACTTCCACGGCTGCCGGTTCGACCCGGAAGGAGCCAGACGGACAGCCTCAAGGATGCGGTCGAGTTTGTCTTGCTCCACAGGGCGCTGCTGGTAGGAGCGGACGGAATAGCGTGATCTTGTGAGTTCGAGAAAATTCATCGTCATTTGGCGGCCACCTGCGCCTTCTTCGTAGGACAGTGCACACCAGCAGACTACCATCCAACGGGCGATCTATGCTGCCGGCCGACTGACTGCGCGTGACGTGGCCCTGGCCCGGCAGCCCGGCTATGCGATATCATCGAAGTCCGAAAACCAAGTAATCCACGTGTGTGTCACCTCAGGGAGGTTCGGTAGCGATGCCCCAGGCGCCGGAAGTCACCATCACCGAGCCCACAGCGGCTCTTACCGATAGGTACGGGGGCCCTGAGGCCGGGGAGATCCTGGCCCGACTCCAGGACCCCGACATGGCCGATGTCAAGGCCATCGTTTCGTGGCGTGGCGTGGTGGTGAACGGTGACGTCTGCCTGGTCGAGCTGGCCTTGAGCTATCTGAAGCTCATCCAGGAGGAGTCTTGCGGGCGCTGCGGCCCCTGCCGCATCGGCGTGGACGTCATGCGCGAGCTGCTGGAGAAGCTGGCCGCTGGTGAGGTGGGTGAAGATGGCGCCGAGGACATGGTGGCCAAGATCCGCTACATCGCCGAGTCCATCGAGGATTCTGCGTGGTGCGGCATCGCCAACACCATCCGCGACCCTATCCTGGCGCTGCTCGATCTGGGCGCAGAGCATTTCGCGGCGCATGCCGCCGGGCTCACCTGCCCGGCCTCGACCACGCACGGCTGGGTAGCGGCTCCCTGCCGCGCAACGTGCCCGTCGAACGTGGACTGCGCTTCGTATATCTTCCAGGCTTTGGAGGAACATCCCCATCTGGCGACCACCATCGTCAAGCGCGACAACCCCTTGCCGGCCATCATCGGCCGCACGTGCCCGCACCCCTGTGAGACGAACTGCACCCTGGCGCAGATCGGCCAGCCGGTCGCCATCAACAACATCAAGCGCTGGGCCGCCGACCGCGCCGAGGGCCTGGCGGACGACCGCTGCGCGTCGGGCTGTATGACCGATCCCATCGCCGGTGCTTCGGCGGAGATCGTCGAGGCCGCCGGAGGCGCCGCGCTCATCGCGGGCGCCCCGCATGAGGTCGGCGAGTTGACCACGGCCCAACTCAGCCAGCGGCCGGTGGAGGTGACCTGCCGCCTGGACGACAAACAGGCCGCCTGCGGCAAGAAGGTGGCCATCATCGGCGCCGGTCCCGCGGGGCTCTCCGCCGGCTTCTACCTCGCCCGCCGAGGCTACCGGCCCACCATCTTCGAAGATCTTCCCGTGCCCGGTGGCATGGTGCACGTGGGTATCCCCGAGTACCGCCTGCCCCGTCACGTGATCCATCGCGAGGCCGAGCTCATCGAGCAAGAGGGCGTCGAGATCCGCTACAGCACTCGCGTGGGGCGCGACATCTCCTGGGACGATCTGCAGAACGAATTCGACGCTACCTTCGTCAGTATCGGAGCCCACTTGGGCCGTCCGCTCGGCATCCCGGGCGAGGACCTGCCCGGAGCCATGGATGCTATCGATTTTCTCCGCCGCGTAGCTCTGCATGAACCGGTGGATATAGGCGATGACGTCCTGATCCTGGGCGGAGGCAACTCGGCCATGGACGCGGCTCGTACCGCCGTCCGGCTTGGCGCCAAGAACGTGCAGGTGGTCTACCGCCGCACCAAGAACGAGATGCCCGCCAACGCCTGGGAGATCGAAGAGGCGGAGGAAGAGGGAGTGGTGTTCCATTACCTGGCCGCGCCGATGGAGTGCAAGGGCGAGGACGGCGTCACCGGTCTGGTCTGCCAGCAAATGGAACTGGGTGAGCCCGACGAGAGCGGTAGGCGTAGACCCGTACCTACCGACATGGCTCCCTTTGTGCTTACGGCCGATAGCATCATCTATGCGGTCGGCCAGAAGCCCGATTTCGATCCCTTCAAGAGCGACGAGCAGATCCAGCTCAACAAGTGGGGCTACATGGAAGTCGACCCGCGCACCCTCATGACCACCAAGCCCGGTGTGTTCGTGGGCGGCGACGCGGTGAGCGGCGGGGGCACCATCATCGAGGCCATCAACGCGGGCAAGGTGGCAGCCAAGTACATCGATAAGTACCTGCGTGGTGAGCCCGTGGTAGAAGACCTCGAAGACAAGACCCGGCGCATCGCGATCCTCCTGGGTGCTCAGAAGAGCTGGGAGAAGCTGGCCGATACCGTGGATTACGGCACCCGTGTCCCGATGCCCATGGTGGCGCCGGAGGTGCGGAAGACCAACTTCGAAGCCACCGAGCTCGGGTACACCCTGGAACAGGTGACCACCGAGGCCGACCGTTGTCTGCGGTGCCATAGGCCGATCCTGGTGGCGACGTAGGGGGCCGGCGTCCCGGGCTCGGGGTGCGGGCTCTTCGTGGGCAGGGCTGCAGAGGACCGGCCGGTATTGCACGGACGGGCTGTTGGTATTAGTCTCGATTCAGAGCGTGACCCGACAGCACGATCCGGTCCTCGCCGGCGTATGCCTTTCGAGATGTCCCGGCCGGCCACGCCTATGAGCAGGCCATCAACGGTCTGG
>ENA-UOXR01002063-UOXR01002063.1-bioreactor-metagenome-genome-assembly--contig:-NODE-2063-length-19359-cov-4.897068_pt1 | contig 19359 bp, 16 predicted proteins | sample MGYA00238164_ERZ764825 | MGnify/ENA primary metagenome ERZ764825 (study PRJEB28920, sample SAMN05720171) | bioreactor metagenome | isolation source: Anaerobic biogas reactor | place: USA:Washington...
AACGCGTCGTCGAGGCCCTCTCCCGCGTCTTCAGCCTCATCATCGCCTCCATCGCCATCATGTTCATACGGAAAGGGATACAGGGATTTTAAAGACGGCTTGAACCGCTTGAGCCGCTTGAGCCGCTTGAACCGTTCCAGGGATGCGTCCGGTAGCCCACCATTGCACAAAGCTTTGATATTCCAGATAAAAGGAAAAATGTTTTGACAAAAATTGTGACTGATTCTAAACTGTACCGTCTGGACTGTATACTTTAAAAACAGTTCAAAGTTTCAGGGTGTCTCGCCTCTGGCCTGTGACGTGAGACCTGTGACGTGAGACCTGTGACCGTTTCCTCGGGGGAGTTCGTGTGAGTCCGCGGGCGAGTTCGTATGATACCATTATAGATGCCGCAGAGACTGTCGTTCTGGAGGCCGGGGCGTCCCATATGACGCTCGATGCCGTAGCGGCCAAGGCCGGTGTCAGCAAGGGCGGTCTCCTTCATCATTTTCCGAACAAGGTATCCCTCCTTGTGGCGATGGTCAAGCGCCAGATAGACATGCATCAGAAGATACTGAAGAAGATACTCGGCGAGATCCCCGAGGGTCCATCCAGGGAACTCAAGGGATTTATCCTGTCCATCCTGTACCGGGAGCGGGACCGAGACAACCTGGGGGCATCGCTTTCTGCGGCCGTGGCCCACGATCCCCGTCTCAACGAGCCCGTGCGCAAGGTTGTCTCCGAGACCTACGCGCGATTGGCGCTGGGAGGCATGCCGTTCGAGAAGGCGGCCATCATTGCCCTTGCCGCCGACGGTCTCTGGCTGCAGGAGATGCTGTCCATATCACCTTTCACCGAGGAGCAACGGAAGAAGATCGTCGATGAGTTGCTAAAACTGGCCGACGAACAGGTCCCGGACGGAAAGCGGGGCCGGAAACCATGACAGGAAAAGAGATGACGGGATTCTCACTTTCAAAGGAGTGCTCAATGCGCGGTATTAGCAGGAGATGGCTCATAGTCGTCGTTGCCATTCTCGTGGTCATGACCATGACGGCGGCGGGATGTGGCAACAAGAAGGGGGATGGACCGGGTGCTCCGGAGGTCGCGGTGGTCACCCTCGCGCCTGAAAAGGTGCCCATCGTCACTGAATTGCCGGGAAGGATCTCGGCCTTCCTCATCGCCGAGGTGCGTCCCCAGGTGACGGGCATCATTAAGAAACGCCTCTTCACGGAGGGCGGCGATGTCAAGGCGGGACAGGCCCTCTACGAGATCGATCCCGCGCCCTACCAGGCAGCCTTCGACAACGCGAGCGCCTCGCTCGCCCGGGCCGAGGCCAACCTGCCGCCCATCCGCGCGAAGGCACAGAGATACAAGGAACTCGTCGCCATCAAGGCGGTGAGCCAGCAGGAATTCGACGACGTCACCGGCGCCCACCTCCAGGCCGAGGCGGACGTGAAGTACTGGAAGGCGGCCGTCGAGACGGCACGGATCAACCTCGGCTATACCCGTGTCGCCGCCCCCATCTCGGGACGGATCGGAAAGTCCAGCGTCACCGTCGGCGCCCTTGCCACGGCCAACCAGCCCGCAGCGTTCACGACCATCCAGCAGCTCGATCCTGTCTACGTGGACGCAACGCAGTCGAGCGCGAACCTCCTCGGGCTGCAGCGCGCTGTGGCCTCCGGCAAGGTGAGCTCCAAAGGTCCCGGTCAGACAAGGGTCAAACTTGTCCTCGAAGACGGCACGCCCTACCCCAACGAGGGGACCCTCAAGTTCTCTGACGTCACCGTCGACCCCAGCACGGGCTCCTTCATCCTGCGCATGGTCTTCCCGAATCCCAAGGGCACCCTCCTGCCCGGCATGTACGCGCGCGCCCTCGTCCAGGAGGGTGTGGCGGAGGAGGCCATTCTCGCGCCCCAGCAGGGTGTCTCCCGCGATCCCAAGGGGAATGCCTACGTTCTTCTCGTGGACGCCAAGAACACGGTCGAGATGCGTATGATCACCACCGAGCGCGCCATCGGCGACAGGTGGCTCGTTTCATCGGGACTCAAGAGCGGCGACCGCATGATCGTGGAGGGACTCCAGAAGGTCCGCCCCGGTGTCCCCGTAAAGGCGGTCCCCTTCAAGACCGCCGGCAAGGACGAGAAGGCGCCGCCGGCCACGGGCGACGAGAAATCGGCGCCGCCAGCTCCAAAGGCGAAATAGGGAGGATCTCATGTTATCAAGATTCTTCCTCGACCGCCCTGTCTTCGCCTGGGTCATAGCCATCGTGATCATGCTCGTCGGCGCCCTCGCGATCTACAATCTGCCCATATCCCAGTATCCGCCCATCGCCCCTCCCTCGATCTACATAGCGAGCAGCTACCCGGGGGCGTCGGCGGAGACCGTCGAGAACAGCGTCACCCAGATCATCGAGCAAAAGCTGACGGGCCTCGACAACATGCTCTACCTCTCCTCCACGAGCGATTCGGCGGGCGGTTCCCGCATTACCCTCACCTTCGCGCCGGGTACAGACGCCGACCTCGCCTGGTCAAAGGTGCAGAACAAGCTCCAGCTGGCCATGACGAGCCTGCCAGAGGCGGTTCAGCGCCAGGGTGTCACCGTCGGCAAAGCCACGAGGAACTGGCTCATGATCGTCAACCTCATATCGGAGGATGGCAGCATGGACGGTGATGACCTGAGGGACTACGCGCAATCGAACCTCGAAAAGGTCCTCGCGCGCATCCCCGGAGTCGGCGAAGTGGAGAACTTCGGGTCCCAGTACGCCATGCGCATCTGGCTCAATCCCGACCGCCTCACGGATTTCAGCCTTTCCATGACGGATGTGACCGCGGCGCTGAAAACGTATAACGTGGAGGTCTCGGCAGGTCAGTTCGGCGGGGCACCGGCGGTCAAGGGCCAGCGCCTCAACACATCCATTGTCGTTCAGAGCATGTTGAAGACGCCTGAGGAGTTCGGCTCCATCCCCATCCGCGTCAACCCCGACGGCTCCACGGTCCGGGTCAGGGACATAGGCCGCGTGGAACTGGGCACCGATGCGTACGACATAGAAGCGTTCTACAACGGCAGTCCGTCCGCGGGCATCGGGATACGGATGGCCTCGGGTGCCAACGCCCTCGATACGGCGGACGCGATAAAGGCGAAACTCACGGAGATGAGCCGGTTCTTTCCCCGGGGAATGAAGGTGGTCTATCCTTACGATACCACTCCTTTCGTGAAGGTGGCCATCGGTGAGGTCGTGGAGACCCTCCTCGAGGCGATCCTCCTCGTCTTCCTCGTCATGTGGCTCTTCATGGGCAGTATCCGGGCCACCATCATCCCGACCATCGCGGTGCCTGTCGTCATCCTCGGCACCTTCGCTGTGCTCGAATTCTTCGGGTTTTCCATCAACATGCTCACGATGTTCGCCATGGTCCTCTCCATCGGGCTCCTCGTCGATGACGCCATCGTTGTCGTCGAGAATGTGGAGCGCATCATGAGCGAGGAGGGACTACCCCCCAAGGAAGCCACCGCGAAGTCCATGACGCAGATAACGAGCGCCCTTATCGGGATCGGGCTCGTTCTTTCCGCGGTCTTCGGCCCCATGGCCTTCTTCGGAGGTTCCACGGGTGTCATCTACCGCCAGTTCTCGGTGACCATCATCGCGTCCATGCTTCTCTCTGTCGTCGTCGCCCTCATACTGACACCCGTCCTTTGCGCCACCTTCCTGAAACCCGTGCCGAAGGGCCATGAGCCGGCCGAGAACGCGTGGCGTATCCTGAGACCATTCTTTGCCTGGTTCGACCGGCGTTTCTTCAGATTGAGGGACAGGTACGTGGGGATAGTTGGGCGCTCCTTCTCGAGAAGAAAGCGTTATTTTGTCGCCTATTTCGTCATCGCCGGCATAGCGGGGCTTATCCTGTGGCACATGCCGACGTCCTATATCCCCGAGGAGGACCAGGGGATCATGCTGGCCCAGGTGATAATGCCCACGGGATCGACGCTGGAGCAGACAAAGGAGATCGTCACCAAGCTGGAACGTTACTTCCAGGACAAGGAGAAGGAGGCCGTTGAATCGACGATGACCATCTCGGGCATAGGCTTCTCCGGACGGTCCCAAACGAACGGCATGGTCTTTGTCAAGCTGAGGGACTGGAACGAGCGAGGCAGCGCGCACCTCAAGGTCAATGCCGTCGCCCAGCGCGCCACCAGGGAGTTCTCATCCGTGCGCGGCGCCCTTGTTTTTGCCTTTCCACCGCCTCCCGTCGTAGAGCTCGGCATGGCCAGCGGTTTCGACTTCATGCTCCTCGACAGGGGGGGTCTCGGCCACCAGAAGCTGATGGAAGCGCGTAACCAGCTTCTCGGGATAATGGCGAAGGACAAGCGCGTCGTGAAGGTGAGGCCCAACGGCATGGAGGATATCCCCGAATACCACGTCGATGTGGACTGGCAAAAGGCCGGGGCCCTCGGTGTGCCCATCAGCTCCATCCACAATACGATATCGACGGCGTTCGGCAGTTCCTACATCAACAACTTCATCCAGGGAGGCAGGGTAAAGCGCGTCTTCGTTCAGGCTGACGCTTCGTATCGCATGCTGCCGAAGGATATAGACAAGTTGTACGTACGCAACGACAAGGGGAAGATGGTCCCCTTCTCCGCATTCGCGACGGGCCGCTGGGCGTCGGGTTCCCCCATGCTCGAGCGCTACAATGGCTTCCCCTCCGTGAATATCTGGGGAGAACCAGCCCCGGGGGTGAGCTCAGGCGAGGCGATGCAGGCAATGGAGGAGGCCGTTGCAAAGCTCCCCAACGGGATCGGATACGAGTGGACGGGGCTTTCCTACCAGGAAAGGATGTCGAGTTCCCAGGCTCCCCTGCTCTACGCCTTTTCCGTCGTCGTCATCTTCCTGTGCGTCGCCGCCCTGTACGAAAGCTGGCCCATACCCATCGCCAACATGCTCATGCTGCCGCTCGGCATCTTCGGTGCCACCCTCTTCACGTGGTCGCGCGGCCTGCACAATGATGTCTACTTCCAGATCGGGTTCCTCACGACCCTCGGCCTCACGACGAAGAACGCCATCCTCATCATCCAGTTCGCGCGTGAGAGGCTGGCACACGGTGAGGGTCTCATCGAGGCCACACTGGGAGCGGTGAGAACGAGGCTGAGGCCCGTTATCATGACGTCTCTCGCCTTCTTCTTCGGCGTCCTGCCCCTGGCGCTTTCGACGGGAGCGGGGGCCGGTGCCATGAAGGCGATCGGAACGGCCGTCGCGGGAGGAATGCTGTCGGCGACGTTCATCGACCTTTTCTACATACCCCTTCTCTTCGTCGTCGTGTCCCAGTTCTTCAAGAAGGACAAGAAGGCGGCTTTACCGGGCGATAATGACCCTCAACCCATCTCCCCTTCGGAGGGACAGTGACATGATACGCAAAACGATCCTTCTGGCTGTCCTGACGGCGATCCTCACGGCATGCACAATGGCCCCGACGTACAAGCGCCCCGAGGCGCCGGTGCCTGCCTCGTGGCCCACAGGGCCGGCTTACAAGGAAACCGCCGCCGACAAGGCCGGCGTCCCCGCCGCCGATATCGACTGGCGCGAATTCTACACCGACGAGAAGCTCCAAAAGGTCATCGAAGTCGCCCTTGACAGGAACAGGGACCTGAGGATAGCGGCACTGAACATTGAGAAGGTGCGCGCCGCGTACCAGGTCCAGAGCGCCGTGCTCTTCCCCCTGCCCAACGCGGCGGGAAGCCTCAACGAGTACCGGACCCCCGCCGACATCTCCGACAAGGGCGAGGCGGCGAACGTCCGGATATACAATGCCAACGTGGGGATCAGCTCCTGGGAGATAGACTTCTTCGGACGCATCCGCAGTCTCAGGGACAGCGCGCTGGAACAGTACTTCGCCACGGAACACGCGCGAAGGAGCGTCCAGATCGCCCTTGTTGCCGAGGTAGCAAACGCCTATCTGACCCTTGCCGCCGACAGGGAGAACCTCAAGCTTGCCCGCTCGACGCTCGAGGCCCAGGAGGCGACGTACACCATGATCAAGCGGCGCCACGAACTGGGATCGTCTTCCGAACTCGAGCTCAACCAGGCGCGGACCAGGGTGGAGGCGGCGCGGGTGGACCTCGCCCGCTACACCGCGTACGTGGCCGGCGACGAGAACGTCCTCAATCTTCTCGTCGGGGCGCCCGTGCCAGCCGACCTTACGGCAGACAGCCTCGACTCCATCACCGTCCCGAAGGACGTATCCGCGGGCCTGTCCTCCGAGGTGCTGCTCAAGAGGCCCGACATCCTTCAGGCCGAGAGTCTCCTCAAGGCCGCCAACGCGAACATAGGCGCCGCCCGCGCGGCGTTCTTTCCTTCGATCACCCTGACCACCAGCATCGGAACGACAAGCAACGAACTCGCCGGCCTGTTCAAGGCGGGGGCCGCGACGTGGAGCTTCGTGCCGCAGGTCAACGTGCCCATCTTCAACTCCGTTCTCCTGTGGGCAAACCTCGAGGCGGCAAAGGCAACCCGCGAGATATACGTGGCACAGTACGAGAAGGCCATCCAGACGGCCTTCAGGGAGGTATCCGACGCGCTGGCCCGGCGGGGTACGATCGGCGACCAGCTTGCGGCCCAGCAAGCCCTCGTCGAGGCCTCGGAAAGCACGTACCGTCTTGCCGACGCGCGCTATACGAATGGCATCGACAGCTACCTCACTCTACTCGACGCCCAGCGAAGCCTCTACGCCGCCCAGCAGAGCCTCATCAACACCCGCCTCACAAAACTCTCCAACCTCGTCAACCTCTACAAGGTGCTGGGGGGAGGACAGTAAAAGACCGTTAGAACCGTTGGAACCGTTGGAAAGTTGAAAAGAAAACCCCTGATGCTTCCCGGCTATCAGGGGTCTAGATCTTTTTCGGTTCTAACGTTCTTCTTTTTCGGTTCTAACCGTCTTTATACGGTTATATCTATCTTCCCCGCGTGCGCCTCGCCCGCCGGTTTCCCGGGGTCTTTACTGTATGTTCTCGCGGGCGTTTCCGCTCTTTCGTCGTGGGGCTCGTCGTGGTGGTCCCTTCGGCTCCTCTCCTCGCGCTTCTTCGGACCGACGAATTCCTTCGATACGGAGAGTTTCCGGTCCGTTGGCTGCACATTTCTGACAAGGTCGACCTTGAAGGTCTCGTCCATGATGTCCGTCCCGACTCCTCAGTTCATCTCTATGCTCTCGATGTCCTTTCTTTCCGGTGACGAGAATATCTTCTTCAATTCGAGAAGGATGAGCAGGCGGTCGTCGAGCTTGCCCACACCCTCTATGTATTCCGATTCTATGCCCGCGACCATGGAAGGGGGCGGTTCTATGGTGTTTGCCGGGATCCTCAGGACCTCGGAGACGGAATCGACGATGAACCCCAGCACCAGGCCTTCGAGCTCGACGACGATTATCCGCGTCGATTTGTCATAGGGCTGCTCCCGGAAACCGAGACGCTTGCGCAGATCGACGATGGGGATGATCTTTCCCCTGAGGTTTATCACGCCCTCTATGAAGGCTGGAGCGTTGGGGATCTTCGTGATGTTCATCATCTTGTTGATCTCCTGGACCTTCAGGATATCGACCCCGAACTCTTCCGTTCCGAGTTTGAATGTCACGAGCTGTAGTATTGTTCCCTCATTCATCAGGATCCTCCTCTTTTCTCTATAATCGGAAGTTCCTCTCCCGACTTAAGTCATTAGCAAATTGTATGCCCAATCTTATGGATACTACAACCAACAGGCACAGTCAACCCTCCTGTACATTTTTTCCTTTGCCCGTCGCCGACCCCTTTAGTCAGCGGGATTCCAGTCGATAAAATATGTAAAGGCAACGTGAGAGCGATGAAAAGGAACCCAACCGAAAGCGGTGCCACGAAACCGCAGGATGAGCCAGGCCAGGGCGTTGAGGTCCATATCGGCCGGCAGCCGATCCTGAACAGGGCCAGGAAGATATTCGGCTACGAGCTCCTCTTTCGGAGCGGGAGGACCAACGCGGCCGGCGTTACCGACAACGTCCACGCGACGGCCAGCGTCATGGTCAACACGCTCAACAACATCGGCATCTCCCGGCTCATCGGAGACAAGGTGGGATTCATCAATGTCGATGACCGGGTCCTCGACAGCGGCATCGTCGAGCTTCTACCGAGCAGGATGACCGTCCTCGAGCTTCTGGAGACGGTGAAGGTGGACAAAAGGGTTCTCGCCCTTTGCGCTCAGGCGAGAAGGAACGGCTACCAGTTCGCCCTCGACGACGTCGTCTCCTATGACGGCGCCCCCGAAGACATGTTCCGCATCGCCTCTTACGTGAAAGTGGACCTCATGGGTACCGACAGAGAGCAACTCCCGGAACTCGTGAGGAAACTGAAGAGGCACAACCTCAAGCTCCTTGCCGAGAAGGTGGAGACCCAGGAGGAGTTCGAGTTGTGCCGCGACCTCGGCTTTGATTACTTCCAGGGTTACTTCTTCGAAAAACCGTCGATAATATCGGCGAGGTCCATTTCTCCGACACAGCTGGTGCTCCTCGACCTTTCAAGGATCCTCGCCAGGGAGGAGGAGTTCTTCGTCATCGAGGGTCTCTTCAGGAAGAACCCCGAGCTTCACATCAAGCTTCTCCAGTTCATGAATTCGGCGGCCTTCTACACGGCCAACAAGATAAACTCCATCGGCCAGGCGATATCTCTCCTGGGATACCGCAATCTTCAGAAGTGGGTAACCCTGCTCCTCTTCGCCGGCGAGGGATACGACACGCGGTCGGCCCCCCTGTTCGAGCGGGCCGTGATCCGGGGCAGGATCATGGAGCTCCTCGCCTCCCGCATAACCCGCGACACCTCCGCCGCCGACAGGGCATTCATCACCGGCGTCCTGTCTCTCGTCGACGCCCTCTTCCAGGCACCCCTGGAGAGCATCCTCACCGACTTCAACCTTTCCGAGGAGATAAACGGGGCCCTCCTCAACCACGACGGCGTCCTCGGCAAACTCGTTTCAGTGATAGAGACCCTGGAGCAGGAGAACTATGACGAGATGGAAACCCACCTCAGAGACGTCAACATGACATCCACGGACCTCTACATCATCGAGAACAACGCGATAATCGAATACGAATCGATGAGCGGAATGTAAGAATAACCGTTAGAGCCGTTAGAGCCGTTAGAAAAACCCCTGATGCCTTCCGGCTATCAGGGGCTTCGGTCTTTTTCGGTTCTAACGGTTCTAACGGCTTAAACGGTTCTAACCATCTTTTCCCACCGTCTTTTCAGTTCCTCATCTGTATCTGCTGGGCCTGGACCTGGGCGGTGGCCCTTCTGTGCATGGTGTAGTTGAGGATGACCGAGGGGATGTCGAGGATGAGGATCACCTTACCGTCGCCCCGTATCGTCGCGCCGCTTATCCCCTTGATGTCCTTGAGGAATTCTCCCAGGGGCTTGATGACCACCTCTTCCTGGCCGATGACGGAGTTGACCTTGATGCCGATCGTCTTCTCGCCGATCGAGCAGATCACCACGTACCCGCTGCCGTCCTCCGGGCCTTGCATGAGGAAGGCCTTGCTGAGGTCCACAATGGGGATAACGGTGTTGCGCAGGACAAGGACCTCGTTCTTGTCCACCGTCTTGATGAGCCCTTCCTTGAGCTTGACAAGCTCGGTGACGGTGTTGAGGGGTATGGCAAAGAGCTCTTCCGCCACTTTCACGATCAGCGCCCTCATGATGGCAAGGGTCAGGGGGAGCTTGATGGTGAGCTTCGTCCATTTTCCTTCCTCGGAATCGATGTGCGCCTGTCCGTTCATCTTCTCGATGTTCGTCCTGACGACATCCATTCCGACGCCGCGGCCGGAGACCTTGCTTATCTTCTGCGCCGTGCTGAGGCCCGGTATGAAGATGAGGTTCATCGCTTCCTTCGGGGACAGACTTGCCAGCTCCGCCTCGTTCATGAGCCCCTTTTCTTTCACCTTGTCCTTCACCGCCTGGATGTTGATGCCCTTCCCGTCGTCGTACACCTCGATGATGACGTGGTTGCCCTCGTTGTAGGCCCTGATGGAAAGAAGGCCCTTGGCCCGTTTCCCATTCGCCGTGCGCTCTTCGGGCAGCTCGATGCCGTGGTCGACGGAATTCCGTATGATATGGATGAGAGGGTCTGTGAGCGCCTCTATGAGAGAGCGGTCAAGCTCCGTCTCCTCGCCTTCGACCTTGAGCTCGATATCCTTTCCGAACTCCGAACAAAGGTCTCTCACCATTCTGGGGATCTTGTTGAAGACCTTGCTGACGGGCACCAGCCTCGCCCTCATGACGGAAAGCTGGAGCTCGTTGGTGATGACCTCTATGTAATTCGTTATATCCGTCAGGTTGTCGAAGACGGCCTCACTCTCCTCGCCCTTCTTCGCCATGCTGTTGACGAGGATGAGCCTGTTCTTCCCGAGGACAAGCTCACCGACGAGGTTCATCAGCTCGTCGAGCTTCTTGACATCGATCCTGATCGACTGTTCCTCCGTCTTGGGGGCCTTCTGTTTCACCAGCGCCTTGTTGAGCTGGGTCTCGGTGATGTACTTCTCCTCGACGGCGATCTCACCGACCTTCTTGTCCTTCTCCGTCTCCTGTTTCTTGAGGACATCCTCAAGCTCGGATTCCGTGATGATCTTCTCCTCCACGAGGATCTCGCCGATCTTCTTCGTCTCCTCGGGCTGAGGCGCCGCGCCCTTCTTCGCGGGATCGAGGAGGTCCGTGAGCTTCACGATGACGGCGGACGCGTCCTGGTTCTCGCTTCCCTGGTCCCTGATGTCCTCTATCATCAGCTTCATGAGGTCGAAGGACTCGAGGAGGATGTCGGCAACGGCCTGGTCCGTGGCCATCTCGCCTTTGCGGATGACCCCGAGGACATCCTCGGCCTTGTGGGCAAGCTGGGACAGGGCGTTGAACCCCAGGAAGCTCGAGGTCCCCTTTATGGTGTGGACGGCCCGGAAGATGCTGTTCACGACCTCCTCGTCCTGGCTCTGCTCGATCACGACAATGTCCTGGATGACATTGTCCATGAGTTCACTCGACTCGGCTATGAACTCATCGATGATTTCCTGCATCTCATCTCTCTGGAGAGCTTGATCATCCATTGTATTCCTCCTCGTCCTGCATAAGGCTTTCCACCTTGTACAGGAGAAAATTTGGTTGCACCGGCTTGTTGAGGAACATGTTGACACCTGCGTCAAGAGCATCCTTCTTGAGCTTGTCGTCCTTCGTCGTGGTGAGCATGATGACGGGCGTGTCCATGTAATAGTAGTTGTCCCGCAGGTTCTTCACGAACTCGATGCCGTCCATGTTGGGCATATTGAGGTCCACGATAACGAGATCGACCTGAACGTGGCTCAGCTTTTCCATGGCATCCATTCCGTCCTCGGCCTCGGCGATGATATAGTTCTTCCGCTTCAGGATATACGCCAGGAGCTTCCTGATCGTTGCCGAGTCATCCACGATGAGTATCGTCTTCATATTTCATCCTTTCTGATACGCTATGGTTCCGGGAAACACGAGCGGCTTGAAGGCCCGGGAGATGTTGTGAAGCGATTCCGCGTGACCGATCGTCAGGAATCCCTTTGGCTTCAGGCACTCGTACATATGGTCCACGACCTTCTTCTTCATCTTCTCGTCAAAGTAGATGAGAACGTTCCTGCAGAAGATGAAATCCATCTGCCGGTACAGCCTGTACGCATCGTCATCCATGAGGTTCATGAAGTCGATCTTAACGTTCTTTTTTACCGTTTCCTTCAGCTTATACATATTGTTCTCTTCTGTAAAATACTTTCTCTTGATCGCCTCATCGGTGTTGCGGACACTGTACTGGCTGAAGAGGGCCTTCCGCGCGGACTCGAGGACCTTGCTCGAAATATCCGTGGCGATGATGCTGAAGGGAATGCTGACCCGGTGGATCTCCGCCATCTCCATGAGCATGATGGCGAGCGTGTATGCCTCCTCACCCGTGGAACAGGCCGCGCTCCATATGCGGATGGGAGAGCTCTGGCTCGTGCCGTTCATGTAGGCTTTCTGCACGATGATCTTGAAGGCGTCGAGCTGCGGCGGGTTGCGGAAGAAACTCGTTTCGTTGGTCGTGACCACGTCGTAGAGCCTGGCGAGCTCATTCCTTGCCTTGTCGGCGCCGTATTTCAAATGGTAGTAATAGTCTTCGAAGGAACCGAGACCCAGCTCGCTCAACCTGTTCGTCAACCTGCTCTCAAGGAGATAGGTCTTCGTTTCGGCGAAGTATATGCCCGTTTTCTCATAGATGAAGTCTCTCAGGACGGTAAATTCTTCTCTGGTCATGGCCGGTTCCTATGCGTTCTGCGTTCTGCTGACAACCATCTCCGCCGCGGACCTGATATCGTCGTTGCTGCTTATGAGATATGGCCGTATGTGGTCCACCGCGCGTTCGTCGTTGAGGTCGGCCAGCGCCCGAATACACCCTATCGTGATGAGACCGTTGTCGTCCCCGAGGCCCTTCACGAAGATATCGAAAAGGGCCGGGTCTTCGAAAGCCCCAAGCGCGGACAGCGCGTAGTACCGCGTCCACATCCCCCTGCTTTCGTCCGTAAAGATCCCGACAAGCCTCTCCTTGAAACGTTTCAGTCTCTTGTCCTTGACGACCTTGAGCACCTCGTGGGGTATCTCGTCTCCCATGAGCGTGTCCTCAAGGAGCTCCATGTAGTTCTCGTCGTCGACGAAACCTCCGAGAACGCCGATGGTGCTTCTGCGCACACCTTCATCCTCATCTTTCAGGAGCCGGGTGATGAACGGCAGGTTCCTCTGTCCGTCGATGAGACCTGTGGAGGCAAGATACACCTTCTTGTCGTCCACCGATCCCCCGTTGACGAAATCCGCGATCATCTCGACAGCCATGGCGGGGTCGAGCCGGATCAGGGCCCTCAACGCCTTGACCCTCACGTCGTGGAAGTCCTCCCTGAGGATGCGGACGATGTCCTCCTTGAGGTTCGTGAGCTTGAGATTGCCCACGGCATCCACCGCGAAGCCCTTGATATGGCCGTCGGTGTCCTTCAGGGCCTCCTTGATGATGGAACACCCGCTTCCTTCCACAACCGCCGGAACGTTCATCACGATCTCCCGCTTCACCTCCACGGGTGCCGTGAGGAAATGCCTGAGGAGCGCAGCCTCCCCGACCTTTACACCCGTCATCCGGCAGGCCCTGACGAGGGGCAGGAGGTTCGCCTCGTCACGCTCCATGTACCGGCCGGCCTCGGCCGCCCATATCTCACTTAAGGAAGCGAAAAGCTCGAGCACCGTTCCATAGTTCTCGTCGTCGGGATCCATCCCCTTGAGGATGTCAAGAACGACCCCGCAGGTCTCGGGGATCCTGAAGTGGGTAAGCATGCGCACGATCTCGACGGGACGGTCCCTCCTTTCGGCGGCGCTTCCGAGCAAATGCTCATAGAGCTCGTCCCCTATCTTCTCCTTGAGCCTCTCAAAGGTCTCCTCGTCACCCTTCTCGAGGATGATCCTGAGGTAGACGCTTCTCTTCTCCCTGTCCCATCCTTTGATCACATCGAACAGCTCGTCGAGCACGGCATGGTCACCGTATTCCACCAGGACCTCGCAGGCAACACCGGAAAGCTCTTCGCCGCTGTCCCTGAAGAACTCAAGGATCCGGGGAACGGCCTTCGGGCTCTTCGTCCTCCCCAGGCTCAGGATGGCGGAGAAGGCTATCCATTCCTCGTCCTTGAGGGCGTCAAGAAGGGCCATGACGGCCCGGTCATCATCGAACTCACCGAGCGCCATGCACGCGGCGTTCCTCACGTTGTCCACGTCATCACGGGACTTCTTCACGATGAACGGTACGGAGCGCGGGTCCCTGAGGAAGGACAGGACCTCCAGGGCATAGACCCGTATATCCTCGTTCTCGTCTTCGAGCATCGAGATGACCCCGTCGAGATGAATGCTGCCGATACTCTTCAGAACATCGAGGACGGCCATCCTGACAGGTGTGTTCTTCTCCTGGAGAAGGGGGATCACACGTTCCACCACCTCTTTTCCAGGCGATCCGACCAGCGCTTCAATGGCCTTTCCCTTCTCGAAATTGTCACCGTCCCTGAGAAGGGTTATGAAGCGTTCCAGTTCCTCACCGCCAAGACCCTCCATGCGATCATCCTCTCTTTCCCGCGTTCTCATAGCACCCTCATGATCTCTTCCGATATTTTATCGATGGGGAGCACCGCGTCGGCCAGATTCGCCGAGATCACCGCCCTCGGCATTCCGAAGACAACACAGGTCTCTTCGTCCTGGGCCACGATGTACCCACCCCTCGCCTTCATCTCCTTCATGCCCTGAAGCCCGTCGTTGCCCATGCCGGTCAGGATGACGCCGAAAGACTGCCTCTCGAAGGCTTCCGCCGTGGTGCTCATGAGAAGGTCGACGGAAGGCCGATAGATGTACTGTGTCCCGTCCGTGAACTGAACAAAGGCGCTTCTGCCCTTTCTCCTCACCGCCATATGGGTGTTCCCGGGAGCGATGTAGGCGATGCCCGCCCGCAGCGTCTCCCCATCCTCCGCTTCCTTCACCTGCAGCTGCGACACGGCGTCAAGCCTCTGGGAAAAGGACTGTGTGAAGATCTTGGGCATGTGCTGGGCAATGACGATGGGGACCGGGAAGGCACGGGGAAGCCTCGTCAGGATATGCTGCAGGGCCGGCGGCCCGCCCGTGGAGGCTCCTATGGCAAGGACCTCATGACGGACCTTCTGGTCCGGGCTGATCACGACGGCGGTCTTCGGCTTGATGTCCAGCTTGCGAAGGAGGAATCTGACCTTGTTCTTTGCCACATTCTTCACCTTCGTGATCACTTCCGCCTCTTTCGAGGAGAAGGCATTGCCCACATTGGTGAAATCCTTCGTGACAAAATCACAGGCGCCGAGCTGCAGGGCCTCCATGGTGATCTCGGCACCTTCCCTGGTCAGGGCGCTCATGATGATCACCGGCACGGGGTCCTTCTCCATGATCCTCTTCAGGGCCTCGATGCCGTTCATGACAGGCATCTCCACATCCATGGTGATGACGTCGGGTTTGAGGGATTCCACCTTTTCGAGGGCATCCCTGCCGTCAACGGCAGTGCCCACGACCTCGATGGCCCTGTCCTTCGACAGCATCCTCGATATCGTCTTGCGCATCACCAGTGAATCGTCAACTACCAGTACCTTGATCATCCCCTGCATCTCCCGGGCAGGACAGGAGCCCTCTCGCGTTCTTCATCAGGGCGTACACCCCCTCGAAGAGGTCCAGTTCCTGCGAAAGCGTCACTTCAAGCCCCGTCTCCTCGACAAGGGGAATGAAGTATTTGTTATTATTAATAAATTCATCGAGACTGGCGAAATTATCGCTCAGATCGACCTTTTTTGCAAATCTATTTCCCACATCGATCAGCTTTGCGTTCCACACGTTCCCGGCGGCCCTCAGGGGGGCGTGGTGGTGCATGACCCCGTCGGTCACCGCCTGGGGTATGTTCCACATGGTCAAAAGACAGGCCCCTATCATCCCGTGGTCACAGGAAAGAACGGCCTCCTCCGCCTCTGTCCATGTCCTGCCCTCGTTTATCACGAGAGCTCTCATCACCATCCATTCCTCGCTGAAGTACCGGAATATGACGATGGCCCCGATATCGTGCATGAGACCGCCTATGTATACGGCGTGTTCATCTCCCGCGTGGAGGGTGCGGCTTATGACCTTGGACGTTATACCGCAGATCATGGAATGCCGTATGAACTTCTCCCTGTCGAGACCGCCCTCACCTCCCATCATCGAGAGAAAGGGCATGTGGAGGATGATCTGGGAAAGCTGCTCCAGCCCGACGATGGCTATGGCATGCTCGATGGACGCGATCCTGCGGAAATTCCGCGTCCCGAAGTAGGCGGTGTTGGCAAGGCGCAGGACCTCGCCTGCCATGGACGGGTCCATCGTTCTCGCGAGGTCCGCGGCGGAGCTCATCGGGTCCTCGATGACGCGCATGACCTCGGCCATGACCGCCGGAAAGGTGGGCAAAACGTCTATCTTCCTGAGTCTCTTCAGAATCTCTTCGCGTTCCATAATCGTCAGACATATTATCGGTAGCCCGCCTGAATCCTTTAATTGCGAAGGTATTTCTTCATGGACACCCTGAGGTTCAGGATCGCCTGGGAATGGATCTGGCAGACCCGGGCCTCGGTGATGGAGAGGACGCGTGCTATCTCCTTCATGTTCAGGTCCTCGTGGTAGTAGAGGCTCAGGACATAGCGCTGCCTCTCCGGCAGCTTGTCGAATTCGCCGGCCATTATGCGTTCCAACTCCAGGACCTCGGCACACTTCTCCGGGTCGTCGCCCTCTTCCGTCACGTAGCGCATTATCCTGTCGCGGTCTTCTCCCAGGAGCTCGTGGAGGTCCTCTATGCTGAGAACAGAGAGGTTCCCGTAATTCTTGAGCATCTTGAAGTAATCGTCGAGGTCCATCCCCAGCGCCTCGGCCACCTCTTCTTCCTTCGGCAGCCTTCCCAGCTTGTTCTCCAGTTTCCGCACGACCTCGTTTATCTTCTTGGACTTCGACCGGGCGCTTCTCGGAAACCAGTCGCGGGAACGCAGTTCGTCGATCATGGCGCCCCGTATCCTGAGGTAGGCAAAGGTGTTGAGCTTGGCGCCCTTCGTGGCGTCGAACTTCTCCATCGCCTCAAGGAGTCCCACTATCCCCGCGGAAATGAGGTCCTCTATGATCTCGTCATCCTCGTATCGCCGGGACACCTTGTAAGCAAGGTGCTTGATGATGGGAATGAATTCGTCGATGGTCCTTTCACGTTCGTCTCTGAATGTCTTTGCGTATCCTTTTTTCCATGTCATCATGACACCAACCTGTCACAGATTTTTGCAAGCGCCCGCGTCGCGACAGCATCGGGAAAATGCTCCGCCCAGAGCCTCTGCTTTCTTGTTGCGATGCTCACATGCTGATCGAGAGGTATGTAACCGAAGTAATTGAGGTATACATCGAGAAACCTGTCGGTGACGCCGACAACCTTCCTGAACAGTTCGAGGGCCTCTTTCTCTTCCCTCACCATGTTGACCACGATATTGAAGTCCTTCCTGCCCGTCTTCGTGCTCAACACCTTCACCATCGCGTAGGAATCGGTGATGCTTGCCGGGTCCGGCGTGACCACGACGAGGATGTCGTGGCTCATGGCGTTGAAATAGACGACGTTGGAGGAGATCCCCGCGGAGGTGTCGACGAGGAGGAAATCATGCCGCGGCAGGGTGCCGAGGGAGCTCATGAGGATCGTCCTTCCCTCCTCATCGAGCTGAGAGAACTCGCTCACCCCGGAGGTGGCCGGTATGATCTTTATCCCGCAGGGCCCTTCGAGGATGACCTCGCCTATTTCGCGGGTTCCCTCGATGACATCGCGCACGTTGAATTTCGGGACCATGCCGAACATGATGTCGATGTTTCCCAGCGACAGGTCCGCATCGAGAATGAAGGTGGACCTCTTCATTTTCCCGAGAAGATAGGCCATGTTCGACGCTATCGAGGATTTGCCCACTCCGCCCTTGCCGCTCGTGATCGCGATCGTTCTGCTTCCGTTTCCTACCATGCCTTCCCCTCTATGAGTATTCTGCCGAATGTTTCAAGGTCGGGGATGACGATGTCCCCCAGACCGGCCCCCTTCGTCAGCGCGGCGATGGGCCGCGAGAGCCTCAGGATGCTGTTGCACAGGTGGCCCAGGCGCTCTTCCTCGTCAAGCTTGGTGAAGATGAGCCCGGCTATGGCCGTCCCGTCCATGATGTTGAGGTAGTGCTCCATCGTCTCATCCCTCGTTCCCGCCGGGAAGACGACGATCTTCTTCAATTCCTTGAAGTTGTCCACAACCTCTCCCTGGTAGGTCAGGTGGCCCGTTACATCTATGAGCTTCTTGCCGCTCCCCTCATGTGCCTTGCGCCGAAGATCATCGATGCTCGCCGCGAACTGGAAGGGGATGGCCGTTTGCTCGGAAAAGACGCGGAGTTCCTCATAGGTGCCTCTTCTGACCGGATCGAATGCGATGATGGACGGATGAAGGTCCCGTTCGTCCATGAGCCGGGCCAGCTTCTTCGCGGTCTCCGTCTTTCCCGACCCGGCGGGACCGATGATAAGGAGTGGCTCCTCCGCCGCCATGATGTCACACAGGGAAATGTGTTTGCCCAGCTTCGCCTTCGTAAAGAAGAGGGCCTTGGTGCTGTTCTCCGCTATTGACCCTATCTCCGCGAACACCTCGGAAAGAAGGGACATGGTGACGTGCCTGTCGAGGCCCGCCCTCACCAGTCTGTCATGGAGGATCTTGAGCGGCATGGGATAGGCCTTGAGCCTGTCGAGGAGCATGTCCGTCTCGATGGACACGAGGCGTTCCGTGAGATACCGTGCCGCGTCGCTCCAGATGGCCTCCGTCTTCTTCCTGATCTCCCCGAGGTCGGTCTCCACGGTGGCTGCCGGGTCGTTCTCCACCGCTATGGATATCTCGCATCCCTTCTTCGTCCAGCCGTTGCCGTTGTGGCTGTTCTGCTTGATATCCATGATGATGGTATCAGGGCCGAACTGCTCCTTGATCACATCCATGCCCTTACGGATATCGTCGAACGTATAGGTCTTAACCTTCATTGATCCTTATGACCCCCACTGATTGGATCCTTATCTGGGGCGGTATCTCGTTATGGGAGATAACGGTTATTCCCTGGATGTAACGGTCGAGGAACCTCCTCAGTCTTCCCCTCAGAAGGGGATGGACGAGGATAACGGGCTGGTAGCTCTGGAGCATGGCCTTCTTCGCCTCGGTGCCGATCTTCTCTATCAGCTTCTGGCTGAAACCGAGGTCGAGTGCCAGGACCGCCCCCTGGTCCGTCGGCTGTATGCTGCCAAGGAGCCTCTCCTCCAGCGTCTTCTCCAGGATGTGGATGTTGAGGATACCATCCACGAGGTAGGGCTTGAGGATGCTTCTCGCCATCTTCTGACGGACGTACTCGGTGATGGTGTCAGGGTCCTTCGTGGACGACGACGCGTCTGCCACCGCCTCGAGGATCGTTATGAGGTCCCGGATGGAGACCTGTTCGCGCAGAAGGTTCTGCAGCACCTTCTGGACAACACCCACGTTGACCTGATTCTGGGAGATCTCTTCGATCACCTTCTGGTGCGTCGGGGCGATGTTGTCGATGAGCTTCTGGGTCTCCTGCCTCGTCAGGAGCTCATGGGCGTTGTTCCTCACCAGCTCCGTCAGGTGCGTCGCGATCACCGTGGGATGATCGACAACGGTGAAGCCTTCCGATATGTAGGCATCGCGGTCCTTCTCGGCTATCCAGTAGGCATCGAGGTTGAAGACAGGTTCCTTCGTGGGGATGCCGTCCCCCGGTCTCTCCTTCC
>ENA-UOXR01002076-UOXR01002076.1-bioreactor-metagenome-genome-assembly--contig:-NODE-2076-length-19279-cov-19.050146_pt1 | contig 19279 bp, 18 predicted proteins | sample MGYA00238164_ERZ764825 | MGnify/ENA primary metagenome ERZ764825 (study PRJEB28920, sample SAMN05720171) | bioreactor metagenome | isolation source: Anaerobic biogas reactor | place: USA:Washington...
TTTCCCTCACTAGAGGGGGGTTAATAGGGTGTTTGTTTTCTGCTTTGCGTGCGTCATTGCACCCGCCCGGTTCTAAAATCTTTTCTGACAGAGATTAAGACTCCCCCACGGCCTTGTACATCATTTCTGGTAGGAGACACGCTAAAACCCAGAAGCGCTCCTAGGGCCTTGTAGAGCCTCACAGAGGGCATCTGGCGCTACATGTTGTTATGTTCACTCTCTACCCCACTACATCTTGCGCTTCCAACGGTCACCCATCTCAGCAGTGATACGCGAGTGGCAGGACTTGCAGAGTGCCATCAGGTTGTCCTCACTATGGGTACCACTACGGCTTAGAGGCAGGAGGTGGTGTACCTCCTCAGCAGGAGTTATGCGCCCTTCCTTCATGCACTGCTCGCACAGTGGGTGGGCGGCGATATATCTGTCACGGATTCGTTTCCATGCGTGGCCGTAGCGTTTATGTATAGCAGGGTCGCGGTCGTACTGTTCGTAGCGTTTCGACTCCTCCTTCGCATGCTGCTCACAGAACCTGCCATCTGTCAGCTCTGGGCAGCCAGGATAGGAGCAGGGGCGCTTGGGTTTGTACGGCAACGGTATCACCTCGATTCAGGGTATAAAGAAAGCCCTTGAAGGATTGCTCCCTCAAAGGCTTGCACAGTATATCTTTTCAAGTATATAGTACCAGAAAAAACAATTGTTTTCAAGTGGACTTATGTGGACTTTACTATCTTCTTTTCAGCTATAACTGCATCCACAGCCCTGAGCGCCTCGCGATGAAGCTTCAGAACCCAGCTGACGGAGTAGCCGAGGTCACAGGCGATCTCCTCCCACTGCTGATAACATAAGTACCGTTTTTCAAGAATCAATTGGTGTTCAAGGTTTTCCACGCTGTGAATTATTTCAAGAATGCTTATCTTGTAATTGAGAAGCTGTGCGAGCTCCTCTGTCAATTCATTTTTGATGTCAACAATCTTACAGACGGCATCTTCCATTGGGGACGCTGAGGGGCTGGGGCTATGGGGTACCCCAGTAATCCCTGATGTACAGTTCATAGCCATGCTTTCCAGCGATGCTATTTGCTGCTTCTTGCTGTTGATGCGCTGGTCGAGGCGATAGGCCTGTCCGAGGTATTCTTTTGCCGTCATATCACGCCACCTCCTTACAGAGCCTGCTAATAAGCATTTCAGGGTCGAGTTTGGTAAGTACGCCAAACCAGTCTGAACTGAAAAATTGTTCCACTTCCTGCTTTACAGGTAGCGCTCTTCTATTCTTGAACTCCATTGCCCTTTCGCCGGTGTAGCCCATGACAAGAAGAGTGAATCCGTCGCGAGTAAGATAAAATTCAGGCTGCTCCTTGCGCTGTTCATTCAGATATGACGACTCTCCAAAATTGGATAGTCCCCACGTTGGGTCATCATTCACTATTTGACGTATGTCACGCATGACGTGAGCGTGTTGTTTCTCAAACACCCTTGCGATGTCGCGGCTTGATACCACGACTTTTCCATTGTTCTCAATCAGGCCGAGATTCTTATCCATTCGCTATATCCTCCAAAATCTGTTTAATTTGTTCGGGGCGGTCAAGCACGTAGACTTTGAAGCCTAATTGCCGGAGCATACCGTGCCTGGCCAGCTGCAGTGGTCTTGGCTTTTCTCCGGGAGCCTTGACCTCAACAAAGGCCATCCGGCCACCCGGTAGAAGTACTATGCGGTCAGGCATCCCGTCAAAACCGGGGCTTGTGAACTTGGGTGCGATGCCTCCCGCCTTTTTAACCGCCAGCCTAAATTTCTGCTCTATCTGTTTCTCTCTCATGTTCCAAGACCTCAAATGCCAGCAGCTTCGCCTCGGCGAGTGATTCCACACGGCGGTTGTTCCACCACTGGTACTGCTCACCGCCGACGGTTACCTTGTAGAACTCTCTGCCGCTGAAGCTGTCTTTTTCCGCTATAATCCTTATACGGGTGTTCAGGACCATGTATCCCGCAGAGTGTTCTTTCCACTGCTTTTTCAAAAATGCCGATTTCCTTGAGCTTTTCAGTCTCGCTGCTCTGTCTCTATGCTTCGCAGCCAGCATATCCCCGGACATTGTTCCATCGCAGACACAGCCGACCCGGAATACACCTTGCCACTCGGAATGCACCATTATGTGGACATACCGGATGGGGTCATATCCGCAGAGTTCACAGGTAAATTCGGCTGAACCTAAATCCACGACATCCACACATACCCACCCGTAGAGCGGGGCGCCGAGTTCTTCCAGTCTTGCGATGCATTTCTGTGAATAATCGCTCACTCTTTTCCTCCGTTCTCAACAAATGTAACGAATATAACTGTTAGTAAAAGAATACATAAAGGTCGTATAGGGCAATTACATACGCCTATTCCCAATCAAGTTAAAACTACATATATAATAAGCTGTGCTCCGAAAGCAGGTGTTTCACACGCTGTTTTCGTTACAGAAACTCTTCCGCATCCATCTCAACCTCAATTTTGAGGCAGACGGAGCGGACGTTGACCCCTTGAATCCGCTTCTGGCATTGGCAGTTGCGAGAGCCTTCCGAATTGGAAAATGTCTCGATATAATCCCTATCCCGGAAGCCTTTGATGCACTTGGTATAGATAAAGCCGGCATATTCCAGGGCCTCCCGCAGCACTGACGCGATGACATATACATGGTTTTTCTCAATCTTGCCGTAGCAGGGAGATATAGCCGTATTGAACCGGGTCTTGTTTTCCGCCACCCATCCCTCAACGAAGTGCCACGCTCTGTCCACGGAGTCTTCCTTTTCCAGCGTCTTGCAGTTGTGCAGCAGGGTCATACCAAGCTCCAAAGCCTCCGCCGCGGCTTTCTCCTCACTCATACCGAAAAGGCACTCGGAGGAATATCTGTCAGCAAGGGACAGGGCTGCGATGTTATCAAGATGAGCGCCGGGGTTGCCGATGTCCAGTATTTCAAAGGAGCTTTTCAACTCGCTGCGGAGCCGAGTGAAGTCGCCGCTTAGTCTTCCTTTCACCGGCAGTACCTTCTCAATCAGAAACCTTACGAACTTTTCCCCAGCAAAACCATAGTTTTCCTCGCTTACCTGGTGGACATGCCGTCCGTACTCCGCATCTTCGATAGGCTGACCATAGACCTCCAGAACACGGGTGTTGACACCGTCCATAGAAGTCTCGTTGCTGATAGGTTGCTCTCCGGTGCTGATGATGCTGTTCAGCCACGTTGGGACTTCCTGCAGGCCACCACTGCGGGAGCCTCTGGTCTTGCCGTAGCCGTTGCCCAGGGCATACACGATAGTGGAAGAGGATAGTCGCTTTTCATTCAGCACCTGCAGCTCATCCAAGCCGAGGGGCAAATGCTTCAGCGTCCCGGCTCTGCGTTCCAGACCGACAGCCGTGGAGTTGAAATTGCCCATGAGCTTTAAGGGATTGCCCCAGACGGAAAGTGCGAATTTCAGCGCGGCCGTTTTGCCGCTCCCGGATGCATACCAGAAGTGGATGTTAATAATTCTGTTTTGCAGGGGGTATAGCATTGGCGAGACAAAGGAACCCGCAAGCATAGCTCTCGATACGGCGGAGGCTCTCATTGCCTTTGCAGTTTCAAGCCACAGGGCGAAATCTCCCTTTGCGGAAAGCGCCGGGAGTATCTCCTCACCGTCATCGCCATCGAAGATGACCTCGCCGTCCGTGACATAGGGGTAGAACTCTTTTCCTATCCAGCCAATTCTACTCACGCTGCGGATAAAGGGAATGACGCTGCCGTTCTCGGTTTCGTAGTCGGTGAAGTAGCGCACCATACCCTCGGCATTATCTGAAGACACTAACAGACCGCTGTCGGCAAATCTCACGAGGGATGCTTTATTGAATAGGCTCGACCGGGGAGCGCGGAGGGTTTTCCATTTGCCGTTGCGCATAAAGGCAATCTCCATCATTTCTGTGCCGTTGTCGATATTCTCAAGCCTCGCGGTTATGACCACAGGCTGATGGCAGAGACAGGATTTGACGGGAAAGCCGTTGATGTACGCCGTGGAGCAAACGCCCTCCTCAATGCTGATTTGATACCCGGCGGGTTCCACCGCACCGTGAAGGTCGATGCCATCAAGGGAAATCTCCGCCTGCATATCGTCGAACTCCGGCTCGACCGCTTTGTCTGCCGTGAACTTGACTGCCCGTTCAAAGTCGCGCATTCCTACACCGGATGTTCTTATGAGCTGCTTGAGCCTTGCATAGAGGGCAGGTGCCTTTTCCTTTGCGTAGACCGCAAGCTGCAGAGTGCGCTCTTCCAAAGCCTCATCACCGTCGAGTTTCTTTTTTGTGAGGAGCAGTTCAAGCTGCTCATGGGGCGACAGAAGCGCATGGACTATCGGTGCCTTCACCCCGCAGCCGCCGGCAGGACAGGCAAAGCAGAGATTTTCGTGGATGTACCTGCAGGTGACCGGACGCTTAACCTTTTGGGAACGCTGAATCTTCCGCTCCGTCTCCTCGGTGGAGTAGCCATCATACAGAGCGCTCCATTCGTGAAACAGCTCCGCACCGTCCGGGACGAGGGCAATGTTGTCGCACATGGCTTTCCATTCCGGCTCCGTCACGCCATTGGGGTCGTTCACGAGCTTCTGCACGAAAGAGCAGCGTTCCATGATCCTGTGTGCACTGCCTACCGTTTCCGGGTCTGCCTCAAACGGCTCTCTGTCGAAAGCAGGGGACTTTTCGTAGCATTCGGCGAAATCCTCAAGAGTGTAGCGGGGACCGTCGAAGGACAGCACCTTGCAGGGAACCGGCTCGTCCAACTTGTGATTGAGGCTGCCGGGGGCGCGAAACATATGAGAGATGTTATACACGTTGTCCAGTTTCCAACCACGCTTTGCGGCCTCATTCATCAGCAGCCTTCCGAATCCCCGGAGCAGACCTTTTGCCCATTCCCGGGTTTCGTCATCTGCAAGAGATAAGGGTTCATTAAAAAGGTAGTAGCCATAAATGCCGTAGCCGGAATCTACGAACCCAGTCGGCTTTATCTTCATCTCACTCAGAAATGCGATGGCAGTATCCTTGTCGGGAGGCAGATTAGTTTCCTTGTGAGCAGGACCGAAAACATCAATGTCCGCCACAAAGGCGATGAGCGAATCCACATCATTGTCCTCTCCTCTAAGGTGCAGCGGCAGGTCGGCTCTTCTTGGATTGGGACTGATGTACACATTCCTGTCCTTGCCGAGTTCCGTGACGCGGTCATAAGCCTCGTCCGCCGGGATACGGTAGTGCTTTTTATCCGGCAGCGTTGTATAGATGGCTTCTGGCCCAAACCACCTATAAAACTCGCGGTTATCCATATCTCTCAAGCCTCCTCAATCCTGACCGTATCCCTCCTGCGAAGGAGATTTTCGGTCTGTCGGTAGTAATGGCTGTATGCCGCCTCACTGCATATTGCAATGGAGGCATCGAACAGGTCGGACCCTCTGCCAAAATTCTCTGTGGACAGCCATACTGTTCCCGGCTCTATGAGCGCAAGTTTGGCGTGGGCATAGGGTGATGTATAGAAGTCCACATAGGGATAGAATTCCTTTAACTTCTTTGCCTTGCTTTCATACGCCGTATTGCAGATGACAGTAATCCCTTCATGCCGGCGTTCCAGAATCCTACCCACATATCTGAGGTCGGTTAGAGAGTAGGTGCAGATTGTGATTTCGCCTGGCTCGTTTGCAATTTTGCTAAGCCGGGTATTCCATGATGTGAATGCGTTTGACAGCTTCACATCGGCAGTCAGCATTACGCCGCTTGTATCCGTTTTAAGCATCTCCATCCTCCTCACAGATGAATTTAATGGTCATTCCCTTGGCACTTGCACGGTCGAACTCCGTCTCCATGCCAGAACTCAAATAATCTCCGCACACCCAGAGTTCCCGGCACTGATCCATGAGTGCGTTGCCGAAGGACATCCCCAGTTTTCGTTCCGCCGGGTTGTCGTCATCCATGAACTGTGGGTACAGCAGATGTGGTGCAACCGGGATGAATCCCTTATCCACGGCAATGCGGCAGTACTCTCTCGCGGCTTTGACGTTTGCGTCTACATTTCCGGAGTAAGGACTGCAGATATACACGAGGGGCCTTTTGTTATCCGTCATGGCGCACCTCCGCAATCTTGTCCAGAAGTGCTTCTGCAAAGAGTCCGTATTCCTCTGGGGCAAGCTCTCCGACACCCCCAATCTCAAAATCCTCACATACGCAGAAAACCTCCATGCGGTAGCCGAGGTCTTTCAGAGCGGTGACGAGACGGACAACCGCATCCAAGTCAGCATGGCCTTTGTGTAGCATCTTGTTGGTGCAATCCGCACAGGTCACCTCAGTGTCAAAGAGGTCTTCTGCACCGGTGAAGATGAGCTCCCGTAAGTCAACGGGAATTTCCTTGCCGCACTTGGCGCAATGGGTAATAGTGTTTTTTGCCGTGACGGGACTGCACACAACCGTGCCGTCCTTCAGCTTGGCTTTTGCGTAAATCATGGTCTGTACCTCCGATGTAATCGTGATAAACGGAAAATCCGTCCTCACCTCATATAGGACAGGCAAGGACGGAAACCGTACCGAACCGCAGGTTTTTTAGAAGAAATCTTTGAGCCCCGGATTTTCACGAAGTGTCTGCGTCAGTTTTTTCACCCGCTTGCGGATTGCACCCTCACTCAGACCGCATTCCGCCGCAATCTTCGTCTTGGTCTTTCCGTCCAGAAGCTCGTCCCACAGATGCCGCTCCTCTGGGGTGAGACTCCCGAATGCACCGAGAATGGCTGACCGCTGCTCATCAGCGGCGTATGTAGCCTCGATATCCAAGCGTTCGTCCTCGAGTTCAAATAGGAGCTCCGTGCCGTCATCGTTGAAGCCGAGCGGCTTGTCCAAGTCGAGGGTACGGCGCATATACACCGAGCAGTAATCGCACTTGCGTTTGCAGTCGGCGCCGTTGTGGGCACGGCTTGGAGAATCACAGTAATCCTTGTTTTTACAGTTACTGCAGCTCACCGGGCAAGTTGCTGCCGAGGTCTGGGCGATGCAGAGGTTCGGTCTTTTCTGCGAACGCTCCTGGTCTTTGAGGTCGGCGGCGTTTGCCTTGTGGGTAGCGTCACCAATAGCGTTTCGAGGAAGGCGAACCGCCAGTTCACGGTCCGGCGAGTAGTACCACCTCTGAATAAAGGGGTTGTCCGCCGTAGGTGTTTCAGCCGGGGCGAAGCATTCCTGCCGGGTGCATTCGACCGTTTCGCCGCTGGTGAGCATACGGTAATAGTGGTGGAAATGAAGCTGCTGATAGTTTTTCATGATGTTTCCTCCTTGCGTTTTCTGCTGAGGGATTAGCAGCGGAGGAAACAAATAAAGGGTCTGCATCCGATGGACACAGACCCCGCTTCGCCTAAAATGAGCGCACGAAACTAAGGTGGTGGCACATCGGAGCTCCGGGGGGCGGTCTTTATCACCGCTCCGGGAACCTCTATGTAACCTCCACCGCTTCATGGCCACTCAGCGATGTTGATGTATTTTTGGAGCCGTATAATCCGCGGCTCCTGCAGACTGGTTAACGCCTTCTGCGAAAGAGTTTGAATTTGCAAACGTAGGCATCAAAGACTTATGGTAGGTAGAAAACCCTAGAAATATGTTGTATAATACGAAACAAACACTATACGGGCTCGTCCTTTTGTTGGCTTCCATTGTTATTATAGGAAATCGACACGGTATAGACTGGTATTGGCGGATAGGCTTGGGTAGGCTTGGGTAGGAGGGTAAAATGGAGTTTCCAGAGTTCATTAGTTTGCTGTACTCGGTAATCGGAGCTGCAAACAGTACCCATGCATTTACAAAATCAATATTAGAAGCGATTGTTACTGACGAAGGTCAGGAAGTGCTGGATGGATATAGCGAAGATTCGTACAAGGCTTACTACAACGGGCATACGAAGATAACAAGATTGGCTCAAAAAATCTCTGTCTACATTGAGCCAGAGGAATTTCCCGGCTATTTTAAGCAGTTTTCTGATGCCACTGTTCAAAGCCTATGCGACATTTTTCAACCGTATTTGCCAGATATAAACCTTCATAATGTTGGTGAAGAGCTGGCCGCGTTGTTTGCTGAAATAATAAAAGAAGCCGCATCTGCAAAGAAAAAGGGCACCCCAAGAGGTGCCGGTAAAGCAGAAACAATAGAGGCGGAGGTTGTAGATGACAGTGAGCCATCTGGTACTGGAGAGGATAAAAAAGATAAAAAAACAACCGTTATTCAACACCAGACCAATGTTGTCCAAAATGGTGAGAACAACATTAATTTGACGAATAACGGTACGATAAATTTCAATTTATAAGGAGGGTGGCATATGGGTAATGAAATATCTATAAAAGGAACTGACTCCGCCATTACTCCGACCACGCAACAGGCAGGAAAGACAAACGTCCATGTTGCGAATGAAAGCGGTGGAATAGTAAACTTTAATAGTTACATCACTTACCAGCAAAACGACATTAATAACACTGGGGTCAGTGCAGAGCAACTTATGGCAATCCAGTCCTTCAGTAAGGAATACTATCAGTTGATTGTCACCTGCGAAGAGGATGTTTATAATGATAACCTCGTTACTGTTCCGATAAGCCGTGCATTAACAAAAAGCATTGTGCCGCCGGAGATTTTTAAAAGGTGCTCGACGCTTACTGAAGCGGGGATAGAGGAGTTAAAAAGGTTTCCAGCGATCATATGCCTTGAGAACACTGGGATGGGCGGTATTACAGACCCAAATCAATGGGCGATGTTTGCCTACATAAAAAAGATACGAGTTGCTGGAAAGAACGTAAAAATTATTTTTCAGCCCCTCACTCCTATTCAACAGCAAAAACTATGTGATAGACGTAACGCAGTTTATCTTGACCTTAATATGGACTGCGCACTTACTGACCTCAATCATAGCGCCTGGTCAGTTCATAAAGTAAACATATTTGAGGCGTTGGATGAAGCCGGAGTCCCCGGCATACCTAAACCTGTGTGAGGAGGAGCCTTTTTGAGCATTAAAATTCCATCTGAAATTATCCGTATTGATTTGAATGATGCATCTTACAAGGATACTGATGCCTTTGTCGAACAACCGTCCTACGTGAACTTCTTCTTTGGCAATAATGGTACGGGGAAATCCACTATAGCAAAGGCCATTCAAACTGGTGCCGGTGTCACATATGCTCTCGGTAAAACATTCGAGGATTATTTGCCATTGGTGTATAATCAGAACTTCATCGATGACAATTTCCGGAGTTATCATAATATGCCTGGTGTTTTTACCTTAAACGAAAAAAACGATACCGCACAAAAGCTGATCGATAAAAAAACAGCAGCTCGTGATGAAGCACACAAAGCAAGAACTGCAGCCATTGAGCAATGGGCTAAGAAAGTGGAGGCAAAGGAGACGCTCCAAAAAGATTTTTATAAAGAGTGCTGGGATCAGGAGGAGACATTTCGCCTAGAGTTTAAAAAGACGCAGGATGGAAAGGGAAGATCGAAACAGTTCACCGAAGAAGTTATGTGCCACGAGCCGAAAGATATGGACATAGAGGAACTGCGGGGATTATATGATTCGGCATATTCCGATACCGCAAAGCGCTACTCTCGCTTTTCCTTCGTCGAAGATACGACTGCATTGGATTCACTGGCCGGAAACGATATTTTATCCGCTGTAATAGTAAACAGTGCGACGACAGAGCTGGCAAGTTTCTTGCGCGAAATCAATGCTACGCAATGGATGCGTCAGGGGCATGATGTTTATTCCGAGCACGCTGATGGCCGGTGCCCATACTGTGCCAGAAAATTAGATGATGATTTTGAGCAAACCTTCATAGATAGCTTTGATGATAGATATCAGAAAGACCTTATCCGCTTGGATGAGTTCTTAGATCTATACAAAGAAACTGCTAACAAACTGTATATGCCTCTTGAGGCTTTTCCAAGTGAAATATATCATAAGATTGACACAAAACCGATCATAGATAAATTGGCAGTTTTAAAGGCTGCCATACAATCCAATGTTGAGGATATAAGAGTTAAAAAAGGCGAACCTTCAAAGATCGTAGCATTAACGGACACAGCACCCATCCTGGAGGAATTCAATACGATTATATCCGGTTTCAATACCTTGATTGATGCAAACAACGCTATTGTCGATGCAGGGCCGGGGATAAGAACGGAATGCACTGATTTGGCGTTTTCTTTGCTTGCATTCAGACTTAAAGATATTATCGCAGGGTATAAAAGGAGCAATGATGCCCTTGCCGATGAAATATCCACCCTTGAAGCCGAGATAAAAACCCACACAGAAGCCATTGAACAAATAAAAAAAGACTTGAAAGCGGCAAGAAACGATACAGTGGATACCGAAGCAGCCAAGGATAGCATTAACCTTATGCTGCGCGATTCGGGCATGCAGGGTTTCAGCTTGGAGCCGAAGCCCGATGTTGCTCACGTGTATGAAGTGCGCCGCCCGGATGGCTCTATTGCCGAAAACCTAAGTGAAGGTGAAAAGAATTTTATTGCATTCCTTTACTTTTACCACCTTGTATACGGAAGCGATTCCAAAGACGGAGAGGTTAGGGATAAAATTGTAGTCATAGATGACCCAGTTTCGAGCATGGATAGTGGTAATCTCTTCATTGTAAGTACACTTATACGCCAGATGATAGAAATTTGCCGCAATAACGCGGATAACCGCAACAGTGTGGTCGGGGGCAACTTTATCAAACAGATTTTCATCCTCACACACAACGCCTATTTCCACAGACAACTCACCTACAGCTATGTCCCTAAGTACGAGTATGTTTCATTCTACCTAATCCGCAAGCTGGACTCGAAATCCTCGATAAAGCTCTCGGATGATATAAACCCTAGGATGCCGGCAGAACGAATGAATGTTAACCCCGTAACAAGCTCCTATGCCGCACTGTGGGATGAGTACAAGGAAGTCAAATCAGCTGTTCCGCTGATGAATGTCATTCGCCGTATTCTGGAGCATTACTTCCTTCAGCTTTGCGGATACGATGGCGCAAACCTCCGACAGACTATTCTTGTAAAAGGTAAGTCGGACGGTAAATTTAAAGATGCTGATGGAAATGATGATGAAAAGAAATTCTGGCTAGCATCAACAATGCTTGCATATATAAACGCAAGCTCCATCGGCATGAATGACGGCATGGACTATGTTGAGGAGTGCCTGGATGCTGCCGAGTGCAGGAATATCTTTGAGATGATATTTGATGCCATGGATCAGAAACAGCACTATGATATGATGATGGGAATTCAGTAAAGAGGATTGTGTATCAGTTATTACAAACCTAGGAAAATGCTGATTGATAAGAACATGAATAACTAGAGCATCTGGACCCCTTTGTAAAAATGCCTAAATTTAGTAGTATTTAATGGCAAAGTGTCGAAGCTTCTGTTTTTCTATTCCAAATTCCCATATTTGATGTAAACTGTTGGTATGTTTATAGGAAACTTGCACTACCTGTGCGGACATTTGTACAGGTGGTTATGTTATGATAACTGTAGCTGCTAAAATGGATGCTAGAGGAGGGCGCAAATGCTTTCTGAAAAGGCAAATGCAGCTTGCCTGCTACGGGTTTTGACAGAAACTACACTTGTTTAATGACTTTAATAACCCAGTTGAATTTCTATTAAAATGTAGTTAACGCAAATTGCTAGCCGTAAACTCAGATAAAATAGAATTATACATAAGGACGAATAATAATGAGTAGTAATTTTCTGATTGCCGCAAACTTTGCAGCCTATCTCCTCTTTATTTATAAGTGTTTCACGCTGATGGAAGAGATGCTCTTTGGGAAACATTTCGGCACGCTGTTCAGGCTTAGTATAGGAATAATCAATGCCGGACTGATGGTTGCTATGGCCTCGAATATCCCCATCAACATTGCTTATATTGTTACAGCGACTCTTTTATATGCAGAGCTGTGGTTAATCTTTAGAAAATCACTGAAGGACACTCTTTTTGTAACTGTAGCAGTAATGATGAACATCATGTGTCTTAGAGGCATGGTTATATCCGTGCTCGCCTTGATAACAGACAAAACCCTTTATCAGGTATGTACGAATCCAGAGTTATACTTAAGCACACTCTTTATATCCAATACCCTTGAGTGGCTGTCATTGCATATCATCATACACAATATCAGCATGGAAGATTTAAGGTTTACCATGCAAAATAAAACGCAGTCAAAGTTTATAATTACCTGGGCATCCCTCTGTGTTCTATTTATGTTTAGAAGCTCGCATATTTATGTTAGCATCTTTAACCTGCCCAATATGTTCATCGATCATTTCAGTTATTGTTTCATACTTTTACTCAGCTTTTACTATTTTCTCATCTACACCTTTAGGATTAATAGAGCCGCAAAGTTACGAGAGACCAATAAAAGCCTTAGCATTGCTCTAAATAATAAAATACAACTTCAGAGCGCGCTGACACGTGATGCATTATTCACGGCACAGGCAAACCTTACACAAAACAAGGTCATCTCCGGTCTTGAGGTTTACGGAGAACCGCTAGAGAACATCCCAACGGAGTATGATGATTGGAGTGACTATGTGATATCGAAAATCCGCCCGAATGACAAAGATATCTTTCTAAAGACTCTTAATCGCCAATGGCTCCTCGACAGACATAAACAGGGGATCGAGCCTAAACCGTTTGAATATCAACGCTTAAGCACTGATAACAAGTATCACTGGGTTAGACTAGTGCTCCGAACCTTTGAAGATGTGGAGACAGGAGACGTACACTTATTTGGTTACGCGTTTGATATAGATAAAGAAGTTTGTGAAAGACAGGCACTCCTACGCAGCGCGCAAACTGATCTTCTTACCAGACTGTACAACAAGATTACAACAGAAAAAATTATAGAAGAAGCAATCAGAGAGGGTACCGGAATACTATTGCTACTTGATATTGATAATTTCAAGAATATAAATGACAACTATGGGCATGCAGCTGGTGATTACGTATTAATCAATATTTCGGAGCTGCTCACTGATACCTTTAGAAAACACGATATTATTGGAAGGGTGGGTGGAGATGAATTCATGATTTTTATGGGGGATACTACTGACATCTCGATAGCAGAGGACAAGGCGTCAGAGATACTAAAAAAACTCAAAGCCGGCGTAAAGTTTGTAGAAAAGCGGATAGATGTTACCACCAGTATTGGAATTACCATAATAGATGAGAAAACGGACAGTTTTTTGGCGGCTTACAATGAGGCGGATAGCGCTCTATATAAGGCTAAACACAACGGAAAAAACTGTTTTTTTATTAATCATTCGTAAAATAAAGGACTTCTGCAGCTTGGGTGGGTATCTCATAGCCTGCTGAACGAAAGATGGTTCATGCAGACTTATTTAAAACCCTCTGCAAATCTTATTATACGGGGAGGGCGCAAATGCTTTCTGAAAAGGCAAATGCAATCTGTCTGCTACGGGTTCTGACCGAGTATTCGGATGAAAAACACATCCTTCCAATGCGAGAAATCATAGCAAGGATGGGGTCGGAATATGGTATCAGCCCTGACCGCCGGACGATTTATGGCTCGATTGCAGTACTTATAGATCTCGGCTACGATATTTCTACTTATGAAGATAACGGCGTGGGATATTATCTCAAGCAAAGGTTATTTGAGCCTGGAGAGGTGCGCCTTTTGATGGATGCGGTCTATTCGTTTTCATGTCTGCCGTCAAAACATACCGATGATTTGATTGAAAAACTACAAAGGCCTTTAAGTGTATATGAACGCAAGCGTTTCAAGCATCTAACTATAACCCGTTCAGAGATGAAAACTCCTAATCGACAGGTGTTCTGGAATGTTGAACAGCTCGATGCGGCAATATCTGAAAAAGTGAAGGTGCGCTTTACCTATCTGCACTATGACGTGAACAAGGAGCTCGTCCCACGCCGGGAAGAGAAGTATACGGTCAACCCCTACGGCATGGTGTTCAACAATGAAAACTATTACCTGGTCTGCGTAAAGGACAACAAGGACAAAGTGAGCATGTACCGCATCGACCGGATGAAGGACATAGAAATTACAGCTCTTGAGCTTGACCTGCGGGAACCGGGCTTCGATGTAAAGAAATGGACGGAGCAAGCTGTTTATGCCTTCTCGGGTGAGCCTGAGCTTATAGTGATTCACTGCAAGCGCAGCATTCTGGATCACGTGATAGATAAGTATGGCACGGATATTCGCATTCGGGAGCTAGATGGTGAAAATCTTGAAATAAACTTTACAGTTTCCCCCAATGGCGTAAAGTTTTGGGCATTGCAGTATTTGCCCTATGTGGAGGTCATTTCTCCGCAATGGCTGCGAAATGAGATAATTGAAAGTGTGAAGGTGAATCCATACTTGGAGATATAACTAAAAGGCAGGGGAGGGCTTTCATGTCTGGTGATTTTGGTCCATATGGAAAAGGGCTTGATGGCTATGTGCATTATACCCAGGCGTTTAACGAAGCCCAAAAGGGAGGCCGGAAACCGCCGTCAAACGGTGGCTGCCTTACATCTATTATTTTGGTGCTAGGTATGCTTGTTTCCGCTTATCTAATCTATTTGAGATAAAAGCATATTACTGGAGGGCGTATAGGTGAATAAACAACAGTTAGCAACAAAAATATGGGATTCTGCAAATAAAATGCGCTCTAAAATAGAGGCCAATGAATACAAGGACTACATTCTGGGCTTTATTTTCTATAAATTCCTGTCAGATAAAGAAGTCCGCTTTATGCAAAGTAAAGGCGCTACAGCTGAGGACATCAAGAACTTAAGTGAAGATGATGTTGAGACTGTTAAATATGTTCAAAGCAATATTGGTTACTTCATCGCCTATAAAGACTTGTTTTCCACCTGGCTATCAATGGGTAAGGATTTTGATGTCTCCAACGTGCGTGATGCACTCTCTGCCTTCAGCCGCCTGATTGATGGCAATTATAAAAAAGTCTTTGATGGCATTTTTGAAACCTTGCAAACAGGCCTATCCAAGCTGGGCGAAAGCGCCGGCTCACAAACCAAGGCCATCAGCGATCTTATACAGCTGATTAAAGATATTCCCATGGACGGCAAGCAGGACTATGACGTTCTGGGCTTTATCTATGAATACCTTATTTCCAATTTTGCGGCGAATGCGGGAAAAAAAGCAGGTGAGTTCTACACCCCACATGAAGTATCGCTTTTGATGAGTGAGATTGTCGCGAATCACCTGAAGGATCGCAAGGAAATCCAGATTTACGATCCGACGAGCGGTTCAGGTAGCCTTCTAATAAATATTGGGCGCAGTCTTGCCAAGCACATCGACGATGATGACAATATCAAATACTACGCCCAAGAGCTAAAACAAAATACCTATAACCTAACTCGTATGAATTTGATCATGCGGGGAATTTTGCCGTCTAATATTATGACGCGCAATGGCGATACCTTGGAGGACGACTGGCCGTATTTTGAAGATAGCGACCCAATCGGCACCTATAACCCGCTTTATGTGGATGCGGTTGTATCCAATCCTCCGTATTCACAAAACTGGGATCCGGAAGGCAAAGAAACAGATCCGCGTTATGCTCGCTTTGGCCTAGCGCCTAAGGGGAAGGCAGACTACGCCTTTTTGCTGCATGACCTATATCACATCAAACCTGATGGCATCATGACCATTGTGCTCCCCCATGGTGTTTTATTCCGTGGTGGAGAAGAAGGTACAATCCGTAAGAACCTGATTGAGAACAACCATATCGATGCCATCATCGGGTTGCCCGCAAACATCTTCTTTGGTACAGGCATACCGACCATCATCATGGTGCTCAAGCAAAAGCGTGAGCATACAGACGTGCTCATCATCGACGCCTCCAAGGGCTTCATCAAGGCCGGCAAAAACAACAAACTGCAAGCGTCAGACATCAAGCGAATCGCCGATACGGTCGCAGCGCGCAAAGATGTACCAAAGTTTGCTCGTAAAATCAGCCGTGATGTAATTAGAAGCAACGAATATAATCTCAACATCCCACGTTATGTGGATTCTTCCGAGGCTCCTGAAAGCTGGGATATTTACGCTTCCATGTTCGGAGGCATACCCAAAAAAGAAATTGCAGAACTCTCTGCCTACTGGCAGGCCTTCCCTGAGCTGAAGACGGCATTGTTTACAGAAAGCTCTGGTGAGCATGTACATATGGCAGAGGGTAATCTCAAGGACATTATCAAAAACCATCCGGACGTCATTGCCTTCAAAGAACGCTATACAGATGCCTTTGCTGGGTTTGATTTCGTACTGTACACCCATCTTGTGAATGGCATGGAAACGCTGAACATCTCCAAAGAAGAAGATGTTCTTAGCCATGAAATCTTTCATCGCCTTGCATCTGTACCTCTGGTGGATGAATACAAGGTCTATCAGCTACTTAATGATGAGTGGTTCAAGATAGTCACTGACCTTGAAATGATCCAAACAGAAGGGTTTGGGACCACAAAACAAGTCGACCCCAACATGGTCGTAAAGAAAAAGAATGGTAAAGATGTCGAAGTGCAAGAAGGTTGGCTGGGCAGGATTATACCATTTGACCTTGTACAAGAGATGCTGCTCCATAGGGAAACGGCAGACTTAAAAGAAAAAGAAGAGCGCTTAACACAGGTCACTGCCGAGCAGCAAGAAATTCTTGATTCCTTGACGGAGGAAGACAGAGAAGAACTAAGCGATGTTTTGAATGACGATAACGCCGCATTTTTAGTAGGCCCTGTGATCAAAGCGGCCAAAGATCTACTCAAGGTACGCGGCACGGTGGACTATGCAGAGGACAGCTCCGAGGGTAAGCTCCTCGCCATACACGCCTTGCTCGAGGAAGAAAAGGATTTAAAAAGGGCGATTAGTGCCGATTCAGCAAAGCTGCACATACGCACAAAAGAAACTATTGAGCATTTGTCAGACGAGCAAGTTCACTTTTTGCTGGAAAAGAAGTGGATTGCACCGCTGATGGCAGGACTGCAAAAGCTGCCTATGGATATTCTCGACAATCTTGCAGCGAAGGTGCAGGCGCTGGCGAATAAATACACCACCACCTTCTCCGATGTGGAGGAGGAAATCTCCAAAACAGAAGCAGAGCTTTCGGCCATGCTTGACCAGCTCACCGGCAGCAATGTCGATATGCAGGGGTTGGCAGAATTGAAGAGCCTACTGGGAGGTGTGTGTGATGGCTGAAAAAGCAAAAACACCTGCCGTCCGGTTCAAAGGTTTTACTGACGCTTGGGAACAGCGTAAGCTAAAAGAGGTGGCAGAAATTGTAGGTGGTGGAACTCCAAGTACAGGTAACCCTGAGTACTGGGATGGAGATATAGATTGGTATTCCCCCACTGAAATTGGCAATCATATTTATGCCAATGGAAGCAAAAAAAAGATTACTGAATTAGGACTAGAAAAAAGTTCAGCAAAGATACTCCCTCAAGATAAAACTGTTCTATTTACAAGTAGAGCAGGAATTGGAGATATGGCTATTTTACAACATCCAGGGGCAACCAATCAGGGGTTTCAATCACTTGTTCTAAATGAAGGGATAGATACATACTTTATATATTCAATGGGACATTTGATTAAGAAGTATGCAGAAAAGAATGCGTCAGGTTCTACCTTTTTAGAGATATCGGGAAAAGTCTTGGGGGAAATGCCTATACTATTGCCCTCAAACAATGAACAAATACAAATCGGTAGTTTTTTCAAGAGTATCGACAACCTTATCACCCTTCATCAGCGTAAGTGTGAGAAGCTCAAGAATGTCAAAAAAGCCATGTTAGAAAAAATGTTCCCGAAAGACGGCAGCAATGTTCCAGAGATTCGATTCGCCGGATTTACTGAAGCTTGGGAACAGCGTAAGGTTAAAGACATATTCAAAGTAACTCGTGGTTATGTTCTTCCTGCAACAATTACAAGCGAACAAAAGACAGATGAAATGCCTTACCCTGTGTATTCATCGCAAACAAAAGAAAACGGTTTGATGGGTTATTACAAAGACTATTTATATGAAAATGCAATTACTTGGACAACAGACGGAGCTAATGCCGGAACGGTTAATTATAGAAGAGAAAAGTTCTATTGTACCAACGTTTGTGGCGTTTTATTGAGCGATAAAGGATATGCAAATAAACTTGTTGCGGAAGCACTAAATCTAATAGCGTGGAAACACGTTTCAAAAGTGGGAAACCCTAAACTTATGAATAATGTAATGAGTGAGATTGTAGTTTCAGTTCCTGCTTCTCTTGAAGAACAAAATGCACTCTCTAAGTTTTTTGCTCACCTCGACAACCTTATCACCCTTCATCAGCGTAAGCTTGAAAAATTGCAAAATGTGAAAAAGGCTTTCCTTGAGAAGATGTTCGCATAGGAAAGGAGCGTGAACTTGTGATATTCAAAACAGAGGCAGACTTTGAAGCAGCCATGATCACGGCCTTACAGAATAAGGGCTGGGAAAATCATGTTCTGAAATACCCAACAGAAGAAGATTTGCTTAAGAACTGGGCAGATATTCTGTTTGAAAATAATCGTGGCATTGATCGTTTGAATGACGCTCCTTTGACTGATACGGAGATGCAGCAGATTTTAGAACAAGTTATGGCTCTGCGCACACCCTTGAAATTAAACGGCTTCATCAATGGCAAGACAGTCTCCATTACTCGGGATAACCCGGATGACCCCTTGCATCTTGGAAAAGAAGTGAGCCTTAAAATTTATGACCGCCGCGAAATAGCCGCGGGACAAAGCAGATATCAAATTGTCCAGCAACCAAAATTTAAGTCAAAGTCGAAGATTCTGGGCGAACGCCGCGGAGATTTGATGCTCCTGATTAACGGTATGCCCGTGTTTCATGTTGAGCTGAAAAAAAGTGGCATTCCCGTGAGCCAGGCCTACCACCAAATTGAGAAGTATTCCGATGAGGGTGTTTTCACAGGAATCTTCTCTTTAGTACAGATATTTGTGGCCATGCAGCCGGAGGAGACGGTCTATTTTGCCAACCCCGGCCCTGATGGTGTATTTAATCAGGATTTTTATTTCCATTGGGCGGATTTCAATAATGAGCCCATCAACAACTGGAAAGATATCGCCACCTATCTTCTGTCGATTCCCATGGCCCATCAGATGATTGGGTTTTACACAGTAGCCGATGGCTCCGATGGCGTGCTGAAGGTAATGCGGAGCTATCAGTATTATGCTGCCAATGCTATTTCTGACCGTGTTTCTAAGGTTGACT
>ENA-UOXR01002079-UOXR01002079.1-bioreactor-metagenome-genome-assembly--contig:-NODE-2079-length-19261-cov-16.946215_pt1 | contig 19261 bp, 19 predicted proteins | sample MGYA00238164_ERZ764825 | MGnify/ENA primary metagenome ERZ764825 (study PRJEB28920, sample SAMN05720171) | bioreactor metagenome | isolation source: Anaerobic biogas reactor | place: USA:Washington...
GTTTCGGGCCAAGTCCCCTTCGAACCCGGTGGTCGCGGGTTCGAAGGGGTAACAGGAAAGGAGGAATCGTAGTGGCGTCTGTCAGCGCAGAAGCTGCGCCGTCTGTGGGGCGCGGACGCCGACGGTTCGGGCCTGGACGCGAACGAGTTGGAAGCCACCCTCGTCGTCGTTGTCGGGCAGCCCCCGGATGCGGACGGCGGCGAGCCGAACGCCGGGCGGCACCTGGGCCAAGTCGTAGGGCACGACGGTCACGCCGGACGCCTGCACCACCGCCGGGCCCGGCGCGAGAATGAACAGATCGTTCGTATCGCTGACCGCCGCCACCTCAGGAAGGCCCTTTACGTTAGCCCCGGCCACGAGCAGATCGGCGCCGGGGGCATCGTAGAGCACATCCGGGAACTGAAGCTGGACCCAATCGCCCTCCGGCAAGACCACCGCCACGCCGTCGCCTTGCCCTCGGCCGACCAGGACGCTCGGCGGATCGGTATCCACCGGCGCAACCGGATCTTCCAGATCGATGCAGGTCCAGCCGCAGGGTTCGCTGCTTCCGCTGACCCTCGACGGATCGCTGAATCCGTCGGAAACCTCCAGGGCCGGCCTGGCGACCGACTTCGCGGGAGCCATCCGGCTCATGCCCGATGTCCACCCCCCCAAACCGATGGAGACCGGGACCGCGAAGACGGCCGCCGCCGCGATCAGGCCGGCCTTCGACGCGACTGCGCCCAATACAGTCGCGCCGAGGCCGATCCGCATCGCATCCTGGCCGATCAGTACCCCCGCCGACGCCGATCGGCCCATTCCAGTGGTAACCGCTCCGAACACGGTCAATCCTGACACGAGGTGCATACCCCCCAATCCGTTGCGTCCAAGTTGTTGACGAAGCGACTTTTTGGCTCGAAGGAACAGCAACCGGGCCCGAAGCTGGGTCCCCCCCATAACCTCGGCAATCTCGACATAAGAAAGGTCGTGGAAGCAGCGCAAGAGCAGAACGCTGCGATGGTTCAGCTTCAGGGCGGCCATCGCCCGCACGACGGCCTGCACGAGTTCCTGCTGGATCAGCTTGTCGCAGGCGGACAGCCCGGCCTCGGAAAGCCGTTCGGCCAGCGCCGCATCATCAAGCGAGTCGATGGACTGACGCACGAGCGTGTGGCGCATCTGGCGGATGTGTTGGCGGATCTTGTTCAGCGCGGTCTTGTAGAGCCAGGCCCAGAAGGCCGGTGCATGGCCGATTCTCAGCTCGCCGAGATGCTCGACCATCTCCAACAGCGTCTCCTGGCAAAGGTCCTGTGTCAGGTGGAAATCGAGCGTCATACGGTAGATGTACGCATAGAGCCGTTTCTCGGCGACCCGGCACAGCCGGGACACGCTGTCGCGGCAGCCGCTCTGGGCCCGGCGGATCAGGTTCAACTCAAGTTGTGAGCCGTTCGCCTTCATTCGATCTTTCGGCACTGCTTGATCCGGGCGCCCCGTCGTGGAACGGATAAGCCCGTAGGGGGGGATCGCGTTAGGGCCCTGCGCCGCGCGACGCACCCGGGCCGGCCGCGATCCCCTCAGGTATGGACGGGCGTTTCGAGGGCCCGTTACAGAATCGCGAGAAATTTCCTGCAAACCCGCTCAGCCGGATGCCCTTATCCATCCCGGGCGCCTGATGACGCCGCAGGTCAGGCCTCTCGGCGGCAGGCAAGCAGAAACCGCGGCGGGATGTAAGTTTTTTGACCAAAGACTCTTACGGACACCGAATGGCACCGGCCCGCGTTGGTAGTGGGCTCGTAAGCCGATCGCCCCGCTACCCTGTGGAGCCGCCGACAGGCACATGACGTTGCCCAGCGAACGCGGCGCATCCCCAACTATCCGAATCCCTGCGCCAATCGTACCTGGTACCTTTAGTCTCCAGACACGGCCTATTATCAACAATGCCTGGCAGAATTACGGTTTTTGCGCGGGCCCGTTTTGGTCAAAAACGTGCAACACCTTTCTGCGTAACAGGTCGTGACATGAAAAAATTCCTTATTCATTCTTCCATAACGACTTAGCCGCGTTTGCACGACGACTTGAAGCGTCTTTTTTCGTCAAAAACGTGCAACACCGTCCCATTGTGGAGGCGCGTGTTGTTCGCGCCGGATGACGAACGAGCCGCTCCGGGCAGGCCGGCGGAGCGGGCAATGAAAGGACCCGAATGATGAGCGAGCGAACGTGTGCGGCGTGCGCCTATGCAATCCAACCGACCCCACAGCAGCAATTCAACGCCTTCATGGCCCGCTGGACCTGCCCGCTGACCTGCATGAACCACCCCGATTCGCCCGGCGCCCTGCACGACACCTGGCCGGGCAACACCTGCCGGAACTTCCGCGCCAAGGCCGAGCCCAAGCAGCAAACGGACCTGCCGGAGCCGCCCAACGACGAGATCCGCTACATCGCCCTGACGCAGGGCAAGTACGTCATCGTCGACACGGCCGACTACGCGTGGCTCAACCAATGGAAATGGTGTGCCGCCCGCACCGGCAACCAGTGGTACGCCTACCGCAAGCACCACGGCAAGACGCTGTGCATGCACCGGCTCATCATGAAACCGCCGACGGGAATGGTCGTCGATCACATCAACGGCAATGGACTGGACAATCGTCGCGTCAACCTGCGCATCTGCACGCAACGCCAGAACAATTGGAACCACAGACGCCGCAAGCAGGAGAATGCCAGTTCCCGGTTCATCGGCGTCCACCGCGACAAGAGACACCCCGGGAAGTGCTACGTGCGTGTCACCCGCGACGGCCAGGCGACGAATCTCGGCCCCTTCGACGACGAAGTCGAAGCCGCCAGGGCCCGCGACCGCATCGCCGTCGAACTCCATGGCCCCTTCGCCTATCTCAACTTCCCGGAGGAAGCCCCCGCTGACAACAAGGCATCCAACCAGGGATAGGGGGCTACCAGGTCCCTCTCCACCGATGGCTCAAGGATGACCCTATAGGATGCCATTCTTCACGATGCGGACCTCGGTCTCGCAGGTCGTGCGTCCCCGCACGACACCTCTCGGTTCTCCCAAGCGCCTCCTCGAAGCGGGCGCACCGTGCCTTGGCGAGGCATTGGAGGTCAATCCGGTTTGACTGCAGCATCGTACTCTGGTATACTCATTTCAATGACCGACGTTCTGATACGGATCAAACGAGCGGTACTCGGCGGACGCTACGCCTTCAGTGAGAAGGCCCGGGTCGAGATGGAGGTGGATAACCTCACCGAACTCGACGTGGCGGAGTCGATTCTCAACGCCGTAGCGGTCTACAAGAGGCTCCGCTCGCACAGCGCGTCGCAGACCCGATCCAGGGAATATCTGTATGTGATTCAGAGCACGAACCTGGAAGGGCTGATGATCTATACCAAGGGCAAACTGGTTCGTGAAGCCGGGACCGAGACCTACTACTTTCTGGTTTCGTCCAAGAAAGCGATCTGACGAAGAATGGATGTGCTGCAAATCACGGTCTGTCCTTCATGCGGGAGCACGGAGATCGAGAAGGTCTGCCGAGACTGGTCGGGCGAGTATGCAGGCCGCCCGTACACCGTTCCGTCCCTGGAGTTTCATGAATGTTCGGCCTGCGGCGAAAAGATATACGACCGCCAGGCCATGCGCAAGATCCAGCAGTATTCCCCAGCCTTCGACCACACCCAAACGCGATAGCGACTATCATAAACGGGGCCTGTCCTTCGGCTCTGTACAACTCATACACCAGCGGGTCGATCTCCTTGTCCGCCGGGCCCAACCCCGCTGGAAGACAGACCCCCGATCCCGACGCACGCCCCAAGCGATCACAGGATCATCGGCAATTCGAGATGCGACCCCGAACGACCCCCTCTACTTCGTTGGCTGCCCTGAGGTGTCCGTGACGACCCGCTCCTGATCCTGCTTCTCCTGCTCCTGGAATCGATCTAAGAGGGCATCGAGGTCTTGGTCACAGGCATCGAAGATCTTCTGCCGGGTTGCCCTTACCTCTTCAACGATGGGGTCCGATGTCATAAGCCTATTCCTCCAACGACTCCAATACCTCCTCGGGTGTCACAATGAGGGGCGTTGGACGTTTCAATTCGGCGTTTGCCTTCAACAGCCTTCGAATCATCTCGCCATTGGCGATGTGGGAACAGTTCCACGTCACCAGATAGTCCATACAGTAGGATACAGCGTAAGCCAGGTGCGGAATGTCAGCGCGGGCCTTGCCGGACAGGCCGAGCGCCTTGGCATAGTGTCGGGTCAGGGTCCTCACATCATCGGTGAGGGCCAGGATCGGAAGGTCCTCTATCAATCGCAGGCGCCTCTCAACGGCGCCGGGATCGCCGGCTCGCACCTCATCGAGCACCGCCTCCGATACGTATAGCTCAAACCGGTCACGAGCCGTCTGCCACCAATCCTGAGTGATCTGCTGATGGGCAGCGACAATCAGGTCGCGGCTGGCCTTGGCGGCCAGATAGCTTGGTATGGTTGTCTCCAGATAAGCCGTTGCCATGGCAGTTATTATAGCACGTCCAGCCTTCATTTGCGAGAATAGTGGCTTGGGGGTCACATCCGCAATTGCCGATGATTGGCAAGGGCACCGGCTGCGCCCTTGGAGGGTACGATGTCTACCGGGAATTGAACCGGTCCGGAGCTCCTCATCCTGGTTTGGCCGGCAGCGGGTGTACGGACAATTCGACTCGGCCGAATCGCACCGCTTCTCGGCGTGGGCTGCACAGCCGTCGAACAAGCCTGCCGGCGGGCCCAACCCCGCTGGAAGACAGACACCCAATCCCGACGCACGCCCCACGCGATGACAAGATCATTGGCAATTGGAAATGCGATTCCGGACGACATCCCCGGACTCGCCTCGTAGCCCTTATTCATAAAGGGCGAGAAGACATCCGGCCTTCTCGCCCCCAAAACGGAGATAAAATTCTGTCCCTGCGAATCACTTGCAGGGCGTTGACTTTGTGTCGCCTGCATTGTCTCGCAGCTGCTGCACACATCGATCTATTTAGATATTTCTTCCCTGAACGGGTTGTCCGCTGTCTCACCACGGCTTATTTCGTGGTTCGCTCATCACATGCACCCTTCACACCCTTTGCATGCCACGCCAGTAGCCCTGGCGCTTTCGCTGACGATCTCGGATGATTTGCGAGCATGCCGTTGTACATCACGCGTCTGTGGCCGCAGTCTCCGAACGGCACTCTGTCTTCCGCCAGTAGGTCATTCCCAGTGGGTCCCCACCCTTTTTGTCGGCGGGTTTGAAGTACCAGTGATCGTTGCGGTCATAGAGGACACGCCATACAATATTGCCGAACAAAAGACCAGATTGTTCTTCACTGCCCGCGCAAGCGGCTACCAGGGCAGGAAAGGCCGCTCGAATGGCGGAGTCGTTTCCGGGCATCCAGCTCGAGCAAAACCACTCTCCGTGCCTATCGCAGTACGCGGTGATCGCGGCCACCATAGCCTCATAATCCGCGTCAGATATCCTCGATCGCCATACGCAGAAGTCCGAGCTGTGGGGTTCCCTGTTGGGCTGGCTGCCATTGAGATCGTACAACATGATTGGCCTCTTTCATCTGCACGTTGTGAGCACTAGTGTTAGCCACATCGGGTTCAGCTTTGGTCTTGAAACATGAACTGGTGCGCCCACCAAGTCTCGAACTCCTCCGGAAGAATCTTGTGGTCTTTCAGGGGGGCCGTGAGGCGATCTTTCGGTCTGGTACAGAACAAAGCGTCCCAGAACTCCCCACAAGCAACGCCTAGGTCAGATATCCTCGCGCTGCCGCCATGATAATCGGTAAGGAACCAGTTGCTCAGACGCGCATACGCTTGTTCTTGCAGGGGTGTCTCTGGTTCCTCAAGCCATCTCCGAAACTCCTTGACGGCGTCATCACTAAGTGCCTTGTCGCAATAATGCTCATCGCACACATTGTTTAGCAGTGCCGTCAACGCCTCTCTGGTTTCTCCCTCAATGGTCTCGGGGTTGACAAGAATAAGATCGTAGCTGTGCTTGTTGACCCGTTCCCATCTGAAGCTCGTTCGCGTTTTCATTTCACTGCCTCCTATTTGGATAACGTATGGACTAATTCTGAAATAGTCTCTACTGAAGTACATTGCCCCGATAACATTGACCTTGACGCTGCCTGCACGGACGCCGCGCATCAAGACATCAAGAGACTCGACAAACCGTTTCGTCTGAGCCCCAGAGCACTGCAGGGACCGGTACTTAAAAACACTTGAGGGCATCACAATATGTAAGCGACTCGCTCTTCCACAATGCTGGTCATCTGCGTTGACCCTAACCTGAGCCGCCGTAACATACAGGAGGGTTTTGGCGCGAACAATTTGTCTGAAAGCCGACGTGCTGTCCTTTGCGGTGGCAATCTGAGGCACATCAAATGTGATGTCTGTGTGTATGATCGCAACGCCGTTTTGGTGTAGCAGCACGTACATCGTAGCGTCATTCAGGTTCGTGAAGAGACAGGCGTCTTGCTGTAAGCGGACAAGCAAATGGCCCAATTTGCGCCGTATCCTGAGTTCTGGACAGGCGGCATGAAGAGCCTGATCCGCATCTGCGTGCTCGCGCACCAACTGGTCGTGCAGACTGGTAATCCCATCTGGATCGATGTAGATGAGTCGGCAAGAATCGATCAACGGATACATAATACTCCCGTCTTCTCCTGGTATTGGGTGTTGTCCCGTTTGGCACTACTCACGGCCTTCCTGTCGTGCTCTGCGCCTGTGCGCCTCCTCCATCTTCTGGGTGTTCAGCTTTCTCATGTTCATGGACTTTGCCTGTTCCGCGTAGGACAACTCTTCGAAGGTCTTCGTTCGCTTCTGGTGGCTCTTGTTCTTATCGCTGCTCATGGCAAATCCTCCCGCTGAAGTTGGGTGTAAGGTTTCTAACCTTTGTAACTTGGGTGCCTCGTTCTGTTTATCACTCGGCCGAACAGAAGCGTGCTGATTTGATGGGCGATGGGCATCACCTCAAGCTCGCGCCTCGTCTTTCGGTTCGGATGGCACCATCGCGATAGTTGTGCATATACCTTTTCAGATAGTGCTTTGTACTCGTATGCCTCCAAATCCTTTCGAAGGTTGTTTCCCAGTGAAGTGACGAAATGTTCATTGAAGTTGATCAGCTGCTCAACCAAGGTGTCTACTTCGTCACGGGCGCAGTCAGGTAGAATCGCCCTATCGACGTCAGACTCTTCTGCGGCGTTGCCCTCTCGCGCACTCGCCGGGACTGGTCCATTCATTGGTTCCTCTCTTTCCTGCATCCATTGGTCAATCCTGTTTCTGCTGAACAAGGCTTTTCCGCCAAACAGAGTGAAGGGGATTTCCCTGTTTGCAGCCTTCTCCTTCAAATACCTGGTAGAGCAGCGAAGATACTTGCTACACTCCTCAATGGTCATCCAAGCTTCAGTTTCCATGGCCTGCCCCTTTCAGACTTCGCTAACGTATTCGCTAACTCTTTTATATCATCTTAAGCTCGGTATTAGTGTACCACAACTGCGTGGGAACTTCAAGGACAAAAAAAGAATCTTTTTTCGCTGACCGCCCGGGATGCTAAGAGGCAGTCCCATAGCACAGCCCCAACTGGTGCCAAGCGAATCGAGACCACCGCCCTTGGGTCTTGAACGAATCATCAGATTGTACTGGCGATAACCCTTTGATATAGCTGCGGTTAGGGGATTAAAGGTGTCAGGTACTTTATCGGGGTCTGCCTCGGAAGCGGATGGTGGGTTGCAGTCTGCGTCGCGGGGCGGCTGCGTCTACAACTCGGCCGGCCTTCGATGCGGCGTGCGAGCGACGACGGTTTTTTCGCTTTCCGGGGGGAATGTCGGCGATATGTGTGAAACGGGCGGGTCGGAAGCGCATCTGGACTGTTGGCGGCGTTGATGGGGCGGGGGCTACGTCGGGACTCCGAGGAGGGCGTCGGCGGCGTTCTCGACGAGCCTGACGTTGACGAGGTCGTTCTTATCGGTCCTGTCGGTGGCGGCGGGCAGGTGGACGGTGAAGTAGCGTTCGGCCCGGCCGCCGGGGCGGCCGTTGGTGGTCTCGATGAGGACCTGGGCTGTTTCGCCGAGGAACCGGCGGCGGAATTGGCTCTGGAGGGTGTGGTCGAGGTCGCGAAGGGCTTGCGATCGCTCTTTCTTAACTTCAGAGGGGACCTTTTCGGGCATTCTTGCTGCGGCGGTGCCGTTTCGACGGGAGAAGGCGAAGACGTGCATCTTGGCGAAGCCCGCCCATTCGGCCAACTCCAGTGTCCGGCGGAAATCGTCGTCCGTTTCACCGGGAAAACCGACGATGATATCGGTCGTGATGGCCGGCCGGTCGAGGAACTGCCTGGCCAGCTCGACTTTGGCGGCGAACTCGTCAGCCGTATAGGGCCGGCACATGCGACGCAGGACGCGATTGGAGCCTGATTGGAGCGATAAGTGCAGGTGTGACATGATGTTATCATGATCTGCGAAGACCGAGAGCAGCCGGGCCGTCACATCAGCCGGATCGAGGGAACTGAGACGGATCCGTGCCAGGCCGGGGATGCGGGCCAGCCGTTCCAGAAGCAGCGCCAAGTGCTCGTTCTCCGGGGCCGGCCAGTGCCGCCGACGCACGGTGGATTGGCCATAAGCGCCGACGTGGACGCCTGTTACGACAATTTCCTTGTGCCCTGCCGCCACGAGGGCCGCCGCCTCGGCCAGCACGTTATCGGGCGGGTTGCTGTGAACTTTCGGCCGCGTTCGGGGTATAATACAGTAGGAACAGAAAGCGTCGCAACCGTCCTGGACCTTGAGAAACGCGCGGGTCTGGCCACGGAATCGACCGATGGGAAGCAGTTCGGGAGGGGCACATAAGTCGTTTTTGTACTTGACTTTGAGGTCTTTTTCTGTTCTACTGGGGGTGTCTTTGGATGGCCCGAGGTTTTCTGCATCTGGGGTGGTTCGAGAGGTTCCGATCAGACGACCCAGCGTGGGACCAAGGCTGGATCGGTCACTCACAACATGGACGTTTGGCTCGTTCAGCGCCAGTTCGTCGCCAGGAACGATGGGCAGGCACCCACAGACAACGACCGCGGCGGGCCGATGCCTCAGCGCGTGATGCAGCACGCGACGGCTCTTGGCCGATGCCGCGTGTGTCACGCAACAGGTGTTGATGACGACGAGGTCCGGTAACTCAGTGACATCGACTTCTGTGAGATCATACCGTACGAGAAGCTCGCGAATCTGCTGGCTTTCGTATTGGTTAACCTTACAGCCAAGTGTGAAGATAGCAAAAGTCTGCATGATGTGGTATAATAGTAAAGTTGTTGTGAGTGGTTTGCAAGACTAACCGGCAGTACGCAGCCCGACCATCGGGAGGTTCGTTATGACAGCAGCATCGGATGCGATTTGGGCGGTTGACTTGGGCAATACGTCTCTGAAGGCGTTGCACCTTGTGGCGGTCGGAGACGTGGTCCAGGTCGTCGGCTTCGATCATATTCCCCACGGCAAGAGTCTCTCCGGCAGCCGTATCAGCGCCGCCGAACGCGATGAGTTGATTGCCATCACGCTGAGGCAGTTCGTGCAGCGCAACGACGTGAGCTATGACCCGCTGATCGTCTCGGTGCCCAGCCAGAACAGCTTCGCGCGGTTCGTGACGCTGCCGCCAGTCGAGCAGAAACGCCTTCCCGAGATCGTCAAGTTCGAGGCCGCCCAGCAAATCCCATTCGACATGAGCGAGGTCCAATGGGACTATGTGATGATGACAGAGCCGGACGACCCCGAGCAGAAGGTCGGCATCTTCGCGATCAAGAACGAGGTGGTCGAAGCGGAGATGGAGCACTTCGAGCGGGAGGATCTCCAGGTCAGCTACGTGCAGATCGCACCGATGGCGTTGTACAACTACCTGTTGTTCGACCGCCCCGAACTGGTCAGCTCGGACACGCGGGCGACGGTCATCGTCAACGTCGGCGCCGAGAGCACCGACCTGGTGGTGTGCACCAAGTCGGCGGTGTGGCAGCGATGCATCCTGATGGGCGGTAACGCCTTCACACAGGCCATCGCCGAGACGTTCCGACTCAGCCCGGAGAAGGCCGAGAAGCTCAAACGCACCGCACCCGTCAGCAAATACGCCCGCCAGATCTTCCAGGCCATGCGTCCGGTCTTCACCGACTGGGCCGCCGAGGTGCAGAGATCGCTCGGCTTCTACACAAGCTCCAATCCGGACGTCAAACTGACCCGCGTGATCGCGATGGGCGGTGGCACAAAGCTGCGCGGTCTGCTCAAGTATCTCGGCCAGACTCTCCAGATCCCGGTAGAGAAGCCCGAAGCGTTCAAGAAGGCGATGATCGCCCAGGGCCTTTCCAGCGCCAAGTTCCACGAAAACGTGACCGACTTCGGCGTCGTTTACGGCCTCGGCCTCCAGGGCCTGGGCATGGCCCGAATCGAGAGCAACCTGCTGCCGACGAGCGTGGCCCGCTCGATGGCCTGGGCCAACAAGACCAAGTACTTCATCGGTGCGGCCGTGATGCTCCTGATCGTCTGCCTGATGGTCGTCGGGCGCGTCGGCCTCGATCGCGTCAGCTACGCCCGCAACGAATCGCTCCGCGCGATGAACAAACGCGTGGTCGCCCAGGCCGAGAGCGCCCAGGAGGTCAAGAGCGAGTTCGAAACGCAGAAGATGGAATTCCAGGCCAAACTGGAGGCGCAATTTGGCCAGTTCAAGCACCGCGAGGTGGTGCCCGGGCTATATGATACGATCCTGGCGGCCCTGCCCAACGCCCAGAACACACCCGATCAGCGCGATCTGTTCCTGGCCTACAATCGTGGCGACGCCGCGACGGTCCGGACCATCCCGAGACCCAAGCGGAAACAACTGATCGTCACCAACTTCTCTGTGTACTTCTCCGACGATCTGGCCTCCGCCCAGTTCGGCCAGACTGCGACGATGCGCAAAGACGCGATCATGCGTGAAACCCAGATGGCGGCCGAAGGCGAGGGCGCTGCGTACAATGACACCGTTGCAGCCGAGATGATGGCGATCTACGGAGACCGCTTCATGCAATTCGGCGGGGCGTCGGCGACCGAGGAGAAGGACCCCGGATTCATCGTCAGCGTGGTCGGCTACAGCCCCTATGAGAACATCGGGGCCCTGATCGACCCGCCCGGCGTCCAAGACAACCCGGGCAAATGGGGTTTCGTCACACGGATCGCCAATCTCGACGACATTCTCGGGCCCGATTGCCCGTTCGAGCTGTACAGCAAGGAGGCCGACCATTTTCGATTCGAACACTCGGTCATCGAATGGGAAACGGTCCCTCTGGGAATTGGAGTAGTCGAGGTCATTCCCGAGCCGGCCGACACGCGAAGCCAGACGGCCGCCGGGCGGACCCCGACCACCGCCCTCGGGATGACGGGAACACAGGGAATCGAAATCCTGGTCGACCCGATCACGCGAGAGAGAATCGACGCCGAGCCCGTTTACGACGCCGACGGCAAGCCCAAGTTGGACCTTTTGAGGAAGCCCGTGTTGGTCAAGCACGATTCCTGGTTCCAGCTCGATTTCAAGCTCAAGTGGGCTCACGCCCCCGAGATCAAGTCGCCCGCGAGCACGACCGGTCGATGACGGTACTGCCATACCAACAAGGACAGGTGAGATCGAAATGAAAGCACCGAACATCAACATCAAGGACATCCTGAAAAAGCTCAGCTTCCTCAAGAACAACCTGGCGTTGCTCGTGCCGATCATCATCGCCATCGTGGCCCTGCTGCTGCTGATTCCCGGGCGGATCCTGGCCGGCAGGCTGCGCGCGACCGTGGAAGAGCAGAGCGTTCGCACGGGCAAACGGGTCGACACGCTCATTCGCGATGTCAACTCGGCCGCCGAGGCCGAGGTGATGCGTGCTCAGATCGACGCCCACGCCCAGGACGTCAACGCGATCGAGGCGTTGGTCGCCCGCACGGTCGAGCGAGAGTTGCTTCGTTACGATCTGTTCGGCCCGGACACCAACGAGACGTCGCGTGTGCTTTTCGAGCGTTTCTCTGCCGCCTACCGCACCAGCATCAATCGGCTGGTCGAGAGTATCGGTGCGGGCGCCTGCCCGACGGTATCCGAGATTCAGGCGGCGCTGAAGACCGCGCCGCGCACCGCCCTCCAGGGCGTCGGCGGGGTGTACGGGGACATGGGGCGAGGAGGCGCCCCCTACGGCGGTGGAGGCATGATGGACCCGTACGGTGGCGGCGGCATGATGGGGCGGGACCAGTCCCTGGGCATCGTTACGGAGATGGACAAGAAGATCGTCGACCAGATGTGTCTGGACCGGGCCGGAACGATCCAGGTCTATGCCAGTCCCGTCGAGGTTGCCGGTTACGCCTTCTGGGACGACTGGACCTTTGAGGACCGGGACAAGGCCTACAGAGACTGCTGGTACTGGCAGTTGGGATACTGGATCGTCGAAGATGTCTTCACGACCATCCGCCAGATGAACCAAGGGGCCCAGAGCGTCATCGACGCACCGGTCAAACGCCTCACGGGCGCCGAGTTCACGCTCGGTAAGAGTCGGGCCGCCCGGGGCGGCCGACCCCGTGCCGGTGGGCGCATGCGGCGCACCAAGGAAAACGAGGGCCCGACGTATGTCACCGACACCACCGACGTCCTGACCGTGCCGTGCACCGGCCGATTCACCAGCCCGATCGAAGACGTGCCCGGCATCGACGTCGTGCAGTTCAACGTGCGGGTCATCCTCGATGCGACGCAGGTCATGCCCTTCATGGAGCAGTTGTGCAGCGCCAAATCGCATACATTCCGCGGCTTCTACGGCGATCAGCCGGAGCAGACATACGAACACAACCAGATCACCATCCTCGAAACGAGCATCAGCCCGGTCGAACCGGACACGTTCGACCATATGCTGTATCGCTACGGCGACAAACCGGTCGTCGAGCTGGACCTGATCTGTGAGTACGTGTTCAATCGAACGCCCGCCTTTGAGGAGATCAAGCCCCGGCAGGTCCGGGAGAACCTCTTCAGCGACGAGAAGAAATAGGAACGATGCCCAGGAAAAGAAACCGGCAATAGACCGTAACCATCTGACGGCAGGATAGGCTATGCGAGAGTTATTGGGGAAAATCGGACGGTTCTGCGAGAATCATGTGGAGAAGATCGTGCTCGTGATCGTCGGGGCGTTCTGTGCCTGGCTGTTTTTTACGCGGGTGATCTTCAGTCCCAACGGCGTGCCCTTCGACGGCAAGGTCTACCCTCCGGGCCAGATCGACGCAGCGATTCAACAGAAGGCGCAGAACCTGGCGGCCCAGCTTCAGGGCGGCGGCACCGCAAGTGCAAGCAAGGTCGAGTACATCCCTCGGATCAGCGGCCCGATCGATCCGAACGACCCGGTGGTCACGTCGGTCTTCGCCGGTCGACCGGCCCCTCGGAGTTTCATGGACCTGTTCAAAAGCCCGCTGGACTATCTGGTCTCGGACATGCCACTCGCCGAAACGGTCGTGACACAATCGCCTGACGACCGTCCCAAGTACACCTTGCCGCGCGTCGGACCGGTGCGCGACGTGGCCGTCCAGCACCTCCGCGCCGCGGCCTATGTCCCGGTCAGTCCGGTCACCATGCAGAACACATACGACAACGTCGATACCGAACCCAACGATATCGATCTGGTCACGGTCGAGGCGCGCTTCGACGTCGCCGAGTTGTATCGGCAATTCCACGCGCATTTCGCCGGCACGCAGGTGGAGCGACAATCGTGGCGCGATCCCTGCCTGGCCAATCCGAAATTCGCGGCCGTCCAGCTTCAGCGGCAGACCCTTCTGGACGACGGCTCCTGGAGCGACTGGGTCGAGGTGCCTCGCAGCCGCATCGACTCGAACCGCAGCTTATTCCAGATCATCGAGAACGTGCAGGACCTGCCTCCGGGCGGTCTGGGCGTGCGGATGATGCAGTACAATCACAAGCTCATCACGATGTCGCTGCTCCAGCCGGAGTCCTATCAGATCGCCTCGGCGGAGGAAGAATGGCTCCCGCCGACCTACTATGCCAAGTACATGGAAGTGCAGCGAAAGATCGAAGCGGAAGAGAAACGTAAGGAACGAGAAGATCAGCGAGATCGCCAGGAAACGCAGACCGGTGGACGGCGGGACACCACCCGGGCCGGAGGGGCCGGCACAACGACGACCCCCGGAGGTCGGCGACGCGACACGACGATGGGCGGCGGTGGGATGGGCGATCCCTACGGGGGCGCCGGCGGTGCGGGCGGTGCGAGAGATCGCGGCACCCGGGGAACACGAACGCGTGGAGCCACGCCGGGCATGGACCCGATGATGGGCCCGGCGGCGCGCGGCGGCGCCCGAGCGGGCCGGCCGGGCGATCCGGCGTACAACATGGGAGGCTACGGCGGATATCCGATGGATGGCACCATGAGGATGGGCCCCAGTCCGGACGAAGTCTACTTCGAGTTCGCCGAGGAGACAATCAACTTCACCACGGACCTCTCGAAGAGAAAAGACCCCCTGTTGTTCTGGGCCTTCGACGACACGATGGACCCCGGGCACACCTATCGCTATCGCATCCGCCTGGGCGTATTCAATCCCGTGGCTGGAATGGACATGCTTGCCCCTCGCGATGCCGAGAAGAAGAGTCAGGCGATCCTCTGGAGCGATTTCTCACAAGTCACCGAACCGGTGGCGATCCCGAAACGTCTCTATTTCTTCGCCAAGGACGTCCAGGACCAGCAGATGACGGCCACCGTCGAGGTGGCCCGCTACAAGCTGGGCTATTGGCGCACGGAAGACTTCCAGGTCCGACCGGGCGACGCGATCGGCAAGGAGGTCGAGCCGAAGAAAGACAGCAAGCCCAAGAGGTCGGACCGTCTGACCGGACCGGGAGGACGGATCACCGGCGTTCCGATGGGCCGTGACATGGGTGTCGCCGGCCCGTACGGAGGACCGGCGGGAACGCCCATGTATGCGGCGCCCTCGAATCCGGCTGACGCCGCGATCGACCTCGACGTGATCGACTTCAGCACCGACGCGATCCTCATCGATCTCGTCCAGGTCAACGACTGGGATACGCAGCCCAACCTGCGGGCGCGAACGTACTACGATCTGCTCTACACGCGCGACGGAATCGATATCCAGCGCATGCCCGTCAGCACGCGCAACTGGCCCAGGGACCTGCTGGCCACCTATCAGTTCATCTCGATGGAGAAACGCAAGGAGCCGCAGACCTTCAAGTCCTTCCAGAAGGGTGGATTCCGCGCTCGCGTCGGAATCGGCGGCCCGGGCGCTGGCGGATATGGCTCGCCGTACGATATGATGGGCGGCGCCGGCCCCTACGGGCCGATGCGCAGATAATCGACGTGAACGAACGGATCGAATTGCTGCTGAGGGTCTTGTGTGACACTGTTCCGTCGGCGGTCGATGCGGCATACCTCTTCGCACAGACCGAGCCCAATCAGGCCGGGGTCTTCGAAACCGCGCGCGACCTGCTGGACCGCAAGGTGCTCGACCACGTTCTGATCAGCGACTGCGCCGCCAAGAGCGGCTACATCGGCGCCGCCGCCTGCCGCAAGGCCATGGTCCGGGCAGGCATCCCCGAGGGCGTCATCAAAGAGGTCCCGATGGAGCCGACGGAGATCCTGCACACGAAGATCGAGGCGCACGCGGTGATTCGATTCGCCAGGGCGCGGGGGTATCGAACGCTGATCGTCACGTCGGCCCCCTTCCATCAGGAGCGGGCCTTCATGGCCGTTGCCACCGCCGCGATGCAGGATCTGCCCGACTTGAAGGTCTACAGCGTCCCGGGCAGGGCTCAGTCCTGGAACGAGGTCGTGACACACTCCCAGGGCGTCCTCACCGGCACGCGGGCCGAACTGATCGAGCCCGAACAACGACGCATCGAGACCTACGCCGCCAAGGGCGACCTCGCCTGCCGCGCCGACGTGTTACAGTACTTGCGACGGCGCGACGCAGAGACGTCGCATGATGCCATCAACTCATCAGCCTCCGGAGCAAGGCCCGCTGGAAGTGCAGGCGATTCTCCGCCTGGTCGAAAATGATCGATCCGGGCGACTCGGTGACGTCGTCGCTGATCTCGAACCCGCGATAGGCCGGCAGGCAGTGCATGATCTTGACGTGCTTCGGGGCGGCAGCGACCAGGTCGCCGTTGACTTCGAACCCGGCGAACTCCTTGCGTCGCTTCTCCTTCTCGTTCTCCTGGCCCATACTGACCCAGGTGTCGGTGTAGATCACGTCGGCCTCGGCCACCGCGGCGCGCGGGTCGTCGAGCTGCGCGACACAGCCGGATGCGAAGTGATTGGCCGTCTCCATCGACGCGCTGTCCAGTTCGTAGCCGGGCGGCGAGGCGACAACAAGCTTCATCCCCAGCTTGCCGGCGGCGAAGGCCAACGAGCGAGCGACGTTGTTGCCGTCTCCGATGTATGCAATCGTGATGCCATCGATCCGGCCGAAGTGCTCGGAGATGGTCAGCACGTCGGCCATCGCCTGGCAGGGATGCGACCAGTCGGTCAGCGCGTTGATCACCGGGACGTCGGCGTACTTCGCCAGGTCAATCACCGTACGGTGCTCGAACGTCCGCGCCATGATCCCGTGGACATAGCGGCTCAGCACACGGGCGATATCCTTGACCGGCTCGCGCTTGCCGATCCCGCCGATGTCCTCGGGCTTGACGTAAATCGGATTGCCGCCAAGGTCGGTCATCGCCACCTGAAAGCTGATGCGGGTCCGCAGGCTGGGCTTCTCGAACAGCATCGCCAGGGTCTTGCCCGCCAGGCACAGGTCGCGCTGCCCCGCTTTGTACAGGGCCTTCAACGAGCGGCTCTCGTCGAGCAGGCCGGTCAGCTCGTCGGTGGAACATTCACTGATTGCCAGAAAGTCGTCCATGGTCAACTCTCGGATAGAACGCTGTCGAAGATGTCGATCGCCTCGTCGATCTGCCCGCGTGTAGCGGTCATCGGCGGCATGAAGCGGATCACGGTGTCGTGCGTGCAGTTGATCCTCAGGCCCTTCTCCAGACACGCCGCGACGATGGCCGCGCCGGGCCGGGTCAGTTGGATGCCGATCATCATGCCGATGCCCCGAACGTGGTCGATGATCGGGTGCTTGTCCTTGAGCGAGCGGAGCTTGTCCTGGGCGTACTGGCCGATCTCGGCGGCCGCCTGAAGCAGGTTGTCCTCCTCGATGGCCTCAATCGTCGCGACCGCGGCGGCACAGGCCAGGCAGTTGCCGCCGAACGTCGAGGCGTGCTTGCCCGGCACCAGCGTCGCGGCGATCTCGGGCTTGGCCATCATCGCGCCGATCGCGACGCCGCCGCCGAGGGCCTTAGCCATCGTGATGATGTCGGGCTCGACGTCGAAGTGCTGATACCCGAACCACTTGCCCGTCCGACCGACGCCCGTCTGCACCTCGTCGAGGATCATCACGGCGCCCTTGGCGTCGCACAATTCGCGAATGGCGCCGAGGAACTCCTGCGTCGCGACGTTGATGCCGCCCTCGCCCTGGATCGGCTCGACCATGACCGCCGCGACCTCATCGGTAAACGCCGCCTCCAATGCCGCCACGTCGTTGAACGGAATGTACGCAAAGCCCGGCAGCAGCGGCAAGAAACCCTCGTGGTACTTCGGTTGCGCCGTGGCCGTCACGGTGGCGAAGGTGCGGCCGTGGAAGCTGCCCTCAGCGGTGATGAACTTGTACTTTTCCTTGGCGGTGTAGAGCCGCGCCAACTTCAGGGCCCCCTCGTTGGCCTCGGCACCGCTGTTGCAGAAGAAGCACTTGCCGCCGAAGGCCCGCTCGCTGAGCAACTGCGCCAGCTTGCCCTGCGGCTCGGAGTAGAACGTGTTGTCGATGTGGATCAGCTCGCCGACCTGCTTGCGTACCGCCTCGACCACCTTGGGATGGCAATGGCCGATGCCGCTGACCGCCCAGCCGGGGAACATGTCGAGGATCTTGTTGCCGTCGGCGTCGTAGAGATACGAGCCTTCGCCCTTGACCATGACCCGGGGCAGCCGGCCGTAGTTGCCGATCACGTATTTGTCAAACAGTGTTATCGTCTCTTGTGTCTTCATAAATCCCTCTGAAGTCTCGGGATGGATTGTCTTGTGGCTTCGAACGAAATCGGTCCTGTGGGTCGCACAGGACCTACGGCCTTCGCACGATCTCGGTGCCGATGCCCTTCTCCGTATAGATTTCCAGCAGCAGCGAATGCGCGATCCGCCCGTCGATGATGTGGGCCTTGCGCACCCCGGCGTCGAGCGCCATCAGACACGCCTCGACCTTGGGGAACATCGCGTCGGTAATCACGCCGGCGTCGATCATCTCCTTGATCTGCTCCTCGTTGAGACTGCTGATCCAACTCTCCGGGTCGCTGATGTCCCGCCGGATGCCGTGCGTGTCGCTGACCATCACGAGCTTCTCGGCCGCCACCGCCGCCGCGACCTTGCCCGCGGCGCTGTCGGCGTTGACGTTCAGCTTGCCGCCGGCCTTGTCGATCGCCACCGAGGCGATCACCGGAATCGTCCCATCGCCGCAGAGCGTCCTGAGCAGCTTGCCGTTGACGTCGATCACCTTGCCCACCAGGCCCAGGTCGAGCTTGCGTCCTTCCGGGCCGGGCAGCCGCAGCGTCTCGGCCAGCAGCACGCAACTGCTCAGCGAGTGCAGCCCCATCGCGTTGCACCCCAGCTCCTCCAGCGTCTGGCAGATCGGCACGTTCGTCTTGTAGACCAGCGTGTGCTCGGCGATGTTCAGCGTCCGCTGGTCCGTATACCGCCGCCCCTGCACCCACACCGGCTCCAGACCCGCCTCGTTCATCGCCCGGGTGATGGCCTTGCCGCCCCCGTGCACGATGATCGGCCGCATCCCCACCGTCGCCATGAACGCCACGTCGGTCAGCAGACTCCGCTGCGCCGCCGGGTCGTCCAGCACGCTGCCGCCCAGCTTGACCACGACCATCCGCCCGCGAAAGGCCCGGATATACTCCATCGCCTCGACCAGAGCGGCCGCTTTGGCAATAGCTTCTTGCACCTGAAAACTCCTTCGATTCCCACAAAAAGAATCCTTTACTGTATGCCACCCGCCCCCACAAGTCAACCCCCATCCCCGCCGAATTCCCCGGAAATTCACACGCAGAACGAGCCCCCCCGCCCGGCCTCGCCCGGACGCCTGCCAGCCGCGAAAAGCCCTTTGACATCGACGCGATTCGTCTGTAGACTCGATCCTGACGTGCGAAGGGACGCCATATGCCCCCAGAGGCCCCCACAACCCGGCAAATCCG
>ENA-UOXR01002086-UOXR01002086.1-bioreactor-metagenome-genome-assembly--contig:-NODE-2086-length-19218-cov-5.239994_pt1 | contig 19218 bp, 8 predicted proteins | sample MGYA00238164_ERZ764825 | MGnify/ENA primary metagenome ERZ764825 (study PRJEB28920, sample SAMN05720171) | bioreactor metagenome | isolation source: Anaerobic biogas reactor | place: USA:Washington...
AGATCTGGTTGGGCGCAGATGCGGCTTCGCCGCTATGTATTGGCGGCGCTGGCGGCCGCGCTGTTGCCGGCCACCAGCCCGGTTCGCCCGGCTGCCGGAGAGCAAACCGCGGGCGATGCCGCGACGGTGTCCATCCAGAATCAGCTGCTGCGCGTCAGCGTGGATCGGCAAGATGGAAGACTGTTGGCACTGGAGGATGTTCTCGCGAAGCACAATCACGTGGGCGATGGCGAATCGGCCGGAGGACTCTGGCAATTGGAGTTGTCGCGCGACGGACAGAAGATCGTGCTCCAGCCGGAGCAAGCGGCAACCTTCCGCTGCGCGGCTGTTTCCCCCGATCAGAACCGGCTGCGGCTGACGTGGGAGGATTTTTCGTCCGCCGGCGCCGCGGGGGTTCGCGTGGAGGTGATTGTTGAACTGGAGGGCGGCGAGCCGGTCAGCCATTGGGGAATCTCCGTGGACAAACCGGCCGAGGTCGGCCTGGAGGGGATCCGTTTTCCGCGGCTCTTCGGCCTCCGTCGGCAGACCGAGGAACGGCTTGCCGTGCCCATCTGGATGGGGCAGCAGTTGGCCGATCCGCGCGAGACGCTCGGCGGCCCGGGGGGGCGCGGGCGCCGGCTGGCCTGGGATTATCCGGGCGTGCTCTCGCTGCAATGCCTGGCCTACTACCGGGACGGCGGATGCGGGCTGGCGACGTCGTGCGACGATGCGGCCGCCAATCGCAAGACGTTTGCCTTTTGGGGGACGGCCGGCGGCGACGTGCACCACGAGGTGATCCACTATCCGTTGGGGGCGGCCGGCGAGGGGCCGCGCTACGCGGTTCCTTACCGCGTGTCACTCGGGGTGTTCCGCGGCGACTGGATCACGGCTGCCGAACGTTATCGCGCGTGGGCGGTCCGCCAGCCCTGGGCCCTGGAAAGCCGGCTGCGGCGCGGCCTGGTTCCCGCGTGGGTGCTGGAAACCGGTCTCTGGCAGTGGAATCGAGGCGCATCGCCGGGCGTGCTCCCGCCCGCCGCCGCACTCCAATCGCGACTGGGCCTGCCGGTGCGGGTCTTCTGGCATTGGTGGCACGGCTGCCCGTACGACATCGGCTTCCCCGAATACCTGCCGCCGCGCGAAGGGACGGAGGCCTTCCGGCGGGCGGTAGCAGCAGCCCACGACGACGGTCTGCGGATGCTGGTCTACATGAACCAGCGGGCGTGGGGATTGAGCACCAAGAGCTGGGTTGACGAAGGCGCGGAGCGGTTCGCCGTCAAAGCCCAGGATGGGAAAATCCGCCCGGAGGTCTACAACATCTTCACCGGCAAAGCGCTGGTCTCGATGTGCCTGGCGACGCCGTTCTGGCGCAACAAGTACGCCAGCCTGGCCGAGGAGGCGTTCCGCGACTTGCGGGTCGACGGCATCTACATGGATCAGGCCTGTAGCCACAAGCCCTGCTTCGACCCGGATCATGGCCATCCCCTGGGCGGGGGCAACTCATGGATCGAAGGTTTCCGGGCCCTCTCGGAAGATATCCGCGACCGCTGCCGCGGCGAGCGATCGATTGTCCTGTCGGGCGAGGGCTGCGGCGAGGCCTGGCTCCCGTACCTGGACCTGATGCTGGCCCTCGAAGTCAGCAAGGAGCGTTACTCGTCGGCCGAAAATCCCTGGGAGGTGATTCCGTTCTTTCACGCCGTCTACCATCCGTATGCCGTGATCTACGGCAATTACTCGTCGCTCGTGATGCCCCCTTACGACGAACTCTGGCCGGCCGAGTTTGCCCCGGCCGAGCCCCTGGCCCTCTTGGATCGGAAGTTCTCGCGGCAGTTCTACCTGGAGCAGGCCCGGACGTTCGTCTGGGGGCAGCAGCCCACCCTGGCCAATTTCCGGCCGGCCCTGCTCAAGCAGCGCGCCGAGGAGATCGACTACCTCGCGCGGTTGGCGCGGGTGCGAAGCCGGGCGACCAAGTACCTGCTCCACGGCGAGTTCCTCCGCCCGCCCGAGCTGAACGCCCCGCACGTTGTCGCGGACTTCTCGCGGCTGTCGATCTACGCGGGGCAGAAGAGCCGCTTGACCTCGTCGCGGAAGTCGATCCCCCTGGCACTTGCCGGGGCCTGGCGGGCGGCGGATGGCGACGTCGCCCTGGTCCTGGCCAGCCTCGCTGATGAGACGCTTTCGCTGTCCTTCACGATCGACCGGCAGTATTATGGCCTTTCGCAACAGCCGCGGGTTTACCGCATCGACGAGCGCGGCCGAGAGCCGATCGAACTGCCAATCGGCGAAGGTGGACAACTCGAATGGAAGCTGCCCGCTCGCGAAGCCTGTGTAATCGAGTTTGCAGATCGCTTGTAGGCTGGTCCAGAGCGGGCCGTGGCCACGCGTCCCAGGTGGCCGAAGGCCCATCCGGAGCCGGGAAGGTTGCCTGAGCCAAACCCGCCAGCAGCGGCCCGCCGGCAGCGCCCCGGACGTCTACGTCGAGAAGCCGATGAGCCACAACCTGTTCGAGGGGCGGAAGTGCGTCGAGGCGGCCGAAAAATACCGGCGGATCGTCCAACACGGCACCCAAAGCCGCTCCGTGGCAAGTTGGAGGAGGACGGCCGCGGCGATCGCCAGCGAGGAGCACGGCAAGCTGCTCGTCGCCAAGGCCTATGCCTCGAAGGTCCGCTGGAGCATCGGTTTCAGAAACGATCAACCGGCGCCGGAGACGCTCGACTTCAACCTCTGGCTCGGCCCGGCGGCGAAACGGCCCTTCAACCGGTGCTTCGTCCATTACAACTGGCACTGGTTCTGGGACTTCGGCAACGGCGAGATCGGCAACCAGGGCGCCCACCAGTTGGACGTCGCCCGCTGGGGCATCCCGGGCGGGACGCTGCCGAAACGCGTGCTCAGCATGGGCGGCCGCTGGGTCGAGTCAACCGCCGGCAAGCCTCCGTTTACCGACCAGGGTGAGACGCCCAACATGCTGGTGACCGTTTACGACTACGGCGATTGCCTGCTGGTGATGGAAATCGCCGGACTCAACAACAGAACGATCATCGAGGGGAACCCGAAGCCCCAAACGAAGGTCGCCAACGAGTTCCACACGACCGAGGGCGTGCTGACCTGCGGCGAGTTCACGCCCCACGGCGCGGACAAGAGCCAGTCGCTCGGCGTGGAGGCCAAGACGTGGGCGGAGAATGAGTTCAACCACCTGATCTTCAAGAACTTCATCGACTGCGTTCGCAGCCGCAAGCGCGAAGACCTGCACGCCGACGTGCTCGAGGCCCATCGCACGATCGGCCTCTGCCACTTGGGCAACATCTCCTACCGCCTGGGCGAGCAGGTCCCCGGCGACACGCCGATCCCGGTCTTCGGCGACAACGAAGAGGTGCAGAAATCGTGGCAGCGGATCAAGCAGGGCCTGAAGGATGCCCTCGGGCTCGACCTTGCATCGACGACGTATCAACTTGGCAAGCTGCTCGACTTCGACCCGGAAAAGGAGCGGTTCGTCGGCAACGAGGCCGCCAATGAGCTGCTCAGCCGCGAGTATCGCGAACCGTTTGTCGTGCCCGCGAACGTCTAACAGGCCGTGCTCCTCCACTGGGGGCTCGACGGCGGAGCAGCCCCCGAGGCGTGAGGTCGTGGGCCCGTTTGCCGGCCCGCGTCGAAGCGAGGATGGCGAATATGTACCAGCAAGCCGGCGATATCCAGACGGCAAACGATTGTGATGATCAAGGGGATTACGGCCAACCCGCGCCACGTTGGGCTGGGTACTCAGCCGCTTGGGCCGCTTGGACGAGGCTGACGCGGCCCACCGCAAATCCGCGTCTATGGGCAAGCTGTAACAAATTGTCCGTATTCTATACCTTGGCGCGGCGGCGGCGGACGGGCTAACCTAGACGACACTGTCCGACCTGGGAACCTGACACCGACCGTTTTGTATAAAGGGCCCCAATTCCATGTCCGAATTCAACCGGCGACGATTCCTCGATGATACTCGGAAGGCTGCGCTCGGAGCGGCCGGCGTCGCTATTCTGGGCAACCCCGGTTCGGTCCGGGCGACTCCAGCCAACGACCGGCTCGTGCTGGCGATGATCGGCGTCGGCGGCGGGCGGGGGCACTCGCTGGCCATGGGTTTCCTGGATCGCGGCGATTGCGAGATCGCCTACATTTGCGACGTGGACCGCCGGCTGCACGAGACGCGAGCGAACCAATATGCCTCGCGTCAAGGAGGCAAACGCCCGAAATGCGTGCAGGACTTCCGCGAGATGCTCACCGACGCCGCCGTCGACGCTGCGGTGATCGCCACCCCGCCGCACTGGCACGCCCTGGCGACCATCTTGTGCTGCCGCGCGGGCAAGGACGTCTACTGCGAGAAGCCGCAGAGCCACAGTATTTGGGAAGGCCGCCAAGCCGTGAAGGCGGCGCGCAAGTACAACCGCATTGTGCAGATCGGCACGCATAACCGCAGCGCCCCCTACCTCTTGGCCGCCAAACGGTACCTCGAAGAAGGAAAGCTGGGCCGGATCCACCTCTGCCGCGTGCATGAGCAACGTCATGAGACGAATTTCCATTGGGGGCCGAAGACCGAACCGCCAGCCGCGCTGGACTGGGAGATGTGGAACGGGCCGGCCCCCGAGCGCAAGTACGACCCGGCGATCCATACCCAATGGCGCAAGCTCTGGGATTATTCGGGCGGCCAGATGTCCTATCAGGGCATCCATCAGCTCGATGTGGCCCGCTGGCTCTGCGGCGTCGATTATCCGCGCAGCGTGTACTGCGTGGGCGGGATTTTCAACTCGCAGGGGGCCGCCGAGACGCCGGACACACAGTCGGCCGTCTTCGAGTTCCCCAAACTGCTGATGACCTACGATCAGACGCTCTACACGCCCTACATGCTCGAGAGCGACGACGGAATTCGCAACGGCGACATCTTCCCCCATTGGCCGCAGAACGCCACGCGGATCGAGCTTTACGGCGAGTTGGGCTTGATGTACGTGGGCCGCATGGGCGGTGGCTGGCAGGTCTACGTCCGCCCGAAGAACCGGCAACCGGTCGTCAAGGACGAGATGCACGGTCGCTATCCCGACCCTCCCCACAAAGAGAACTTCGTCCAGTCGGTCAGGAGCCGAACGCGGCCCAACGCCGACGTGGAAGAAGGACACCGCAGCATGCTGTTGGTCCACTACGCCAACATCAGTTGCCGGCTCGGCGGGCGGACGCTGCGGATCGACCCGCAGACCGAGCAAATTCTCGACGATGCCGACGCCATGCGCTACTTGAAGCGCGAGTATCGGCAGCCTTGGGTGGTGGAAGAGGTGGTCTAAATCGAGGAACCAATCGCAATCCCGTCACCGCGGCGGGCGCGGAAAACCTGGATGTCAGGTTGGTCATCCCGCAGAAGTACGCCAGCATCAAAAGCGGAAAGCGAATTGGCCGGCTGTTACCCTGAACTGTCAACTCCGCCACGCGAGGATGCCATGCACACCTTGGATCGTCGTCATCTTCTCACAAACGTCGCCGCCGCGGGCGCGGCCATCGTCGCTGGGCGCTGGGGCGCGGCAACCGCTACGGCGGACGAGCACCCGAAGCAGCGGATCAAGATTGGCCAGATCGGCACGGCGCATGAGCACGCCTCGGGGAAGATGGAGACCTTCCGCAAGCTGAGCGACCACTATGAGGTCGTCGGCATCGCCGAACCCGACCCTGAGCTGCGCAAGCGGCACGAAAACCATCCGGCGTATCGGGGCGTGCCGTGGATGACCGAAGAGCAACTGCTCAAGGTCGAGGGGCTCCAGGCCGTGGCCGTCGAGGTCAGCTCGGGCGACGACCGCATCATGGACGTCACCGGGCGATGTATCGCGGCCGGCATGCACGTCCACCTCGACAAACCGGGCGGGAAGTCATTCGCCGCGTTCAAGAGAGTGTTGGACGAGGCCGGCCGGCGCAAACTGGCCGTGCAGTTGGGCTACATGTACCGGAACAACCCGGCCGTGCAGTTCTGCCAGCGCGCGGTGCGTGAGGGGTGGCTCGGGCAGATCTTCGAGATCGACTGCGTGATGAGCGTCACGCACGGTCTGAGCTACCGAAAATACCTCGCGCAGTTTCGCGGCGGATCGATGTTCATCTTCGCCTGCCACCTGATCGACCTGGTGGTGAGCCTGATGGGAAAGCCCGGCCGCATCGTCTCCTACCCGCGGCAAACGCGGACGGACGTCGGTGTAGATATGTGCGACAACGGGCTGATCGTGTTCGAATATCCGAAAACGACGGTCACGATTCGCACGGCGTCGCTCGAGGTCGAAGGCAACCAGCGGCGGCAACTGGTGGTCTGCGGCGACCAGGGCACGGTCGATATCCGGCCGCTGGAGCGCTCCGGGCCGCTGACGCTTCGGCTCGCCCTTTCCGAGGCCCGCGATACTTACAAGAAGGGCTATCAGGAGGTCTCCTTCCCGCCGCCGCCGGGACGCTATGACTTCCAACTGATCGAGCTGGCTCGAATCATCCGCGGTGAGATCGAAAACCCCTACCCCCTCGAGCACGAACTGCTCGTGCAGCAGTGCCTGCTGGAGGCCTGCGGATATCCACTCACCGGCACGCATTGAGGATCGGGGAGGAACGGGACCGATGGCAGTGCTCTTCTAGCAAACGGGCCAGCATCGGGTTGTGGGCATCCTGTATTTCGGATTTTTCTTGATGGCTGAGGAGCGCCAATTGCGATTGTAGTGGCAGAGGAAGAAGGAGGATTCCGATGTCAAACAGACGCGACAAGCGACAAGTCACTGGTTCTTGGTCTGAAAAAAGTCCGAAACGTCTGCGGGTGGAGGGATCGGGGGGGCCAGCAGCACCGGTTCCGCGTAGTCCGCATCCATCCGGTAGGGAAGCATGTAGAGTCGGTCTCCCGTCGAGTTGCTGAAAAAGATCCGCGCGGGAGAAAGGCGGCTCGAATCGCCATCCGTCCAGACGGCGAAGAAGGGATCAGCCGGGTTGGGAGGCCGGCGCACGTAACTGTGATTCATGGGGCTATTCTGCGTGACACGCCGCTCCAGATTCCAGCTCGCGCCCCGATCCGTGGAGGTCCAGAGGCCGACTTCACCGCCTGTGAAATAGGCCTGCGGTCCCGCGAGCGTGGGACCGATCACTGTCCAGCGCTCGCCGTTGATATAGAGGCTGCACGAGTCGTAGTTGTGATCGGATTGGGTGACTGTGGACGTAAGCCAACGCTCGCCAGTCCAGCGCGTGATTTCCCAAAGGCGCGGGTCGTTATCCGGTCCCGGCGCGTGGCCGCGGCTGGAGAGGCCGAGGATCACCGGGCGGCCCTCGGCGTCGAAGACGAGCTTGCTGATGTAGAACAGTCGCCGCTGCGCCTCGTAGTCGACTACGAGCGCGGGATTCTTGGGATGGTCCAGAGGGATGGTCAGCGGGCGGCCGTCGACAGTAGTCCACGTGCGGCCGAAGTCGGCCGTCTCGGCGTAGTAGATGTTCGTGCGGCGGTCGGGTTTGCCGCCGGGATGGTAGTTGAAGGCGGTCCCGATTTTCTGCCCGTCGCAGCGGCTCACCTGGTAGTGCCCAGCGAAGCCGGCGAGCTTCTTGAGGTCCTTCGCTGGCTGGGCGGTCCAATCCTTTCCGTCGCGGCTCGTCTCCCAATACAATTCGCGGCCGCCCGTGTAGAGCGTCAACAGATGAAAGAACCCCTTTCCGGGAATGTACCAGATCTGCGAGTAGGTTTGCTCGCGGGAGATGACTTCCTGGAAGGAGTCGACGGAGTAGGGCTGCTTGCTGCGGAAGATCTGCCCTGGCCGGTGACGCCCGCGGCCGGCGATGAAGACCCACACATACCCGGCCTCGTCAATGGTCAAGCTGGGGTTGTCGTGCGGGTCATCGATTCCCCGCTGATCGCGAACGATCGTCGGCCGGGGAACGCGGTGCCGTTTGTGGTCGTAGTACGAGGCCATGGCCAGGAGGTAGCGGTCTTCCGGACCGGTGGTTCCCCCGTAGACGAAGAAGGTCTTCTCGACCTCCGGAGCATAGACGGCCATGGGACTGACCGTGTGGTTGGCAACGAAGCCCGTGCCGCCGGAGTTCTTGTCCCCGTACGGGCTGACTATTTCCCCGATCGTCCACCAAATACCCCGATAGCCGTCAACCTTGTCGCGGAACGTGTAGAAGCGTTCCACACGTTCTGTGGATCCCCGCGAGTTCTCGGCAGTAATCTTCGCACGGTATGACGTGTCTGGCGCCAGTCCCTCAAGTGTCACCTCTCGGGCTGCCGGTGTCCCCCCGACCAAGAGTCGCTCGGTGACTTCCTTGCCGTTGAGCCACAGACGGATTGCGCCGGCCTCAACAGGCCGATCGGCGGTGACGCGAAAACGGAATGCCTTGCCGGGCGCAAGTATTCCACCGCTTTTCTGCGGTTCGATCACCGTGATGGCCGGCGGCGCAGGAGACGCGGTTCCGAAAGGGAATGCGACCGCGTCATCCGCACATCGGGCCGCATTTGGTGCGAGCAGCACGAGCAAGGACAGCAGGGTCCAAGTCGCGCGTGGCGCGAACGATGGCTTCTCGGAATCCGCGGTGGGGACGCGGCGCATCGCGGTGTGCGCTGGGAACAACCAGGCTTGGTACGGTAATTCACATCGAAGCATCTGGACATCCTCCATCGTGTAGGGCGTTTGCCTTTCGGCCATTCCTTACCGAAGGCTGCGAGGTTTCCGGCCGTCGAGTTACTGGCAACGCGGTGGTCCCGAACGTGACCGGCCCGGTGTGGCTGGAAAGGCTCGTGACTGCCCGTGGGACTGCCCCGCCACGCCGCCGAATTCCGGAGCGTTCATTCTACGTCCTTGCCAAAGACCTCCAGCTCGGTCACGCCGTTGTCGCCGAGTGGGAAGGTCTCCCGCAGGTCGGTCAGCTTCACCCACGCGGTCAACTGGTTCGGAAACACGAACTCCTGCGCGGCGGCTGTGTTGTTCAATACGATTGCAGCCTTGTGCCCGTTGGAGAACTCCAACGTTGCGCTGCTCCATGTCTTTTCCTGATCCGGCATCGTCCGCAGGTACAACACCACGCGGCTCGTCTCCACCGTCCGGCCGAACTCGATCTTCAGCCACAAGTCGGTGCGTCGGTTCGGCATCCAGTACGGAACCTGCGGGGTTTCTTCGCCCGCCGCCGCGTTCCCATCGACCACGTTCCGCGGCGAGAATTCCGGCAGGTACTTGAAGTGGCTGTTGGAGGTGACGTGCGGGTAGGACCGCAGCTGGAAGGTCGCGGCGTGCGGGTTGAGCGCAAGATTGCGAACCTCATTCCCCTTGGCGTTTGAGCCGCCGCGCGCGGCCTTGCCTTCCGCCAGAGAGTAAATGGGAACTGTGTTCGGCAACTGGTTGTAGGCCTCGATGAACTGCCGCTGCGCGTCCATGCCGCCCAGGTCGAAGCGGGGAAACGTCTCGAGTGCCGCGTCGGCCCCGCGTTGGAGATGCTCCCGATAGAGATCCAGATGGGCCAGCTCGATCTCCGCGTGCCGCAGACGCTTGGCTTCCTGGAACAGATACGCCCCGCGGCACTGATTGCGGTACGAATGAATGTAGGTGTGGACGATGGTGTCCCACTTGTTGGCTTCCATGTAGGAGCCACAATACGGCACGTTCAGGTCGATCCAACAGGCGACACGGTCTTTGTCCCGCTGCGTCAGCTTCACGCCGTAATGCGCCGGCTTCAGATACTGCATCAGTCGGCTCTTCGAGGAACCGAAGGAGTACGGCGGAATCATGGGCGGCTGAGAAGTGGCCATCGGCAGCCAGTTGACGAGGTCATTCACCTGCTCGTAGCACACGCGGCCGTACTTGGTGAGGTTCACGTACGATTCGCAGTAGTCGCGGCCCGGATTCATGTCCTTGCCCGTTTGCGGATACACGTATTCCGCCGTTTTCGGACGGGAGACAACGCCCTCCCAGGCTTCCTTCCAGCCGTAGTTCTTCGTGTCGGCCAACAGGCTCAGCGGGGCTGTGGAGCCGTCGGCCTGCTGGCGGCCCGTGTGGCAGCCCACGCAGTGCGCGTCCCAGATTGGCTGGATCTCCCGCAGATAGCTGAACCCTTGGGGCACATCCATGCCTTGCGGCGCATTGACATTCAAATACTCGTACGCCCGGCGTTGCGAGGGCGACAGGAACTGCAGCTGCTCCTGCGGGGCAACTTCGCCTGCCTGGTAAAACGGAACCGGCCGCTGCGGCGGACGCCGAAGCGCCAGAGAACTCAGCTTGGAATCGGACAGCGCATCGTGCTTGTTCTCGTGGCAGCCGAGACAGGCGAAGGTTTCGCCCGGCATCAGCGTGGTCCAGCTGCGCATCGTTTGGATGACATAGCCCTTTTCGTCCAGCAACTGGAAGTACACCGCCCGGCGCGCCGGAACCGTGAAATAGGCGCTGCCGTCCGGCGCGACATCGACCGTGCCCAGCACGTGCTTGACGTCCCAACTGCCGTTGCCGATGGAGACCGGCGTGTGCACTTGCGAGCTGGGCTGGTTATAGTCCACGCCGGCCGACATCGCGCGGTACGAGAGGGCGACAATTCGCAGCTTCGTCACCGCGCCCTGCGGCACGCCCTGCAGGCCGGCGCCGAAATACACGTTCTGCAAATAGAACGTGCCCTCGTCGCGATCGAAGTCCACCCGGTCGGGCTGGGGACGAGGCGGCGTTCGGGACGCCAGCGGAACATGCTGGCCGCAGGAAACGGCCGGGTCGTAAACGAGCAGCTCGCGGTCGCCGGCGCTGTTCATCCAGTAAATCCCAAAGCGCGTCTTGTACGCGCCCCGCGGCGGACCGCCCTCCGGATTGAAGGAGACCAGGTAGTTGTCCTCATCGAGGGGCAGCGGATACTGGAACAGTTCGCCTTGCTGACCGAAGAAATCGTCCCGGTTGGGCTCAAAGGGCCGCACCGGCGCGACGTACTCCAACCCCTGGTCTTCCTGCGTCCCCTGGCTCCGATCCAGACGCATCAGTTTGCCGCTCTGGTCGGTGTGATGACCGGAGCCGATCACCAGGACCCGTTGCGAACCGGGGATCGGCCGGGCATGGATGATGGACCGCGGCGAGTGCGAGTTGTTGCCGTAGAACTCGGTCTGCGCGGTCCCATCGGGGTTCATCACGAACAGCTTATGCACCTTGCCGGAGACGCGGTCATTGTACTCCCACCGCGTGTACACTATCCGGCCGTCGTGGAGGAGCTGCGGGTACAGCGTGTGCGCCTGATCGTATCCCAGCCGCCGCAGGTAACGCCCCTGGCCGTCGCAGCGGTACAAGTTCGTGGCGTCCGATGACCAGCACGGCACCGAAATGTCGCACCGCGTAGAGGCAAAGAGGATGTCACCCTCGGGCAACCAGCACGGCTCGACATCCGCAGTACCCGGACCAAAGGTAATCTGTTGGATGCTTCGGTCCGGCCACCGCAGCACGTACAGGTGGTAGTCGTCGGTGTGCTCGCTGGTGCGCATCGAGAAGGCGACCTGGGTCCCTGCAAACGAAACGCAGGGATCGCGGATGATCCCCTCCGGCTGCCGCAAGAGCATTTCCGAGGTCACTTGCCCGTCGGCGGCAACGGTCAGCAGACATAATTCCGAGCCGATCTTCCAGTCGCCCAGGCGGTCCTTGTAGACGGAATCCGACAGGAAGGCGGTGGACGCAAACGACGGCTGATTGGCCAACTGACAGTGCTTGGCGTAGATGTACCGCTCCGCGAACCGCGAGACAATCTGCAGCCGCAGTCTGCGGCGTGTCTCGCAGAGTTGAAAGTACAGCCGCCGCCAGGCGGGGTCGGCGCCGGCCGTGTTCGCCTCTGCCAGTGACGCCAGTTCTCGCGCGCCAGCCTCCACCGTCGCCGGCGGTGCCTTGCGTGACTTGACCTCGTCCAGGACCTTTCGCACCATCTGCCGTTCAAGTTCGCAGGAGTCCGTGCGTACGAAACAGGCGGAAACGTCCAGTCGGCCGGCGTCCTGGCGCATCCAGTCCAGGTGGAGACGTTCGAACGGATAGGCCGGCGCTTGTGCCCACGCAGTCGAAACGGCCGACACCAATAGTCCCATCAGGAGGCCCAACGCAAGTTTTCTCATCTTGGCTTCTCCGACTGTGGAAAGGCAGGGCCTGCGTCAGAGAGCAACGGAGCCAGGGCAGGGATCCACGGCACCTGTTGTCCATGAAGTGCATCACACGTCCGGCAAACTGGTTGCACGGAGCCGGTAACGATCCACGCTCGTTGAGTCCGTCCATCTGAGCGTGCGGCCACGTGCCCCGTTGATAACGTCGCAGTCGTCGGCTGTCAAGATTTGCGACGTTCACCACGCCTTGATGTCTACAAGATCTCGGCCGAAAGCCCCTTGAACCAATGGCCGCCACGGGTAGAAAATGGCTGAGCGGGCAGTAAGCTGCTCTCGGCCGAGCGAGTCGATGCCTCGAAGCCGGAAGTCTGGTCCGTCGAGTTCAGCGCGTCCAAGCTGTTCCTGCGCCTCGGCGACCCGATCCCGTTCCTGTTCTCGACCTCGTCCACGAATGTCATGAGGGAAAGAGGCTTGCAAGGAGAATTCTATGAGTAAACGGTCGCGTCGCCCTTGGCGATTGGGCGAGTCCCGTGTTTGGGGCAGATGTTTTGGCTTTTCGAGAGCGTTTGGGCTTTTTCTGTTTCTTGTGTTTTCGATTTCCTCGTTCGCGGTGGGGGCGCAGCGTGAACCGAACGTGGAAAGTCCATACGGTGTGTACGCGGACATCATGAAAGGACAGGAGAACGCTTTCGTCCCGAGAAACCTGGAACTCATGCGCCAGGCGGATCTGGCGTGGGTGCGCTGCGATTTCTACTGGGACACCGTGGAAAATCCGCCCGGCACGTGGCACTTTGACCACATTGAAAAAGTGCTGGACCAGACCGAGGCGCGGGGCTTGAAGCTGCTCGTGATCCTCGGCTACACGGTGCCCTGGGCCCGCCCGGTTTGCGATGATCCGGAACCCTGGCTCGAATATGTGCGCCGAACCGTGTCGCACTTTAAGGATCGCGTCAAGCACTGGGAAATCTGGAATGAACAGAACCTGAAACATTTCTGGGTGGCAGATCCGGATCCCAAGGCATACGCGCAGTTCCTCAAAATCACGTATGAAACTATCAAGAAGATTGATCCGGCGGCAGTGGTCGTTTACGGCGGGTTGGCGGGGGTCCCGTTCGACTACTACGAAAAAACGCTTCAGGCGGGCGCAGGACGGTACTTGGACGTGATGAATATTCACCCTTACCGCGGCGGGCTGAGCACAGCTCAGGAGATCCGAAGGTTTCTGAGTGATCTTCGGCGGTTTCACGACCTGACGGTGAAATACTGCGGTGAGGACAAACCGCTCTGGATCACGGAGATGGGCTGGTCTACGCCTCCTGCGCTGGGCCGACATTCGGGCGTGCTCATTGACGCCGCGCTGGCGCGCCTCTTCCCGCAGGGCGTGCCGGGCAAAATCGCCGTCATTTACGATCCGTTGTACCCGCCGTCCAGCTGCCTGAGTACGGAGGTGTGGCGCAAGATCCTCAGAACCAGTGCGGAACTTGAGGCCGTGCGAATCGCCGACCTGAAGACGCTTGATCCGGCCAAATTCCCCGTCCTGATTCTCCCGCCGACCGAGTCGTTTCCGACGGACGCGCAGGACGAAATCCGCGCCTACGTCCGAGACGGCGGCACGCTGGCAGCTCTGGGCGGAATCCCGTTCTACTACCGGATGACGGTCGGGCCGGACGGCGTCTGGACGCGGGGCGACGACAATTCGGCGACGGGCCTCTCGCTGGCGCAGACGTTCCGCGTGCATTGGTACGCCTGGTGGACACAGGAAGGCACGCCGCGCCGGCCTCAATCTGCCATCGCGCCCGGTTTGGAGACGCTGCTGAAGGACTACCCGGCCGAGAAGCTGAAGGGGCAGGCTTTTTTCGCGCAGAAACTCCTCAAACAGGGAGACTCGCTGGAACCGTTGCTCGTCTACGCGGAGGATTCAACGAAGGCGATCGCCGGCATTTATCGTTTCCGCAGCGACTGGAAAGGAAACATCATCCTGAACACTATTGAGGACTCGATGGGCTGCTCCAACCGCACGCTGGAGCCGAATCAGGGCATCTACCTCAGCCAGGCGATCCTCCTGGCGGTGTCTTTCGGGGTCGATCGCTTCTTCCCCTACGAATTCCAGGCCGTCGAGCACGATGCCGTGGACCCGGAACACCATTTCGGTATCGTTCACGCCGACCTCACGCCGAAGCCCGGCTACCTGGCCTACCGTGCCCTGACGAAAGCGCGTCCCGCGGGATCCGTGAATCAGCCCGGCGAGCTGTTTGCGGCCGACGGGAAACTCTGCACGATTTCGTGGAAACGGCCTGACGGTCAGGCCGCTTACGCCATCTGGTCCCCCGCTGACCCCGTGACGAAGAACGTTGGGATCTCCGGCGAGCTTACCGACGCTTTTGACTGCCACGGCTCTGAGGTGAAAGTCTGCGATCGCATGACCTTCAGCCAGAAAATTACGTACTTCATTTTCAGGAGCGATGAACAAGGCAAAGAGCCGGCATTACGCGTGGAATCGGGCGCGGCCCAGCAGCCTGCCCCGCCTCCGGATGCCTTTGTTCTCTTGAGCAACGCGAACAAGCCCAAGGAGATCGTCGGCAAGATCCTCTACGCCGATAACACGCTGAGGTCGGACCTCACCGATGGGACGTACCGGGCCGAGAAGCGGTCCGGCGGCGGTAGCGACGGCAACGCCTACACGACGATCCAGGCCGCCATCAGCGCCATGGAGGCCGGGGATGTACTGCTCCTGCGCGGTGGAACATTCAAGGAACGGAACGTCCGCCTGCTCCGGAACGGCAAGTCGGGCGATGTCCTGAAAGGGACGCCGGAGAAGTGGTTCACCGTCCAAAGCTACCCCGGCGAGTGGGCCGTCGTCGATGGCGGGCACCACGAGGAGACCATCGACGGCAAACGGATCGTTTTCAGCGTCTTCCATCAGTCCGGCGCCGGAGAGCGGTTCCCCGCCTACTGGCGTTTCGCCTACTTCGAGGTCACCGGCGGCGGGCCGGCCTTGGTCGGCCCGGACGGAAAAGTCCGGACTCACGCGGACATTCAACCGATCGGCGGCAACGGGTTCTTCCTGTGGCCGGGCCGGCACATCGTGTTCGACCACCTGTACGTGCATGGCAATTACGGCGGCTCCGGTCCCAACGGCGGGGCGGGTATCAAGATCATGAATGAGAACGGCGGGGCGCAGGACATCCTCGTCACCCACTGTCGCCTGCGCGATAACGGCTGGCCGGGCGAGAAGAACCAGAACCTCCAGAATATCGTGTTCTTCACGGACTACGCCTGGGGCAATTTTCCTAAGATCGACATCGGCAGGGCGGCCGTGCGCAATGAAGTCCGCTATTGCCTGCTGGAAGACTCGGCCGTCGGCATCAAGTACAAGGGGACCCAATACCTGTGCCTCAACCACGAGGGCACGGACATGACGGCGAAGGACGCCGGCGACCGACTCCATCACAACATCGTGAGAGACTGTGGTAGGGGCTTGTTGTTTTGCCAGGATTTCGGTCAGGCGTACAACAACATCGTCGTCGGTTGCGACGTGGGCATCGAGATCGGCTCGCCGCCAGCCACGGGATACCGCGAACTGTTCCACGTGGCGGTGTATAACAACACGACGATCGACTGCAAGACCAACATTGTCCAATGGAAAGGTTGGAGCGAGAAGGCGTGCAACTACCGGACGCCCCCCTTCCATCCCCACTTCCACGCCTGGAACAACATCGTCGTCAACGCGGCGAGCGAGGCGAGCGCGGATCGAGCGCCCTTGGCCATCTTGCCGACGTACACGAAACCTGTCGAGATCGACTTCAAGACCGTGCATGTCGAGAACACACTCTTTGCCGGACGGTCGCCCGAGCAGCCGACGATCCGCGCCGGCAGCGCGAGCTACTCGGTCGCCGATGCGATGAAGGCGGGATGGGGGAAGTGGTTGTGGACTTGCCCGGACGCCGCCGCCCTGTTCTCCGGCAAGCAGGACGCTGCCGCATGGAAGACCCGCGGTGACTTCGTTATCAGTGCGGCTGTTGGCGACCGGCCAGCAGTCACCGTTGGCAACGGGGGCAAGGGCGGGGATCACCCCTACTTGCCGCGCGTGAGGATTCCCGACTACGTCGGCGCGGTCCCCTCCGGCAAGTGCAGCGGCGCCGCATGGGACCCCGCGAAGGCAGATCCAGATGATGCGGGCTGGGTCGACTACGTCCTCGGCTTGGAGAGACTGGGGGCGACCATCAGATCGCCCGCCAAGGCGTGGGTGTCGCAGGTCAAGAACGGTCAATAGGCCCGTCAGGCCCGCCCAACCGCGCTGGCAAGCCGCTCGCGCCCGGCATGGGGCAGACCGGCGCTTGGGCCCACGCAGTCGAAACGACCAACAGCAACAGTCCCATCAAGAGTTCAAGGCGAGTTCTCTCATGTTGGCTTGTCCGACGGTGGAAAGGCAGGGCAGGAACTCGTTCCGCACCCTATTCTGCGGTGCCGGTGATATGGCATTGAGCAGTTACGTTCCAGACGGCTTCGCCTGCGTCTGGATCAGCAGTTCCCTGGCACGGCGAACCAGATCGCCGTGGGTGGACTTCTGCAAGACCTTCTGCATCGCCGTGGCGACGGCCGACGGCTCGGCGAGCACGAGCTTCTCACCGATGGAGACGGCTGCGGAACCGGCCGCGGCCGTCAGGCTTGCCGTGTCAAGATACGATACCACCACGGCCAGCGCCTGCCGCGACGGGACGCGGCCCAACGCCTCCAGCACCAGGATGCGTTCCTCATCGCGATCGGCCAGTTCCATCGCCTCCCGGCACAGCGCCAGCCGGGAATCAGGAGGCACGTCCATCTGACGAAGAATCCGAATCGCACCTCGCAGCGCCCGAATCCGGAACTTTGCCTGCTGCGATATCCGTGCGATCTTCAGCAACGCCGGAGCGGCGTCCGGGCTCAACCACTGACCCAGCACACGCGTGGCGACGTCCTGAGTCGCCTCGTCATCATCCGCTGCAGCAACCGACACGGCCTCCAATGCCCGCGAGCCTCCCAGCGAACCGAGTAACTCGAACAGGAACAGCCGTGTCTGCCGAGGTGTCTGCGGGAGACAGCGCACCAAGGTTTCGGCACAAGCTTCCTTGTCGGTCGAGCGCCGGCAGGCAGCCTGCAACGCTTCTTGAACCACGGCCAGTTCTCGATCGTCGGTGGGCGCGACCAGCCGCCCGGTGAGCATGGATAGTTGCCGGAGACCGCCGGTTCTTCCCAACGCGGCGATCGCGGCGAGCCGTGTTCCTTCGTCAGGACTGCGGGTTGCCTTGAGCAGCGCCGGCACGGCCGCCGTAATCTGGCGACGGCCGGCAAGTTCCACCAGGATCCGCTGCGTCGTGCCGGCGGCCGTGTCGAGCATCTCGGCCACCGCGGCGTCGACATGCGGATCGGTCAGCTCGACGAGCGTCGTCCGTGCGGCCGTAGCGACCTCTGCGTCGGACTGGGCGGCAGCGTCCAGGAGCAGCGTTAGATGCGACGCATTCCCCAGCGTGGACAGCGCACGGATGGCCGCGATGCGAACCGCGGGCGCGGAACTCGCGGCGGCTTGCAAAACCCCCGGCCGAGCGGCCGCGTCGCCCCGATCGCCGAGCACCGCGATCAGCAACGCCTGGCGAGCCGGAGGAAGCCCCGTCAGGCGGCCGGTCAGGGCCTCGGTCACGCCCGACGCGGACAACTCTCGACTCGTACCGAGCGCCGCGGCAAACCGGGCGTCGTTCTCGGCGCCAAGCTCCGCAACCAGCAACGCAATCCCTTCCTCGCGCCGGGCAAGAATGGCGCCGCGTGTTGCCGCGGTGAGGATCGGTGCGGGCAAGTTCGCCTGACGGAGGTGGTCGTAAAGAGCCAGCGCCCGCGCGCGCTCGCCCTCACGCTCCAGGGCTTGGGCACAGGCCAAGCTGGCGCGAGCGATGGCCGGACGCACGGCAGGTGCGGCCGTGGCCAGCGCTTCGGTCAGAAGGTGCGGCGCCTCCGGGCCGGCAATCTTCCCCAACGCGGCCGCGGCTGCCGAAGCGATCGCGGGGGCGTTGTCGCCCAGCAATCGCCCCAAACCCGCCACCGCCTGCCGGTCGCGGCGAGCGCCAATCGAGTTGAGCACTCCGACCAGCAGGTCCCCTTTGACTTGGGTCAGCCCGCCACGCAGTGCTTCATCGGCGGCTGGATCGGGAATCGCTTCCAGGCCGAGCCGAGCGGCGTGCGAGAGTTCTGCGTCGGAGAGCAACGGAGCCAGGGCAGGGACTGAATCCGCATTTCCAATCAAAGCCAGCCGTTTACAGGCAGACAGCTTCTCTGCATCCGGACGGTCGGACGCGAGCACGGCGGCAAGCTGTTGCCGTTCCTTGGCGGCGGAGGTGGCGGCGGGCGTCGCGGGGGCCGACGCGCCCAGCGGCTTACAGGCAAGAAAGCCAACGGCGATGATCGCAACCGAGAATTGCGGACGGGGCATGGCGGGTTTCTCGCTTCACGAAGGGAAGATGCTCGGCCGGTTCACCCTCACACGCGCCACGGCTGTCGTAGCGCTCGCCGGCGCAGTCGATTGGCCTCCTCGTCTCCGAGGAACTGCTGGCCCGCGGGGTCCCACGTCAGGCTGCGTCCGGTCCAGCGAGCGATGCAGCCCAGGTGGGCGACGATCGTCGACTGGCAGCCGACGGCCACATCACAACTCGGCCGGCGCCGCGTGCGGATGGCTTCCAGCCAATCCCGCTGATGCCTTCTCAGGGCGACGAAACGGTCGTACGGGCCGGGGCCGTTGGCGACGAGTTCCGAGGGATTCGCGGTAAGGTAGCCGCTGCGGCCGACGTGCAGCCATCCTCGTTCGCCCACGAACACTCCCCCGAAGTTCTGGATCGACGTCAGTTCGTCCCAGCCGTTGGGGACGACATGCTTGCTCGGGTCCAGCCGTTGGTCGACGACGTGGACCAGCACGCCGCCGGGATACTTGAACGTCAGGTCCGGGTACAGACCGGTTTCGGGGGGCACAATTTCCACGGGGCCGGACTCGTCCATTCCCAGCGCCCACTGGACAACGTCGAAAGCATGGACCGTGTTGCTGGTGAGGCTGCCACCCCCGAAGTCCCGGCAGAAGCTCCACGGCACGACGCTCTTGGATTCGCCGTACTGGTGAAACCGCTTGTTGAACGGCCGCCACGGCGCCGGGCCGAGCC
>ENA-UOXR01002106-UOXR01002106.1-bioreactor-metagenome-genome-assembly--contig:-NODE-2106-length-19072-cov-32.721986_pt1 | contig 19072 bp, 18 predicted proteins | sample MGYA00238164_ERZ764825 | MGnify/ENA primary metagenome ERZ764825 (study PRJEB28920, sample SAMN05720171) | bioreactor metagenome | isolation source: Anaerobic biogas reactor | place: USA:Washington...
AGTTCACCGTCGAATTGCCCGCACGCTCGCAGAAGACGTTCGAGTACACCACGACGCTCTATCGCGGCGTCCGTACCGAAGACTACAATCGTCGTACCCGATGAGCGGTAGGGTGTGCACTGCACACCATCAACCGGTGGGCTATGCCCACCCTACGGCAGCCGGCTCAATTCGGCGATGGCCAGCGCGACGCGGGCTCGATGCCGCTCGATGGGGGCCGGGTCCGTCGTGAAGGTGGTCATGTCCTTCGTGATCTCGGCCGGGACCTCCAACAGGGCCGCATAGCTCGCTCGCTGAGATGCGGAGAGCTTGCTGCGTTTGGCCTCGATCAGGCGGCTCAGGATCGCAAGGTATTCGTAGTCCTCGATCCCGTCGCGGAGCATTTCCCATCGGATGCTGTCGACCGGCCCTTCGAGGACTGGGCTGCTCGGGTTCGCGTCGGCCGCGGCCAGAGGCGGGTAGATAAACCGCCCGTCGCCGTTGCCCCAGGGCCGCTTGGCGCCGGCGGGTGTGCTGTAGCCGCTCGTCCAGCCCATCGGGTCCTCGTACGGGTTCTGCGGGTGGTCGGGATAGGCCGCCGAGCTGGTCCAGTAGTTCGTCTCCCAGACCAGGATGCCGGCGATCTTGCGCTGCCAGGTCTGCCAGAGCCAGACGCGCAGCTCCGTGCCGGGGTGGTCGATGAACAGCGTACAGTAGGGGGCCTTCGGGCCCGTGCAGACGTACCACCAGAACGTCTCGCCGTGGGCCCGCCGCTGCTCGGCCGCCTCGTGGTCGTAATCGTTGGAGATCGGGCACCAGATGTCGGGCCCGCCGATCAGGTCCGGCTCGACCTGCTCGGTCAGCATCCGGCGGATGTCCGGGGCGGCCGCCTTGAGCTTGGCGAAGCCGTTCATCACGAACGCATAATCCTTCGGGTCCGGCTCGTCGAACCAGTAGACGAACGCCTCGTCGAGCCAGCCCTTGGCGCGAAGGTGCCGCTCCATCTGCGTGCAATAGTCCTTGAAGAGGGCCTGGTAGTGGGACGTTTGTTCACCGAAGCCGAGCAGTTCCGGCTCGCTCCGCGAGTGGAACGTCCCGCCACCCATACCGGGGATGCCCAGCCGGAACGAGCTGAAGTGCAGGCGGTCGATGGCCTTCTCCATCGCGCGGTCCCAGGCAGAGAAATCGAACGCCACGCGCAACTTGTCGGCGCTCACCTCGGGCAGCGCCGGCGGCTCGAAGTCGCCGCCCTCGATCAGTTCGGCGCCCGTCGTCGCGTCGCGAAGGGAGATGTCGTCGAACCACACCAGGCCGGTGCGGTCGCCCTCGTCGGTCCAGGGCGCGGCCCGCAGGATCAGACGGACGCTCTTGGCGCCCGACGGGAACTTGGTGATGACGCGATCGAACTGCTGCCACTGCCCGTTGCCGTCGACGCCGATGTCGTTGTTGCCGCCCCAGATCCATTGGCCGTCGGCGTCGTGATGGTGCAATGTCACGAGGAAGACCTGATTCGGGATCGCCGTGCGGTACCAGAACGAAAGGCGCAGGCCGCCGGTGGGGATCGACACGAGCGGCTCGTAGCTCGCCTGGATGCTTTCATCGGTGCGGTCGTCGAAGATCAGCAGCGAACGCGTGCCGCCGTGCTTCTCGTTCGTCACCTCCTGTCCGCCTTGCCACTTCCGCGCCGGCGGCCTGATGTCGGGCCATGTCACGCGGACCGGGTCCAGCGGCGCCGGGTTGTAGGGCGAGATGTGGTGGTCGCTGAAGCTGGCCCAGTATTTGTCGAGCACCTCGCGCCTCTGCGCGTCGGTGGTCAGCTTGTGGTAGCGATAGACATTGTCCGGAGTGAATCCGAACGCGGTCGAACAGGTCATGCGGTCCGGCAGCGTGAAGTCATAGACCTCGACGTGCAGCGGCACGCGAGCCGAAAAACCCTCGGCCGTCAGATGCAGCGTGCCTTTGTAGAGTCCCGCGCGGGCGTCAGCCGGGACTTTTACGCGGACCCAGAAGGGCTGATTCTTGCCGGCCTCCAGATCGATCGGTCCGGCCAGCGGGGGCAGGGGGTCGGGCCAGTCGCCCGCCACGGCGGTCTTGTCCGTCGGCTGGGTGACGTTGACGTAGCGGACTTCGAGCACCTCGACACACGCGGCGTCCATGGCGGCCCCATCCGGCCCAGCCAGCGCTCCGGCGGCGATCCGCAGACCCTTCAGGGGCCTGCCAGAGGCCGGTCGCACCACGAGCTGCGCCGCCTCCGCCTCGTTCCTCGCCGCAGCGATGACAATGGCCTCGCCTGTCGCGGCCGGCAACGCCCGATCCCGTCCGATCTTCCAACCCGATGACGTCCACCACAGGCTGACTTGTTCCGTTGAGCCGACGAGCTTCTCGCCGCGAGATTGGTTGAGGTGGTCTGTAGGATGGGCTTGAGCCCAAGCTGGTTTGGCCGCATGGGCCAAAGCCCATCCTACGATGGCCAACGCCATGAGAACAACCAGAGAAATGTCCCTTCGCCGCATCGTTCGATCCTTTCCGTGAGGGTTTCGCGATCCATTGTCACACGCGGGACGATTCTCGGCTGCCGTCTGCCCATTGTCAAGGAGCATCACAGCAGGAGGCTCTCGCACCGCCGCTGTTCGCGACGGTACGCCTTGTGGCAAGTTGCTCGCTAAGGTTCGTCTTCTCGCTGGTGAACACGAATTCGGGTACGCTGCACGATCCAAAGCCTGCCGGTGATATCGTCATCGCGAAGGCCGGCTGCCAGCGTCTGGCACGCCTCGGTGATATCCTGGTGGGAGGGACGGGCCGGCAGACGTAATACGGCAATCCCTGCATAGGTGGCCGGATCGAAAACCAGCGGATTGCCGAAATCCAGATCGAGGGTCACCAGACACCGCTGCTCCGCCTGGCAGGCCCGAATCACGTCCTGATCCGGCGCGCCGGACAGGCTTTGTTCGCGAACGGTGTGAACATCGTGTCCCTCGGATTGCAGGACCTCGGCAGCCGTCCGCCCGAGGTTCTCGTCCAGCTTGAATCTCATCCATCGGTCCCCGTGGGCAGGTCGACGTAGCGCTCTCTGGACATCTCAGCGCCGTATGCGATGCAGGCGCGAATGTCTGCCTCCGTGAGGTCGTATTCGGTCATAACTTCCTCGGCCTTCATGCCGCCGGCCAGCAGGTCAAGCACGAGCGATACCCAAATCCTGTGCCCTCGGATACAAGGCTTGCCGAAACAAACCTTTGGGTCGATGGAAATGCGTTCGAGCAGCTCTTCTCGCGTCACGAGACACCTGCCTTTCCCATCGGCGATCGCGCCGACGGTATTTGCCTTACTTTCTGCATAGCAGTTCTTCTGACTACAGTATACCGCACGACCGGCCGTGCGCCCATCCCGTCTCCCCCTCGCCCTGGCGCGGTGAGCTGCCGAAGGAAATTTTCAGATAATGGAGATTTTCTGTAATGACAAAGCCCTGGGGGCGTCGTATACTGTATTAGTGCAGTAATACAGTACGCGGAACACGAAAGCATTGAGGTGGTATGCTGTTGCAGATCGACCATCATAGCGGCCAGCCCATCTATCGGCAGGTGGCCGAGCAGATTCGCCGGCAGATTCTGGCGGGGCACCTGGGCGAGGGCGAGCAGCTTGTCAGCGTGCGTGAGCTGGCAGGGCAGCTCAAGGTCAACCCCATGACGATCAGCAAGGTGTACAGCCTGCTCGAGATCGAGGGCCTGCTGGAGCGGCGTCGCGGCGTGGGTCTGTTCGTCGCCCGCATCCGCCGCGACCAGAAATCCCGCACCAAGGGCCAGATGCTCGAACAGGTCCTCGCCAAGGCGGTCGCCACGGCGGTGCAGTTGGATATCCCCGAGAGCGAAGTCCACGAGTCGATCGAACGGCTCTTCGAACGATACGGTTCCACGATGCGGAGGCAAGAGCATGAGTGACGAGACGATCATGGTGAAGATTCGCGGCCTGAGCAAGCGGTTCGGCCGCACCCAGGCCCTCGACGGCGTCGACCTCGACATCGAGTGCGGTCGGATCATCGGCCTGCTCGGCGCCAACGGGGCGGGCAAGAGCACGCTGCTGCGCCACATCATCGGGCTGTACCTGCCCGACGGCGGCTGGTGCACCACCCTGGGCTGCGACGCGAGCCGGCTCGGTCCGGCGGAACTGGCACGCATCGGCTACGTCCACCAGGAAGGCGAGCTGATCGACTGGATGACCGCTGCCCAACTGATCCGCTACGTCAGCGTCTATTACCCGAACTGGAACAAGGAGCTGGAGCAGCGGCTCGTCGGCGAGTACGAGATTTCGCTCAAGGCCCGCGTCGGCTCGCTCTCGCCCGGCCAGAGGCAGCGCCTGGCGATCCTGATCGCGATCTGCTTCGAGCCGGAGTTGCTGATCCTCGATGAGCCGGCCGCGGCGCTCGACCCGCTGGCCCGCGCGCAGTTCCTCGACCTGCTGCTGCAACTGATCCAGGACCAGAAGCGCACGATCGTGATCTCCTCGCACATCCTCAGCGACGTCGAGAAGGTGATCGACCACGCCGTCATCATGAAGGCCGGCCGGATCGTCGCCGATGCGAGCTTCGACGAGCTGCGCGAAAAGTACAGCCGCGTGCGCCTGACCTCGCTGGCAGGCCCCTTGCCCGAGCCGCTGGATTTCGCCAACGTTCTCGAATGCCGCCGAAACCAGTCCGAAGCGACCCTGATCGTACGCGACCTGCCGCCGGACCTGATCGAAGCCGCCGCCGCCCGCATCCACTGCCAGGCCGACGTCCAGCCCCTGCCCCTCGAAGATATCTACAAGGTGGTTGTCCAATGAAGTTTGTCGAAGGCTATTGCTTTGACGGAGTGCGTCGATGAGTGTTCTGACCGTCAATCTCAAGCTGTTGTACCAGCGGCGGGGGCTGTGGCTGGGGTATTTGATGTTCGCGTTCTACGTCTGGGTCAGTCTGAAGGTGGCGTTGGACGATCCGAGGGCGGGGGCCGGCACGTTCATCGGCCTGATCCTGCTGGTGTTCCTGGTCGGTATGGCGGCGGCGGTGCAGCAGATGGAGATTCTGACCAAGCCGATGGCGTTCTGTCTGCCGCAACACAGGCGGACCGTCGCGCGGTTCATCCTGACAGTCGGCATCGCGGCCAACGCCGCCGGGGCGACGCTGTTTCTGTTCTATCCGGGCCTGCCTCCGACGTGGCGGTTGCTGGTGTTGGGTTCGGCGTTTGCGGCCGGCCTGGTGTTCTATTTGGCCGGAGCGTGGTGGGGGTTCTTCGCCCGGCAGCCCATGGCGCTGGTCGGGTTCTCGATTGCCGTCTTCTTCTTCGGCCAGCGGCTTGGCCTGCACGTGCGGCTCGAACGGATCGTGGTCTTGCACCCGCTGGCGGTCATGGCGGCCGGAGTCCTGGCGGCTGTGGCGATGTGGCTGTACCTGACGCGGGCGGACCTGGCCCGGCGCAACTGCCTGCGGCCGTGGATCGGCTTTGCCGAGGTGTTCGACCGCGACAAGCTGCGACGCTCGCCTCAGTACCGTAGCGCCGCGCCCTGGACGCGGCTCAAGGACCATCCGCGCCCGTGGGTGGAGAACCTCTTCATTGATCGGATCGCAGGATCGCAACCTCTCAGCACAATGCGCTGCGCGTGGGGGGCGGTCTACAGCTCGTTTGCCATGGTGCTCTCGCAATGGACGAACGTGCTGGTCCTGGTGGTCGTGATGACAATCTTCCTCGGCTACCTCGGCGGGCACCTGATGGTGATTCTGCTCGGCTCGCTACCGATCGTTGCGGGGGCCATGAGCCTGTCCCACGGCGCCCTCTATTCCAGCCTGCTGACGTCGGGCGGCCGGCGCGAGCGGTTTTTCGCGACGCTTGCGGCGGTTGTGGTGGGCGCGGTCCTGGTGACGGCGTTCATGGGTCTCGTAGCGGCGCTGTCAGTGCCTTTGGCAAGCGTTCTGCCTGATTTCACGGTCTACGGCCAGCGGCTCACCTACCACGTCATCAGCGCCCGGGTTTTCTACGGGTCCTGGGTCCTGCTGCCGATCGCGGCGATGATCCACCTGGTGCTCTACCGCCGACCGGCGCTGTTGATGATCGTGCTGATAGCCTTTGCGTACCCTGTGGTGCTGGCCGCCGAGCTATTGTCCCACGACCTCAGACCGCTGGTCAACGCCCCCGCCGCCGCAACGTTGGCGGCCCTCTGCTGGCTCGTGTTCATCCTGGTCCTGTCCCGCATCGCCCACCGACGCCCCCTGGTTCGGTAGAGCCGGAGCATCGCAGCATCGTAGGGTGTGCACTGCACACCTTCTCTCGCCACGTGCGAAGGAAATGGTGTGCGATGCACACCCTACATGTTGGATCAGCCTTCTTCGACGACGGTCATGCCCATCAGGCGGGCGAGGTGCCGGACGTCGGTCATGTGGTCGCCGTAGAAGACCACACGGTGCAGCAGGGTCATGGCGTCCTCGGTCTCCAGCACGCGGCTCCAGTTGGCGGCCATCGTGGCGGCGTCGCGCACCTCGGTGACGATCTGGGTGCGGCAGCCGTGGACCGCCCGCTCGGGCACTTCGACGATCTTGCCCGTCGAGGCGAGGATCGTATCGAGGTTGACCAGCTTGGTGCGCGTGATGGTCTCGCCCAGGCGGTACTGCACCTCGGGCACGCAGCCGCTGCCGGCGACCTCGGAATGGCCGCGCAGCAGATAGGGCGCGTCCTTGCCGTCGGGGCCGTCCATCTTCAGCGGCGCCGTGCAGTGCGCGGTCCACAGCACGTTGCGCGAGGTGTCGAACGTCGCGTTGCCCTGGAAGCCCGGGCGCTCGATCAGGTACTGGAACAGGATCATGGTCAGCAGCGAGTCCATGTCGCCCTCGCAGGCGGCGGGAATCCCCTTGTCGCGCAGACGGGCGAACCCCAGGCAGGGGAACCCCTTGGCCAGCCAGCCCATGCAGGTGCCCACGGCCAGCCCCTGGGCCTGCTGCTGGGCCATGAGGTTCTGCAGGGCGATGCTGATGCGGGCGGCCTTGCGGATGTCCTCTTCGTTGGGCTCGATGATCTCCTTGGCGTTGCGGGTCCACCAGCGGGCCTCGTCCTGAACGGCCCGCTCATCCACGGACGCGGTCATCTCGTCGAAGAGCTTCTCTTCGACGGCCACGACGTCGGCGCCGAGCCGTTTCTTGACCTCGTCGGGCGACTGGGCCGCGGCGGTGCCGCGTGCCGGCGGGAACAGAAGGACCCGCGTCTGCTTCATCATGGGCACGACCCGCAGCAGGCGGAGGGCCCGCTCGAGCTCATCGTAGTCGCTGCTGGCGATGAGGCTGACGCGGTGGCCCCGGCTGTGCCAGCGGGGGGCGTACATCCAGTCGTGGCCGCTGGCCGGCAGCGAGAAGACGATCATGGGATGGGCCCCCTCGAGGATCGGCCCGACGACGCCGGTCAGGGCGAAGTTGCGCGTGTTGATCGTCAGCACCGGCGCGCCCGGTCCGGCCTGGGCCAGCAGGGCCGCCGTCTGCTCGGCGCTTCGCGATTCCCCGATGACCAGCTCCACGTTGCCCAGGTCCTTCTCGGCCTTGGCCAGGCGGGCCTTGGCGGCCTCGACCTGCCGGGTGTCGGCCCCCCAGTCGCGGTCCTGTGGCGCCGGCTCGCCGGTGAAGATCACGCAGATCCGCGACTTGCCCCTCGGTCGGGGCGTCGGCGACGATGCGGCCCATGCGTGTGTCCATGTCGCCCCGGCCAGCAACAATCCACCGGCCACTCCTGTCCCCAAGAACTCCCGTCGCGTGCACTGTTCACACATGGCCAAGACCTCCGAGCCAAAGTGATCGGGTATAGGATTTCGACGGCGCCGGCCTTTCAGGCGAGCGCTTCTTTACAGAACTGAACGCATTGGGTCGTCTCGGCGACGGAGTTCGAGCCCTGCGGGACTCGGTACTCCAGCTCGATGTCGGCCGGGATGTCCCACTTTTCTCTCTTGAGCAACTGGAGGACCAGCGCCACCGGCGTGTCGCCCTGGCCGAATGGCATGTTCGGGCCGTTGTTGACCTTGCGGTCCTTCAGGTGCAGGCTGAGAATCCGATCGTGGAACTTCTCGATGATCGGAATCGGAGACTGATTGGTGCCCGCGACGTAGTGGCCGATGTCGAAGTTGATCCCGAGGTGCTTGCCGTACGACAGGATCGGCCCGTCGTAGGTCGTGGGCGTCATCTGCGTGTGGTTGTGGAAGCCGATCATGATCTTGTGCTTGTCGGCGATGGGGCCGAGCCGTTTGGCCGCCTCTTCCGACAGCTCGCGTGTGATGCCCCGGGCGCCGAGCGCCTTGGCGACGTTGAAGTAATAGTCGATCTCGCCGTCACTCATGTTGCCGTCGCCGATGTTGCCGAACTTGACGATGTGAATGTTGACGCCGGCGTCATTGTACATCTTCCGCAGCGCCCGGAACTTCTCCATCGGGGCCGACAGTCGCCACTGGAGTTGTGCCTCGCGGCTCTGCTGCATGGCCTTGCGCTGCTCGTCGGTCATGTCGCGGCGTCCGCGCATCGCGGCGGGGACTCCGGCGTACTGCTCGACCGGCTCGCCCATCAGCTCGATCGAGCTGATCCCGCACTGGACGACATACTTGAGAATGTCCTCGGCGGTGCCGGGCAGGTCGCGGAAGCTATAGGTGATCGTCCCGATCTGCACGCCGCTGAATCTGGAGTTGGGTTTGCCCGCCGCCTGGGCGCTCACGCGGCGCAGCGCGCCGCCCGGCGTCATGGCCAGGGCCGCCGCGGCCGCCGCACTGCCCAGCAGATCCCGCCGGGAGATCGTTCGTCGTTCGTTGCTCTTCATGGATGTGCTCCTCAATATCAGCACCAGTTCAGGTGATCGCGCGGCGCCAGACGCCGCATGAAGAGGCTCTTGTCGGCCTCCTCGTCGTTGGTGATCTTCATGTTCTTCGCGTCCCAGAGCAGCGTCCGGCCGGGGTGCACCAGGGCGATATCGCCGAGGACGATGATCTCCGACAGCGGACCGGCGTAGTCGAACGACGACATCGCGACGTCCTCGCCCTTGCAGGCCAGCGTCCAGTTGTCGAAGTGCGTCCGGCCCTTGCAGCGGAACGCCACCTGCGGCGGCCGGGGCGTCTCCTTCATCGCGGTCTCGGGAATGATCCGCGCGCCCTGGCTGTGGCTGCCCGCCATGATCGAAGCGTGTTCGCCGACCATGACCGATCCGCTGTCGATCCCGCGACGCTCGGGCTCCAGATGCTTGGGACGCGGGAACTCGATGTCGTCGCCCAGGTAGTATTTCATCGTGACCGGGGGCATGTCCCCGCGCGGGCCGAACTCATACGTGATGACGCCGGACCGTGGAAGCGATCCGGGATAGGCGGGGGTCTTCACGTCCGCCCGCACGCTGAGCGGCACGCGCAGGTCCAGGGCGTAATACGCCGGATCGAAGATATGCGCGGCCATGTCGCCGACGGCGCCGCTGAAGTGGGTGTAGCGAATCCACTCGCGGTTCATGTAGCTCGTGCTGAACGGGATCATCTCCGCCCGGTTCAGGTACAGGTCCCAGTCCAACGTTTCCGGCACCTTGGAGCCCTCCACGACCGGCTTGTCGATCCAGTAGTTCTTGGTGGAATAGCAGATGACCTCTTTGATAGGGCCGACCGACCCGGCCTGGCCCCAGTCCCGCAACAGGGCCGAGCTGCTGCCCGAGTGGCCCTGGTTGCCCATCTGCGTGACGACCTTCGGATGCTTCTTCGCTTCCTCCGCCAGCAGACGCACCTCGTTGACCGTGTGGCAGAGCGGCTTTTGGCAATAGACATACTTGCCGTGCCGCATGGCATACAGGCAGATTGTGTAGTGATTGTGCTCGGGCGTGGCGATCAGCACGGCGTCGATGTCCTTGCCGATCTTGTCGAACATCACGCGATAGTCGGTCCAGAGCTTGATCCCGTGCAGATTCGTGCGACTGCGGATCTGTTTGCCGCACCAGTCGGAATCGACGTCGCACAGGGCGATCACGTTGTCGGTTCCCGCCAGATATTCGGCGTTGCTCGAACCCTGCATGCCCACCCCGATGCAGGCGATGTTGAGCTTGCTGTTGGGCGAGGGGCCCGCCTTGAGGATGTTGAACGGCGCCACACCGATCGCCGATGCGGCCAGGGTACTCTTGAGAAAGTCGCGACGTCTCATCGATTTCATGGTCTGTGCCTCCACCCAAAAGGGATTGCCATCGTACCACGGCCATCGAGCTTGCCTTCCATGCCTCACAGGTTACCCCCAACCCCCCCGGGCCGCAACCCCAAAACGAAGTGTGCCGGATGGGCTTGTCGATCCGGCCCAAACATGCTACCGTTACGGCGACCGTGAGGCATTCCGCAAGGCGGGGGGACTCTACCAATGGCTCTCCCCCGATTCCAACAGACCCTCTGCCGCCCAGGCGGGTCAGGTGCTCTCGATGTGAATCTCGTGGGGCAGGTCGTTGAGCGGGCAGGCGGGGCACCTGGGGGTGGGTTTGCAGAAGTCTTTGCCGGTGCGGACGAGCAGGGCGTGGTATTCGTTGAACAGCGTCACATCGGGTTCGAGGTTGGACTCGAAGAGATACTGCAACTGCTCGTAGTTGATGTCCGGCTCGATGAGCCCGTGTCGGACCGCGACGCGAGCGGTGTAGGTGTCCACCACGAAGACGGGGCGATCCATCGCGTACAGCAGGATCGAATCGGCGGTCTCCGGGCCGATGCCCGAGATACCCAGCAGTTCTTCGCGCAGCCGGCGGGTCTCGACGGCGTCGAGCGTCTCGAGTGCGCCGCCGTACTCGTCGAAGAGCCACTGTGTGAAGTTCCGCAGTCGCTTGGCCTTGAGGCGGAAGTAGCCGGCCGGGCGGATCAGCGGTTCCAGTTCGGCCGCATCGAGCGCGTGCAGCCGGTCCGGCTCCAGACAGCCGGCCGCCTGCAAATTCGCGATGGCCCGGGCGACGTTTGTCCAGCTCGTGTTCTGCGTCAGGATCGCGCCGACGATGATTTCGAATCGCGTCTGGCCCGGCCACCAGTGCTGCGGGCCAAACGCATCGAACAGACGCTGGTAGATGTCCATCAACTGCTGTCGCATTGTCATGGGATGTGGTTTCCAACTGTTCTGCGTTCGGGTTCTGCTTGACCGTCCTCTGTCGTGGCGCGCCGGGTCAGATAATGCCGCGCCCGCCGCTATTGTAATCCCATCGGCGGTCAAGTAAACTCCCGGATGCCATCGACCCGTGCGACGCGGCGCGCCCGCCGGGCGGGGGCCGAACGAAGGGAATCTGTGGTGCTTCGCCAATGGCCGGCCGGAAGAAGAACAACAAGCCAAGCTACTCGACGAGCCAGTTGCTCAATTACGAGAGCGACTCCTATCTGGAGCGCACCAGCCGGCCGGTGTACGCGATTGTCTTCCTGCTGCCATTCCTCATTTTCTACGAGATCGGCACGATCGTGATCAACACCGACGTGCTGAACCGCTCGCAGGTCCGCGTGGTCGCCTTCGTGTGGCTCCAGCAACTGCTCCAGTATCTCGGCACCAGCAGCCGGATTGCCTGGATCGCGCCGCCCCTGGTCGTGATCCTCATTCTGATCGGTCTGCAACTGGCCTCGCGCAAGCGATGGTATTTCTGCGTCGGCGACTACATCCCCATGGTCGTCGAGTGCGTTCTGCTGGCGGTCCCGCTGATCGTCCTGAGCCTGTTCTTCAACAACCCGTCGTTGGCGCCGAACGGCAGCCGGGCGGCGGCCACCTGCGTCGTCGATCGTGCGGCCGGAACGGACGCCGGGCCGGCGGTGCCCCTGGCGACCGAGGCAAATGGGCACTCGTTGATGGCCAACATCGTCACCGGCGTCGGGGCCGGCATCTATGAGGAACTGGTCTTCCGCCTGATTCTGATCTGTCTGCTGATGATGTTTTTTCAGGACCTGCTCGGATTGAGCCATGCCAACGCGATCGTATCGAGCGTGCTGATCTCGGCGGCCCTGTTCAGCGCGCACCACCACATCATCGTTCTCGACGGACAACTCGGACGCAACGCCCCGTTCAACTGGACGGAGTTTGGTTTTCGGACGATGGCCGGGGTCTACTTTGCCGCCTTGTTCGCCATCCGAGGCTTCGGCATCACCGCCGGCACCCATGCGTTTTACGACATTATCGCCACCCTGATCAACGCCTTGGTCTTCGACCATTGAGCCCCCGACCGGTTCCGTTTTTTTTCGAACACGACGGCGAAAAAATCCATATCATCCTTAGTCTCGCTGCGCAATGGGCTTGCGAGACAATCGTCCCATAAGGGGCTCGTAACGGCCTATCAGTACTGATATTGCGCTTGAACGGCTGCGGGTGTTTTGATACAATACGTTGAAATCCATGGCCGCGTTTTTGGGGTTTTTCGTGATGGAATCGCCACAAGCCAATGTCGCCGTCGATCAACTGACGTTCAGTCTCTTTCAGAGGCCTCTGCACCCCGAGCTGTTCCAGCTTTACGCCACCCGGCAGCTCAAGACCGAGAAGTATGAGGCCCTGATCTGGGTCACCGGTTGCACTCATGTCGTGAGCGTCTTCTCGGGCGACGTGTGCCTCAGCGAGGTGGTCAGCACGCCGGGGCAATTGCTGCCGCATCGCGGCCTGGTCGAGCGGTTCCAGTTCCGCGGCCCGCGCACGCATAAGTGCACGCTCAGTCGCGGGGTCAGCTACATGACTGATTTCCAGGTCGAGAAGATGAGCCCCAATCTCTATCGGCAGAGCTATGCCGATCTGGAGCGCTTCGCCCGCAACCGCGGGGTCTTCGTGAAGTTCCCGGAGCTTGAGATGGACGGATTGCAGCCGTTCTGCTATGTCGACTTCGAGGCGCGGCGCAGCGAGTTGCACATCCACACCTTCGCGGCCTATCCCGATCAGGTCACGATGATCAAGACACAATCGCTCTTCGATTTCCAGTAAGAGCGGTGTTCTCAGGCGTGCTGTAGCTCGACGTTCTGTCGCAGCACGTCGATTTTTCCCTGGATCTCCGTGGCCATGCGGCTGTTGGGGAAGTCCCGAACGATCTGCTGGCCCACTTCCAGCGCCGTTTCCCACCGCTTGTCCGAGATCGCCATCGCAAACTGCACGCCCATGTTGTGCAGCTTCGTTTTGAACACGTCCCGCGCCGCCTCCTGCAGGGCCAGTCCCTCGTTCGGCGTCAGATACATGTCCAGCTCCCGAAGGATCGCCAGACTGCGATCCGTATCCTGCTCCTGGACGGCGTCGTCCCAGGCGGCCATGAGGATCTTCTTTCGCTCCTCCTTGCTGTCCACCAGTTGCTGACGCATGGCCCGGGCCTTTTCCGAGGTGGGATGCTCGCGGATCAGCGCCTCGATCTGCACGCTGGCCTTGGCCCAGCGGGCGTTGCGAAAGTGCATGCGGATGTGCTCGAGGGCCTGATCGATCCGCTCGTCTTCGGTGGCGTTGCGGTAGCTGTCCACCTGCTGGCGCAGTTCGGCCGCCAGCGCCCGGTAGCCGGAATGAACGCTGATCTCATCGATGATCTCGTAGGCGCCTTCGAAGTCCTTCTGTTTGAGTTTCTCGAAAACGGCCTCCCGCAACGACTGGCGGTCGTCCTCGCGAAACGCGATCGCCTTGACCGAATCGCTGATCCGCGCGCAGTGGTTGATCTGCACCAGGTCGCGCCGAATGTCCTCCAGCGCCTTGGTCGCTTCGGCCATCTTGGCACTGTTGTCGCGGAGCGTCTCGACGATTCCCGAGACGCGCGACAGCATCGCCAGAAGGGCCCCGAGAAAGATCAGCGAGCCCAGCAGGAACACGAGGTTGCGCAGCGCCTCGGTGTTCTCGAAGGTTCGGGTGAACAATGCCAGCAGCAGGACGAATCCCAGTGTCGCGCCGATCACGGTGAAGTGCCATTTGAATTGCCGAACGTGGCTGTCTTTTTCCGAGTCCATGAGCCTTTTCTCCAACAGAGCAAGGAGCCTCAATTACAGCCAACCTCATCCAGTATATCCGTCGGCCGCTGTGCGGTCAACCGAACAAGCGAGGGGTGGGTCTCGATCCGACGCAGGGGAACTCGAATCGTCGTGCCGCCGGGCGCCGGTTGCGGCGTCGGCGGTTCGGTCGCAAGGCAGGAGTGAAGCCGCTGTCGTGTGAGCCATCATCGAGTTCTCCTGGGCGCAGCACCACGTTCATGGCAATAGACGCTTCTGGGGTCTGTTTTATTCTCGCGGTGTGGAGATTGACGTTGCGCGGTTCGCTCGCCGGGGTCCGGGCGCAAAAAAAGAACCGAAGCGATGAAGCCCCGGCTCTTTGGAGACGGCCTTTGCATGACCGAATATAGAACAAGGGTATGATCTATACAGCCGTCTCAAAACCAAGATATAGAAGAAAAGAGCGCAAAACCACCTCTCCCATTATACCACGTTCACCCGTTTTGGCAAGCGCCCGGGCGGGACAAATCGCGTGCCCTCCGTCGTTGGGGGCGGCAGTCATTCGACGGTGGCCGGCGCGACGCAATAGATGTAGGCCAACGGTTCGGTCCCGGTGTTCTCGACGTCGTGCAGGGTCCTCGGGGGGATATAGGCCACCTTTCCCCGGCCCACCGCGAGGTCGGCGGCGCCCCCGATGTGGACCACGCCTTCGCCGGCCAGGAAGACCAGCAGTTCCTCGTGGTCCTTGGTGCTGTGCTGTCCGCAGGACTTGCCCGCTTCGAGGTAGACGCGGCCGGACCGCATCCCACACGTCTGGGGTTGGCCGTCCAGGAGCTTCTGATACTCAGGCTTGCTCTCCAGCTCAATAGAAAACGCATTTCGTGATGATGCCATTCGATCTCCTTATGAAAAAATGACCGGAATCGATTCTTGGGGATGTTGATAGGCCATGAATCGGGACTTGTCAACCGCCGAGTTCGGCCTCGGCGCCCGCCGTGATGTCCGGCGTGCCGGGATTCATGATCCCAGCCCCGCTCGAGGGCAGATGAGAAAAAGGAAGTTGCTGGAATTTTTTGCCTTGCGTCGGGTAGCACGAGTCGGCTATTGTTATGCATGGTAACACGAAATAGCGTTGCGTATGCGCCGTTTCGGGGGGCTTGAGGGTTGCGTAGAAGGCTGGAGGATGGAACATGAGGAACGCATGGTTGACAGGTGTGCTGATCGGGTCGGTCCTGGCCGGTTCGCTGTGGGCGCAGGGCACGGTCGCCGAGGTGACGCACCGAGAATTTCAGGCGGTCAACGCCGCAGGGGAGCTGACCTACGCTGCGACGGAGATGGTCACGCTCGAAGGGATCGTGCTGCACAATCCCGGCGACATGCTCGACCCGACGCCGGACGACGGCATGACGCAAATGTACAACCTGGCCGCCCAGTGGCAGCTCTTCTTCCAGGGCGAGGGCGACGACGTTGCCGGCACCGCGGTCTATATGGGCCAGATGTATAGCAATCTGCCCTGGGTCTCGCCGGACGGCGGCTACTCGAACGAAGAGTGGGTGGCCGAACTGGCACGGCTCAACGCGGCCCAGTTCAGCGTCGGCGATCGCATTCGCGCCACCGGATACTTCCTGTCGTACAAGGGCAAGAACAACATCAACGAGCAACACAGCAACGACCCGCAGCGCGACTTCACCATCGAACTGGTCGAGAAGGGCGTCGGGCTTCCCAAGCCGGAGTTGGTGACGCTCGACGATCTCAAAGACGATTTGGATCAGTTCATCTTCGATCCCGCGCGGGAGGTTGGCTGTGAACGGTATCAGATTCGGCTGATCAAGATCGAGGGCGTCAGCGTCGTGGACCCGGCCGGCTGGGGCCCGCATGGCACGTTGACCATCACCGACGGCGTCAAGACGTTCCCCGTCAAGCTCGGCCGCGGCAACGGGATCTACGCCGGATCGTACAATCTCAACGAGACGTTCGACGTCATCGGCATCCTCAACCAGGAGGGCGCGAACCTTGTCGATGGCTACGAGCTATATGTGGTCAACTACGACGGCAATGGTCAGGTGCTGGCCGCGCCGGAGCATCGCCTGGCCGATCGGACCGACGAGGTCGTGGAAGAGCCCGTCGAGGAAGAGCCGGTGGCAGAGTAATTGGTCGTTGAAGGGGCCCAGGTGAAACGAGCGTTTACATTGATCGAAGTGCTGGTGGTCGTCGCCGTCGTTGCGTCGCTGATGGGGATTCTGCTTCCCGTGACGGGGCGGGCCCGCCTCCAGGCAAAGGTGCTCACCGTCAACGCCGAGCTGCGCGACATCGGCCTGGCGCTCGAGGCCTATTCGTTCGATCACGACGAGAAGTATCCGCCGACGCGCGTGGACTGCATGCTGGGCGAGCACTACTATCAGCTTCCGCTGGAACTGACGCAGGCGGGCTACCTGCCGGCGCCGCCGCCGGAGACGTTCCTCTCGACCGGGATCGAGGATCGCTTCAACCGGGGCTATACCTACAAGTATCGATCCGTCGGGACCCTGATTTACAACCGCACCACCGTCGTCGAGGAGGGCGCGTATCTCTGGGTCCCCGACGGTTTCGCCGACAACGAGCAGGCCGACGGGCAGACGTACAGCAATCTGAAGACCTCTCCGGTCAGTTGGGTCCTCTACAGCCAGGGCCCGAATTTCGATGACGCCCGGATGAGGAAGCTGGACTACCCGGTTCCTCGCGCGACGTGGTTCGACTCGCAGACGGGCCGGGGCGTGATCACGCGTCTGCGGCTGCGCAACGGCCATCAGACCGGTTCCTTCGAGAGATAGACGACGGATGAAGACGCTTCGCCTTATCGGTTCGGTGACAGTTCTTCTTACGCTGCTTCTGTCGGCATGCGGCTGCCGGGAGGGGGCGGCGGCGACCGATGCGCCCGAGATCGCCGTGACGAATTCCTACCTGGAGGCGGCCGTGCGGGACCTCTGCGGCGACGACGTGCAGATCATGGCTTTGGCGCCGCCGGGGATGTGCCCGGGCCATTTCGACATCTCGCCGGGCCAGGTCCGACAGCTTGGCCGGTGCCGAATCCTGCTGCTGTTCGACTTCCAGTCGCAGGTTGAATCAACGCTTTCCCGCCTCAGAGACAACGGTCTTCAGATGCGTCGCGTCGACGTCCCGGCAGGTCTGTGTGTGCCGGACACTTATCTGATCGCATGCCGCCAGGTCGCGGAGATCCTGGCGGGTGAGTTTCCCGAACGGGCCGAGCAACTGACGAGGCGCCTGGCATTGATTGAGGAACGCCTCAGCGCGCTGAGCGACGAACGGCGAACGGCGGTGGCCGATGCCGGCGCAGCGGCCGCGCCGGTCCTGACCTCGCATCACCAGGCGAAATTCGCCGAGTGGCTCGGCCTCGACGTCGTGGCGACCTTCGTCGGCAGCGACGCGGAGACCGTCGGCCACATCGATCACTGCCTGCAGCAGGCGGCCGGACGGCAGGTGCGTTTCGTCATCGCCAACCAGCAGGAAGGCACGGGCCTGGCGCGGGCCCTGGCCGAGCGACTTAGCGCCCAGGCGGTGGTCTTCAGCAACTTCCCGCCGCAGGTGACCGAGGGGCCGGCGTTCGATGCGTTGCTTCGCAGCAACGTCGAGCGTCTGCTTGAGGCCGGCGTCCGATGACGGGCGGGTCGCTGAGTCTCTCGCAGATCAGCGTGCGGCGGAGCGGCCGTACCATCCTCTCGATCGACCATCTGACGATTCCGGCCGGGGCTTTCGTCGGGATCATCGGTACCAACGGCGCCGGAAAGACCACCCTGCTTAAGACCTGCGCCGGCCTGATCGCACCGGCCCAGGGAACCGTGACGATTGACGACGTCGATCTCGGACGGCTGGGCCCGTGGGCCAGGTGCCGGCTCCGCAAGCGCATCGGTTACATTCCGCAATCGACCGAATACAACGCCGAGCTGCCGTTCACCGTTCGCGAGGTGGTCGCGATGGGCCGGACCAGTCTGAAACCTCTGTTGGTCCGTCTGGACCGCCAGGATCACGCGGTCGTCGATCGTTGGATCGATACGCTCGGGCTCGGCGGCCGGTGCGACCAGACGTTCCGAAGTCTCTCCGGCGGAGAGCAGCAGAAGGTGCTCATCGCGCGGGCCATGGCCCAGGAACCCGAGATCCTGATGCTCGACGAGCCCTGCGCCAATCTCGATTTCAACTGGAAGCACCAGATCTCCGAGATCGTCGAGCGGCTCTACCGGCAAACGGATGTCACCGTCCTGATGGTCTCCCATGAGACAGGTGTCCTGCCGCCGGCATGCGAGCGGATCGTACTGTTTCGCGAGGGTCGGATCATCGCCGACGGGACGCCCGACGCGGTGCTCTCGACCGAGGTGCTGCGGCGTGCCTACGACGGAGCGTTCCGGGTGGTGGTGGCCGAAGGGCGACGCTACACCGTCAACGCCGAGAGTGAGGGCGACCGATGAGCGTTCTTCTGGGCCAGTTCAGTCTTGCGATCGACCCGTTCTTCTACACAGTGATTGCCGCCGGCGCCATCGCCGGGGCCAGTTGCGGGCTGCTGGGCGCGTACATCGTCGCATTGCGGCTGCCGTTCATCGGCGTATTCATCTCGCACACCGCGATGGCCGGGACGATCTTTGCCTACCTCTTCGGCCTGAACCCGACGGTCGGGCCCGTAGTGGTCTCCACCATCGCCGCGATGAGCCTGGCCGGCATCCGCCCGGGCCGCTCGCGACTGGACCCCAATGTAGCGCTGGGCATCCTGTTCTCGCTGATGCTGGGCCTGACGTTCCTCGGGATCGGCCTGACGCAGGACAGCCGCACCGAGATCCTCGGTCTGCTCTGGGGCAGCATCCTGTTCGTACGCGGCGAGAGCGTCGTCGTCATCGGCGTGGCGGCCCTGGCCCTGGCGGCCTTCGCGATCCTGTTCAACAAGGAGCTGAAGGTCCTGCTGTTCAGCCGGACCATCGCTTCGGCCACCGGCGTGCACGAGACCTTCGTCTACGCCCTGTTCCTCGGCCTGTGCGGGATCATCCTGGCGGTCAACCTGCCGCTCGTCGGCGGGCTGATGATCTTCAGCCTCATCACCAATCCCGCCGCCGCCGCCTACCAGATCTGCCGCGGCCACCGCGCCGTCGTCATCGCCTCGACGCTCTTCGGCGTCCTCAGCGCCGTCGGCGGCTTCATCGTCTCCTACTACCTC
>ENA-UOXR01002107-UOXR01002107.1-bioreactor-metagenome-genome-assembly--contig:-NODE-2107-length-19061-cov-86.762443_pt1 | contig 19061 bp, 18 predicted proteins | sample MGYA00238164_ERZ764825 | MGnify/ENA primary metagenome ERZ764825 (study PRJEB28920, sample SAMN05720171) | bioreactor metagenome | isolation source: Anaerobic biogas reactor | place: USA:Washington...
CGGAGGATATCGCAAACGCTTTCCTCTTCCTCGCAAGCGACATGGCGAGTTACATCACCGGGGCGGTTCTCTCGGTGGACGGGGCGGGGCGGAGTTGAGGGAGATGGCAACCGGGGCGATCACTTTCCTCATAGACCGTGCAAGGCGCGGCGGAGCATAAACGGATAATCGATCTTCCTGGTGGCGCACTTTTATTGTCGAAAATAAAGATGGGCTTCTGAGGCGGTGATGGCCGGCCTCACGCCACCGCAAGGCCATAGATCCCGCTCCCGATCCACCAGGAATCGTCCGCGGCCTTCATGTAGATCAGTTTCGGCACCTCCGTGGTCTCATTTGCCGCCGTATTCGGGAAGAGCGCACGCGAGAACCCGGCGGCGTTCTGCATCGCCTCGATACCGACCTTCGTGATCAGCACCCCGTTCGGGTCGGTGTCGTTCAGGTAGTTCCCGCCGATAGCCTCCTTCCAGAACGGATCGGCAAGGACTACTCCGTCGGCGGACTCCGCCCAGACGAAGAGATCCCCGTTCACGAACCGCCCACGTGGGTTGTTAATCTCGGCAAGTGCCGCTTCCTTCCCGCTTTCCTGCGCGAATGCAACCGCCCGATTCACGAGGTCGTAGACCTCCTCCCGGGTGTGGTTCCGGACCGGAATGCCCGTGAGGTCGCCGGCGCCGATACGGGCGTATTCCGGCACGACGATCCCGGAGAAGATCCACCAGTCGGCGTCGACCGGCTCGGCATAGTCGATCTTCGGCACGTAGACGACGGTATCGTTCGCCCGCACCTTCGCGACGGTGTAGAAGAACCCGCCGCCCTCCTTGGCGAGGGCCCGCATCCCGCGGATGGTATATACCCCGTCGGGGTCGTAGTAGTTGATCAGGTTGATGTGATAACCCGTCAGTTCGGGTGAGTAGGGCGGAGCGGCGAGGTTCGTGCCGTTGTAATCGAACGCCATCATGACGAGTTCACCCTGCACGAACGGGCCGGTCTTATTGTTGAAAGCGGCCAGAGTCTTCTCTTTCCCGAACTCGTGCGCATACGCGACCGCACTCTCCACGTAGGCGACAAGGTCTTCGAGCGCGGGCTGCCCGGCGGACGTGTTCAGCGTGACCGACGGGTAGACCTCTCCCTGCGAGGCGAATAACCCGGCGCCGACGTAGTACGTCCCGTCCACGTCTTCGACCACTGCAATTCGGTGTTCGAACGTATTGTTATTCGGGTACATGTAACTGACGTAGCCCCGGCCGAACCGTGCGGTCTCTTTGAAGCGTTCGACGAAACGTATGCCGAAGGGGTCGGTCATATTCGATATGTCGGTGCCCCGGAGCCCGGGCTCCATCGCATCGGCAACGACGATTCCGCTATATTCCACCGCGAAAATAGGCGTGTTGCCGGTGATGAACGCCCCATCCGGATCGTTGAAGGCGATGGCGGCCTTCTCTCTCCCGTGCTCGCGCGCGTACGCCGCGGCATGGGCCACGAATTCGACGAGTTCCCGGGTGGTCGTGATCGCTTCAGGCGGCGCATACAGCTCTCCGACTTCGGCGGGCGTCGGCACGGGAGCTGCGGCACCCGACTCCCGTGTGCCGGTGCACCCGGCGGCAAAGATCGCCGCGATGGCGAGCACGGCGATAGAGAGGATATACCTGCTCTTCATGAAGTACCGGTTCATCGGGGGAGAGAAAAGAGTTGTGAAATGGATTCGGGGAAAGAACCGGTCGGATACCCCCGGGATATTGTACCTGTGGTCCCTGATGGATGGCCTTACACTTTCCCTTCCCGGTGGACCTTCAACCCCTCGTTATCCACCGCCGTCGCGATCGCGATCCGGAGCCCTGCCTTCTCAAGGATCGCCGCCACCTCCTCCTCCGGCCGGCCGGTGATGACCGCTATGGAGGGGCCGACCGAGCTCATCCCGACGAACTCGAGGCCGGCCTCCCGGAGCGCCGCCATGTAGCGATAGATCTCAAACCCGTGGTGCTCGACCTCGGCGCGTTTTGATCCTCTGAACTCGATCTCCCAGATGACGTCGCCGATCGCCCCGAGATCGCCGCGCTCCAGCGCCGGGATGAGGTCCATCAGGACGAGGTAGGACTTCAGCGCGCGATCGCGGTAGTCAAGGGTCCGGGCCTTGTTCATCAGGAGGTCGAACTCCTTCTCCCCCGCCGACGATATATCGGAGGACGGTATGGCGATGTAGACATTTTTCCCCCCGGCAAAGGGGTGCCGGTAGACGAGCGCGAGACCGTCGCCCATCACCACCATGCCGCCGTGGGTGCTCGCCGCGGGCCCGACACCGGTCTCGAACCCGAACGCGACATTCCCGGCCGCCGTCTCCTCGACGAAGTTGTTGCCGAGGAGCAGGCGGAGCTCGTCGGGGGTCAGCGGCGACCCTACCGCGGCGTTGAGGGCGTTTGCGACCGCGATCAATATGGTGCTCGTCGACCCGAGCCCCACGTGCTCGTACTGGTGGTCGCGCGCCCGGATCGTAAAGCCGCCCGTATAACCGACGACCTGCCGGAACGCCTCCACAAAGTGGCGGAGGATCGGTTCGCGGGTGTAGTCTATATCGACGCCGGAGGCCGTGCACTCGACCTCGGCGGTGCAGTAGACCCCGATGGCAAAACCGATCCCGCCCCCGCCGGGGTGGTCGGGAGAGAACCGGTTCATGTCGAGCACGGTGAGGTGAATCCTCGCCGGAGCCCGGACGACGACGGTGCCGGCAACCGGGCTGAGCCGGTATTCCTTCTGGAGGCCGCACGGCCGGATATGCTCACCGGGGGAAAACGAGGTGAACTCGTACTCGACGAGGTCGAGATCCCCTCCACGGATCTTCATGATGGGCATTCTGTCACTTCGTTTCAGCGTGTGCGGTCAAAGAAGATATCCTTTCCAGATGCCCGGAGCGGAATGCCGTAGGCGACACCGCAGCCTTCCAGCCACCCGAGCGAGAGCGCGCCGACGCCGACCGTGTACATGACCCGGTTATCGACGTTGTGGATGCTCGCGGTCTTTACCGCCGAACCGACCGCGATGCCGATATCGGCCATCCTGACAACACAGTTCGGGCCGCAGAACGGTGTCGACCGCAGATTACCCTGCGCTTTGAGCATCTCCGCACAGGTGGCGTAGCCGCACCCGCCGCAGTCGAGGCCCACGGCGTCGGCAAGGAGCGACCCGATGATGAGGCAGGCGTCGCTTGCCTCGACGTTCCCCGCATCCCGGATGAAGAACCCGGCGTTGTGCCGCTCGCCATACTCGCGCATCGCCCGGGCAAGCACCCTCCGTTCATCCCCGGTGACGATCAGCGTCCGGATCACGTCGATCCCCCGGGCTTTCGGTGCGGTGCGCGCAGAAAGCGCCATCAGCCGGGCCACCATCTCCACGGTGTCTGACTCGAATATCATGAGATTACGTGGTCCCGACCCCGGATAAGGGTATGCCCCGGCCGGCAGCGATACATTCTTTGGAGAGAGGGCAGAAAGAACGAAGATATCATGGCACAGGAGAAGAAGATCGAGCGCGCCACCTTCGGTGCGGGGTGTTTCTGGGGCATCGAGGAGACGTTCCGGGAGGTCCGCGGCGTCGTGGATACGGCGGTGGGGTTCATGGGCGGCAGCACCGAGAACCCGACCTACCCCGATGTCTGCACCGGAAAGACCGGGCATACTGAGGTCGTGCAGGTGACCTACGACCCCGGGGAGGTCTCGTATCGCGACCTCCTCAACGTCTTCTGGAACGCCCACGACCCGACGACGCTGAACCGGCAGGGGCCCGACATCGGGACGCAGTACAGGTCCGTTATCTTTTACCACACGACGGAGCAGGAGGCAGAGGCACGGGCGTCGAGAGCGGCGGTAGAGCAATCGGGGAGGTTCCGGCGCCACGTCGTCACCGCGATCGAGCCCGCGGGGACGTTCTGGCGGGCCGAGGAGTACCACCAGCAGTACTTTGCAAAGCACGGCGGCGGGCACTGCAGGGTCATGTGACCTGCCGGTCCTATCCCGGAACGGTCCCGATCTTGAACCCTACTCCCTCAAACGAGGCGACCAGGCGGTCGCCCGAGAAGACATCCACCGCGTACACCGACGTCCTCTCGGTCTCAGAGACCCTGCGGGCGACCGCTTCGAGCGTATCCGCCGCCGGGACGGTGAAGTAACGGATACGGGCGGATATCGCTATCTGGTCGATTCCCTCCATATTTGCGGCGATGCCGAACGCGTGATCGGCAAGAGAGAATATAGCGCCCCCGTGCGTCGTGCCGTGGACGTTCGTCGTGCCCTCCGCCGGCATCGCCACCCGGACACGGCCGCCCTCGATCTCCGTGACCGCCATACCGAGCAGGCGGGCAAACTCACAGGCATCGGAGCGCTGCACCACCCTCGCATAGGCCTCCGGGATGGATGGGGTCCTCTCCATGGAGCTACTTATACTCCCGCTGCGAGTAGGTGGCGCCGCCGGCGTCGCCGCCGGATAAAACGATGTATAACCATTCCCAAACCGACTTCAGCGTCCCGAACTGCTGGTAGCGCCGCATCGAGAATCCGACTTTCAGGCGGGTGTCGAGGCGGACTCTGCCGAGTTTACGCATCCGCTGCGCTATCTCAAGGTCGTCCCCGGCATCGATGCAGCGGTACATCCCGGCCCGGATGAACGCCTCGCGGTCAAACGCCGTGTTGCACCCGAGCGTGAAGTAGATTGTCCGGGTGTAGCAGCCAAGACGCGCAAAGGTGTTTGCACCCAGAAGCGAGAGATGGTTCTTAAGCCCCCCCTCGATCGGGTAGACCGTGCCGTAGAGCTGCACGATATCCCGCTCAGCAAAGTTTTGCCCGATCCGCTCCACCCAGTCGCGGGGGAGGATGCAGTCGGCGTCGGTCGTCGCGATGATGTCGCCGCTGGCCGCCATCGCACCGTCGTTTCGGGCTCCCCCCACCCGTTTGCTCGTCTGGATGAAGACCTTATCCGCGAGGGGCTCTGCGAGCTCGCGGGTCCGGTCCCTTGAGTTCCCATCGACGACGATGATCTCGTAGGTCTCCCGCGGGACCGTCTGGTCGGCAAGAGACGCAAGGCAGCGCTCTATGTTCTGCTCTTCGTTGTACGTCGGCACGACGACCGAGATCATGCCTCGATCAACTCCCGGTACAGTTGTTGATGCCGTTGTGCTATAAGCGTGATGTCGTAGTTCTCCGTCGAGGCGCGGGCACGGGAGGCGCAGCGCCGCAGGGCCGCATCGTCGGCCAGGAGAGTCCGCGCATCGTCGAGATCTCCAAAGAAGAGGACCGAGTCGCCGAAGATCTCCTTAAACTCAAAGATATCCCGGGCGATGACCGGCAAGCCCGCCGAGAGGGCCTCGACGATCACGAGGCCGAACGTCTCGGCGTGCGACGGCATGAAGAAGACGTCCGCCCCGCTGTACGCCCGGGATATGTCGTCGATGATCCCGGTGAATATGACGTTTGCGTGGGCATGGGTCTTGAGCATCTGGATCTTCGCGTAATCCTTCGAGAGCGTCCCGTAGGGGAACCCGCCCACCCAGACCCAGGTCATGTCGGGGTGCTGGTCGGCAAGCCTGAAGAAGTCGTAGATCCCTTTCCGGGGGGTCTGCTGGCCGACGGAGAGCACCACCCTCTGGCCGGGTTCGATCTCGAACTCATCGCGAAACGACTTCCTCTTCTTCTTGTCCCGCTTGAAGTACGCCCGGTCGACGCCGTTCGGTATGAGGGTCTTTGGTACGTCGGGGACGAGCTGTTCGGTCTCGCGGCGGCAGGGCTCCGATATCGTTATGATGTGGTCGAACTGCCGGTAGATCTTCGGGTATATCGTGTTGATCCGCTTGGAGAAAGCGACGTTCCCCTCGTTCAGCCGTGGAGTGGAGTGGGCGGTCAGGACCTTCACGCCCTCGGTGAACTTCAGGTGGTACATCGCCCACGGCCCGAAAGTGTGGTAGTGGGTCAGGTCGAAGTCGCCGTGGTAGAGGTTGCGGGAGACCTCCATATCGGGGAGCCGGGCAAGGTGGTTATACAGGGTTCGTGCGGCCGTTGCGCACCCGATGTAGCGCAGAAAACGGAAATCTTCGACGAATATGTTGACCTTCATCCATCTCCTCTCAAAAAGTCGATCGCGCTCCGGATGCAGCCGTCCATGTTGAGGTACTCGAACCGGGAGAACCGGCCGACGAGGTCGATCCCCTTCTCCCGGCAGAACTCCCTGACGATCCCGATGTTCTTCTGGTAGTCGATATCGTAGACGACGTAGGCGAACTCCTGCCGCGCGATGCCGGTGTAGACGACGGTATCCCGCGAGGGGATGAGCCCGGCGGCGACGAGCGACGTGACGGTGTGCTCGATCAGGTCGGCATCCGCCATACGGGAGACCGCATCGCCGTCGTTGTAGGTGATCTCGGCAAGGATCGATGAGTGGCCGGCGGGTGCGACCCTCGTGCTGTAGTTTGAGGGGAACGATACCCGGTTGAAGAGGCCGGCCGCCTCGTCGGGGACATACAGCCAGGATATGTCGGGGACTTCGCCGGCGATGCCGATGAAGACCGAGCAGAGCGAGTTGTAGCGGAGGGCGTCGCAGGCCGCCCGCACGTCGGCCGGGACACCCGAAAGGCAGGGGAGCAGGTTCTGGAGGGGGATCGTCGATATCAGGCGACCGGCATGGACGGTCTCGCGGCCGTCGCTGACGGCAAACCCATCGCCCTCCTCGCGGATGGAACTGACCGTAAAGCCGGTCCGGACGGCGGGGAGGACCGGTTCTGCGATCGCCCTGACCAGCGCCTCGATACCGCCCTCCACCGGGTAGGAGAAGACCGCCTGGTGGGTGTAGCCCTCGGTCTCGATACCGATGGCCGACCGGATGATATCCTCGATTGGCGGGCGGGGGATCCGCCCGTCCACCCAGTGGTGCGACATCCGGTCGGCCGGGTAGTTCCAGATCTTCTCGTTATAGGGGAGCATGTAGCACTCGGCGATGCCCCGGCCGAACGTGGAGACGATCCATTCGGCAAAGTTTGCCGGCGGCGGGACCTCGCCCTTCTCGACGGCGATCAGGTTCCTCACGAACTCGTTGATGCAGAAGAAACGGTCCTCCGCGGGCAGATCCATAAGGCCGTTCTCGAAGGGGTATTTGACGTAACGCCCCTTGTAGAGGATCTTTGTGTTGCGCTTCCGCCGGTCGGCGTTCCCGCCGAGGGCCGAGAGCATGAAGGAGAGGGCTTCCGCGTCGCGGGAGAAGATGATGTGCGACCCCCCGATATCGAACGTGAACCCCGCCTCCGTCTTCGAGCGGCAGAGCCCCCCGATCGTCTCGCCACGTTCGAGAACGGTCACATCGTCGCCCCGCTCGTGGAGCAGGCGGGCCAGCGTTACCCCGGTGAGACCGCCACCCAGTACCGCCGTTTTCACATTCCTATTGTTTAATGCCGAAGCCTTATATGGTTGACCATCCGCGCTGCACCGGGTTGACCTCTCCAGGGGAGAAATCGGGCCGCAACCCCGGCACCCTTCCGGCGATCCGCGGAGGCGTCCGGTGATGCGTAGAGGATCGGGCGTCCTTCCGGCGATCAGGAATGCTCCTATTTTGCCCTTCTCTTCGCGAGGACCGTGCTGGTTTCGATCGCTTTCTCGAGGGGCCGGACCATGTAGGCGGGCATCTTCTCTACCACATCCCGCCTGAAGGCGGGAATGCTCATCGCAAGAGAGGTCGCCCGGGTGACGATCCGCTTCGGGTAATCCCGGGTGGGAAAGTCATAGAGCCCGTGCTGCCGGTAATACCGGTCGTCCGCCTTGAAGATCGCCCGCATCCCGCCCCAGATCTCGTCACGGAAGATCTTGTGGCCGGCGACGGCCGGGAAGGTGGCCGGCGCGATATACCCCCGTTCCGAGAGCCGGACGGAGCGTTCGGCGAGGGTGTGCAGGACGGCATCGATCCTGTCCGATTCGTCGGTCACGATCCCTGCAAGGTTGGCCCCCTCCATCGTCGCGAGGCCCGTGAGGACCTCCCGGAGGTTCGGGAGGTGGCCGAGCGGCCCCTCCACCAGGTACGCGATCTGCTTTCCCTCGAATGCCGGCACGTGGCCGTTTGAGAAACTCCGGTCGAAGAACTGCTTCCAGGCGGCGGAGAAGAATCGGTCCCGGACGGTCCCGGCCATGACCAGTATATCCGCCGGGACGACATACTCGTTCCAGAACGCCCGGAAACCGTCGTCGTAGATGCAGGTGTTCTCGAAGGCGCACCGGCAGCACCCCAGGCAACCGCCTTTCATCCCGGCGTCCCTGACGTGGGCGACCTGGACCGGACCCGCGTAGCACGCCGCAAGGTGCCGGACCATCGCCTCCTGGCCGGAACCGGGTTCGGCGTCGTGGAGGATGACCACCCGTTTCCCGCGGGTATCCACCGCGGCCGGCGAGGTTTTTAGAACGCGGCAAGCGGAGGCTGCGGGCAATGGTGGAAATACTCTCTGGACCGGCCGTTGCTCGATGATTGCCTCCAGGAAATCGGAGAAGAAGAGGATGAACTGTTCCTGGAACGCCTCATTTCGGAGGTCTTCCATATGGGCGGAGCAGAAACCGGTGTAGAGCATCCCGAGGTCGTCGCAGACCCCGTGCAGGTAGGCGTGGGCGGTGTGATCGAAGAAGCGGATGGAGGTGGTGAGGCAGGCGGCATACTTCCCGGAGAATGCCTCCGCCGCGTTCCGCTCGCCGACCAGTTCGATGAACCGCTTGAGCTGGGCCGGGACCAGCATGACGTAGACCGGGGTCGCCCAGAGCACCCCGTCACAGTCCTCCACCGTGGCGAGCAGCCCGCGCCATACCTCTTCCCGCTCTTCAATCGCCCTGATATCCCTTCCCGCATGCACGACAGTGAAGGTGTGGTCCGGGAATGCCTGCTCGAGGAACCGGACATACTGGAAAGTGACGCTCTTCTCGCCCTTGGGACTCCCGGAGATGACGGAGATCTGCATGGTTCAGCCGCTTGTGTCTTATATACGGATCTGAAGCCGGCGGGCTGATATACCTTGCGGGAAGGGGGGATACGCACCTCCCCGGCGCAAAACGACATCACGCGGAAAGCATAGGACCGTGCCGCCACGGCCTGGAACCGGATCGGTCTCCGTGATCCTCTTTTGCAGGTCGTCAAGGCTTACTCTCCCGGTATCGATGTAATACGGCATAATTGCCTCTTACGAACGCTGCGTGGGACCTGTCACCCGGCTCTTCTCGTGCGGTTTCGCCCCGCCTGCCTCTCCATATCCGCAACCGTCACGTCCGGGTGCCGGTAGCGCTGCCTCCCCTCGGTTCGGCTCCCGGCCTGGATAGCCCCGGCCGGGCAGAGGTGGATGCACCCGCAGCAGAGTTCGCAGCGGTGGTTCCAGACTGGTCGCCCATCGACCATATCGATGTTGCCCGCCGGGCAGACGGCGGCGCCTCCGCCTCCCCCGTGCGTGACGACCACGAAGAGGTAGCCCGCCGGTGCGGTATCGAGGCGCTTTGCAAACGCCGTCACCATCGCCGGGAGCCCGGAGAAGTAGACCGGGCAGACGATCCCGATCCGGCCGGCCTCCGGAGCGATGGCCCCGGGGTGTTTGCGAGCGATGCGATAGGGACGATCTCGCAGTCCCCGAGGACTGCGGCGATCTTTTTTGCGGCGGCAAGCGAGTTGCCTGTCCCGGTGAAGTAGTTGATGACGGTCCTCATGGCAACCTCAAACGACCGGGCTCGACCCGGCCGGCATGCCGGCTCCTGCACGCCCGATCTCGCTGTCCGCCGGCTATGTCAGCAGTCTATGTGGTTCCCCGGAGGAATATGGACTTTGCGAAGGCGATCGGCACGGTGCACCATCACCCTCATGCAGAAGAAAAAGAGAAGGTGCCGGGAGCGCCCCGGCCTCAGTGCTGGCGGGGCGTATCCTGTTCGACCAGCCAGGCATCCCCTTTGCTGCCAGCCCGTGAAGGCTGACCGGACGACTGGATGAACCAGCCGGTCCGGGTGGTGTCGAGGGTATCGGTAGAGATCCGGGCAGTGAGGAGGCTCACGGCGATCATGGCAAGGGCCGAGAGCAGGAGCGCGTAGAAGCTGAAGTGTACGGGGAGCGATCCTACGAACTTGGACCAGTAGCCAAAGACCCCGGCCGCGATGAGCCCGACTGCCATACTCGCGATCGCCCCCTCCTTTGTCGCGCCGCGCCAGTAGAGCCCGGCGAGCAGCGGGACCGCAAACGTCGCGAGCATCACGCCGATACCCATCCAGATCAGCCACGCGAGCATCTCGGGCGGGTTGATGGCAAGCAGGAGCGTGCCGCCGGCCCCGAGGACGACTGCGACCTTTGATACCAGGAGGACCTCATCGTCGGATGCCGAGGGCCGGAAGATGTTCTTGTAGATATCCCACGCAAACGAGGTGCCGACGGTGAGCATCAGCCGATCGGTCGTGGACATCACCGCCGCGAGGACGATCACCGCAAAGAACGCCCAGAGCAGCACGCTCGGCATCGCGTACTCGACGCCGACGATGAAGGAGTAGTCCTGCGCGTTCACGGCGGCGGGGAGCGTGATCGCCCCCTCCGTGGCGAGCGACCGGACGGCAAACCCGGTGAACTTGACGAGGAACATAACGACCGCGTAGATCGCAAACGCGACGAGCGGCGCCCACTTGAAGTAACGAGCCTCCTTTGCGGCAAGGACGTTGTTGATGACGTGCGGTGCGCAGGCGAGCCCGACCATCAGGAGGATCCCAAACGAGACCAGGAACTCCGGCGTCGCGTAGGCGTACGGGGCATACGCCGCCGGATACCAGGGTTCGACAAAGTTCGGGTCGACCCCGGCAAGGACCGTGTTGATGTGATCGAGCCCGCCGGCGCTCATGATCACCGGCGGCGCCATCAGGAGGACGCCGAGGATCAGGATGCCGCCCTGAAAGAGGGTCGTCCAGGATACGGCGTAGAGCCCCCCGACGACCGTGTAGGCGGTGATGATGACACCGGATATGAGGAGCGCCTGCCAGTGGGGGATGCCGAAGAGCCAGACAAGCACGATGGTGATCGCGGCATACTGCCCGACGAGGTAGATCAGCGAGACGACGATGCCGGAGGTCGCCGCGAGCGCCCTGACTGTCCGCGGGCTCTCGAACCGCTCCGCAAGGTAGTCCTGGACGGTCAGGTAGCCCCGCGTCTTCCCGAGGGCGTGGAGTTTCACCCCGAAGACGATGATGCAGAACGAGGCTGCAAGCGGGACGAAGATCTGCTCCCATATGCCCGGCCAGCCCGATGTATACCCAAACCCGCTCACGCCAAGCAGGCTCATCCCGCTGCAGATCGAGCAGACGATCAGGATGGTGAAGACCCAGAACCCAAGCGACCTTCCGGCAACGATGTAGTCCTCGGTGGTGTGGATCTTTTTTGAGGCCCAGCTCCCGATACCGATGAGCACGACGAAGTACAGCCCGACCAGGGCAAGCGTTACAATATCCGCCATTCAAGAGGCCTCCCTGAACCGGAGTCCCCAGAGGGCGAGGACTACGAGGACGAACGCGACAGCGCCGCCCACGAAGAGTCCCGTGTGAAGAGGTAGTGCGAAGAACATACTATGTCAGTGTGTGACACGCTATCATATAACACAATCGATCCGGATGAGGAGACCCCACCGATGGAAGGTCCGGGCAACCAGATCAGGCAAAAACTATCGCATGCATATCGCAGCCTTTGCCCACAAATTGCCCCTGTGGGCGGGTCTTCCGGTGCCGTCCCGACCGCAAAAATGGCGCCGGGAGTGCCCCGGCGTCAGTGCCGGCGGGGCGCGTCATGGCCGGGCGACTGGATGAACCAGCCGGTCCGGGTATTGGCGAGTGTCTCTTCGGAGTTCCGGGTGGAAAGACGGCTCGCGACGACCATGGCGAGGGCGGAGAACGCGAGCGCAAAGAGGCTGAAGTGCACGGGAAGCGGCGCCACGAACTGGTGCCAGTAGCCGAAGGCTGCTGCCGCAACGAGCCCGACCACCATGCTCGCGATCGCACCCCCCGCTGTCGCGCCGCGCCAGTAGAGCCCGGCGAGCAGCGGGACCGCAAACGTCGCGAGCATCACGCCGATACCCATCCAGATCAGCCACGCGAGCATCTCGGGCGGGTTGATGGCAAGCAGGAGCGTGCCGCCGGCCCCGAGGACGAGGGCGATCTTTGAGACGAGAAGCACCTCTCTGTCGGATGCCGAGGGCCGGAGGATGTTCTTGTAGATATCCCACGCAAACGAGGTGCCGACGGTGAGCATCAGCCGGTCGGTCGTGGACATCACCGCCGCGAGGACGATCACCGCAAAGAACGCCCAGAACGCCACGTTCGGCATCGCATGCTCGACGCCGACGATGAAGGAGTAGTCCTGCGCGTTCACGGCGTCCGGGAGGACGAGCCTCCCCTCCTCGACGAGCGACCGGACGGCGAACCCGACAAGCTTGACGAGGAGCATAACGACCGCGTAGATCAGGAAGGCAACGAGCGGCGCCCACTTGAAATAACGTGCCTCTCTTGCGGCAAGGACGTTGTTGACGACGTGCGGCGCGCAGGCGAGCCCGACCATCAGGAGGATCGCAAACGAGAAGAGGAACTCCGGCGTCGCGTAGGCGTACGGGGCATACGCCTCCGGGAACCAGGGGCCGACGAAGTTCGGGTCGACGCCGGCAAGGACCGTGTTGATGTGGGTAAGCCCGCCGGCGCTCATGATCACCGGCGGCGCCATCAGGAGGACGCCGAGGATCAGGATGCCGCCCTGAAAGAGGGTCGTCCAGGATACGGCGTAGAGCCCCCCGACGACCGTGTAGGCGGTGATGATGACACCGGATATGAGGAGCGCCTGCCAGTGGGGGATGCCGAAGAGCCAGACAAGCACGATGGTGATCGCGGCATACTGCCCGACGAGGTAGATCAGCGAGACGACGATGCCGGAGGTCGCCGCGAGCGCCCTGACTGTCCGCGGGCTCTCGAACCGCTCCGCAAGGTAGTCCTGGACGGTCAGGTAGCCCCGCGTCTTCCCGAGGGCGTGGAGTTTCACCCCGAAGACGATGATGCAGAACGAGGCTGCAAGCGGGACGAAGATCTGCTCCCATATGCCCGGCCAGCCCGATGTATACCCAAACCCGCTCACGCCAAGCAGGCTCATCCCGCTGCAGATCGAGCAGACGATCAGGATGGTGAAGACCCAGAACCCAAGCGACCTTCCGGCAACGATGTAGTCCTCGGTGGTGTGGATCTTTTTTGAGGCCCAGCTCCCGATACCGATGAGCACGATGAAGTAAAGTCCGATCACGGCGAGCACGGTGAGGTCCGCCATTCAGGGGGCCTCCCTGAACCGGAGCCCCCAGAGGGTGAGCACCACGATGACGAGAACGGCAGCGCCGCCCACGATGACTCCCGTGTGGAGAGGTAGTCCAAAGATCATGCTGCGTTAAGGTATGACGTTGTATGTGATAACGCGATCGCCAATGGGGCGGAGAAATCGCCCCGATGGCGCAGAGAGTATATCTCACTAAAAAGAGGATTATTTAGAACTCTTCACGGTCTTTGCACCGCGGAGGATGGCAATCTTACCTGTGCGGACGAGTTCCTTGATGCCGTACTGGCGCAGGAGGCTCTCGAGCGCGTCGATCTTTCCCGTATCCCCGGTCACCTGGAGCACCAGCGTCTTTGCACCGACGTCGACGACCTGGGCACGGAAGATATCGGCGATCTGCATGACCTCGGCGCGGGCCGGGCCGGTCTCCGTCGCCACCTTGATGAGGGCGAGCTCCCGCTCCACGTTCTCGCGCTCCGTCAGGTCCGAGACCTTGATGACGTCGATGAGTTTGTTCGTCTGTTTCATCACCTGCTCGACGACGCCGTCATCGCCGTTCACGACGATCGTGATCCGGCTCATGTTCGGTTCTTCGCAGGTCCCGACGGCGAGGCTCTCGATGTTGAACCCCCGGCGCGAGAACATGCCGGCAACCCGGCTTAAGACGCCCGCCCGGTTCTCCACGAGAACGCTCAGGGTGTGCAGCTTCATTGGCGCACCCCGATCATCTCGTTGATCGCAGCACCCGCGGGGACCATGGGGAAGACGTTCTCCTCCCGCTCGACCCGGAAGTCGAGGACGAACGGCCCGTCGGTGGCAAGCGCGGTCTCGATCGCCTCACGGACGCCGGCCTTCTCATCGACCCGCATGCCCTCGACCCCGTAGGCGTGTGCGATCTTGACGAAGTCGACCGGCGGGAGCTCGGTGTAGGAGTAGCGGCGGTCGTAGAAGAGTTCCTGCCACTGGCGGACCATGCCGAGGTACATGTTGTTCAGGATCATGACCTTGACGGGGATCCGGTAGTGCGCCACCGTCCCGAGTTCCTGGATGTTCATCTGGAAACTCCCGTCGCCGGCGACATCGACGACCGGGACGTCCGGCCGGGCGAAGTGGGCGCCGATGGCCGCCGGGAACCCGTAGCCCATCGTGCCAAGGCCGCCGGAGGTGATCCAGGTCCGGGGTTTCTTGAAGCAGTAGTAGAGGGCGGTCCACATCTGGTTCTGGCCGACCTCGCTCGTGATGATAGCCTCGCCCTTCAGTATATCGGAGAGCTCGCGGATGACGTACTGCGGGCGGAGGTGGTCGTCTTCGCGGTAGGTGAGCGGGTACTGTGCCTTCCAGGCGTTCGTCCGGGCAACCCAGTTCGTTGTGTCGCCGCGCTTCTGCATCCGCCGGAGGAGCGCCTGGAGCACCGCCTTCACGTCGCCCACGATCGGGACGTCGACCGGTTTGTTCTTCCCGATCTCCGCAGGGTCGATATCGATGTGGATGACTGCAGCGTTCGGCGCAAACGTCCCGATCCTGCCCGTCACCCGGTCATCGAACCGGACGCCGACGGCGAGGAGGAGGTCGCACTCCGTCACCGCGTAGTTTGCGGACTGGGTGCCGTGCATACCGAGCATCCCAAGAGAGAGGGGATGGTCGCCCGGGACGGCGCCAAGGCCCATCAGGGTCGTCGTCACCGGGATCGCGGTGGTCTCCGCGAACTCCAGGAGTTCGGCCGACGCCCCCGAGAGGACCACGCCGCCGCCGGCGTAGATGAGCGGGCGCTCTGCCTGGACGACCAGATCGAGTGCTTTATCGATCTGGCGGACGTGCCCCTGGTAGGTGGGCTGGTAGCCCCGGAGGCAGACCTCACCGGGTGCGGCCCCGCCGCCCTTCACCTCGCCCGTGGTGACGTCTTTGGGGAGGTCGATCAGCACCGGGCCGGGCCGGCCGGTCCGCGCGATGTAGAACGCTTCCTGGATGGTGCGGTCGAGGTCGCCGGCATCTTTCACCAGGTAGTTGTGTTTGGTGACCGGCATCGTGATGCCGGTGATGTCCGACTCCTGGAACGCATCGTTCCCGAGGAGGCCGGTCGGCACCTGGCCGGTGAGCGCCACGATCGGTATGGAGTCCATGTACGCCGTCGCGATCCCCGTGACCAGGTTGCACGCGCCGGGACCGGATGTGGCAAGGCATACCCCTACGCGGCCGCTTGCGCGCGCGTAGCCATCGGCCGCGTGCGCCGCTGCCTGCTCATGCCTTACCAGAATATGCCGGATCGACGAGTCGTAGAGTTCATCGTAGATCGGCAACACCACGCCGCCGGGGTAGCCGAATATGGTATCCACCCCTTCACGCTGCAGCGCTTCAATCAGAGTCCTGGCTCCGGTCTTCATGCTCTTCACTGAGTAGTCTGTTCATCCCGGCGATAACTGCTTCGACGCTTGCCATGATGATGTCGGTTCGGGCACCCCGTGATGTCACGGTCTTCCCGTTCCGGCTGAGTTTCACCGATACGTCAACGACGGCATCTGTGCCTCCCGTTATCGCATCGACGCGATATTCATCGAGCCGGACGCTGCCGACGTTCGCAACCGATTTCTGGAGCGCGCGGATCGCCGCATCCACCGGCCCGGTCCCGACTGCGGCACCGGTGACCTCGCCGCCGTTGACGAGCATCGTCACCGAGGCGGTCGGGACCGCGTTGCTCCCCGAGACGATGGTGAACTGGCGCAGTTTGAGGCAGGGCGTAAACTCGATCTCCATGACGGTGTCGGCGATCGCCATGATGTCGGCGTCGGTCACCCGCATCCCGGCATCCCCGATCTGCTTGATCCGGGCGACGATCTCCGCGAGCTGCGCACTGTCGGGGGCATACCCCATGTCGTTGAGGGCGGCCTCGACCGCCGTCGACCCGGAGTGTTTCCCGATGACGATCCGGCGCCTCCTTCCCACCCGCTCGGGCCGGAGGGGTTCGTAGGTGCTTGCATTCCGCATCACCCCGTGGGCGTGGATGCCGCTCTCGTGGGTGAAGGCCATCTCGCCGACGATGGGTTTGTTGGTCGCAAGCGGCACCCCGGTCAGCCGGGCGACGTGGGTCGAGAGCGGATAGAGTTCTTCTGTCCGGATGCCGGTATCGACCCCGTAGAGGGTCTCAAGCGACATCACCAGCTCTTCGAGGGCCGTGTTCCCCGCCCGCTCCCCGAGGCCGTTGACGGTGACGTGGGCACAGGTTGCCCCGGCACGGAGGGCGGCGACGGTGTTTGCGAGCCCAAACCCGAGGTCGTCGTGGCAGTGGATGGAGAGCGGGGCAAAGAGGAGCGGCGGTATGATCGCGGCCGCCCGCTCAGGCGTGAGGAGCCCGACGGTGTCGCAGAAGCAGAGCCGGTCGGCCCCCCGCTCGACTCCTTCGCGGAATACCTCCGCGAGGAACGCCTGGTCGGCGCGGGATGCGTCTTCGCCGGATAATTCCACGATCAGGCCGCGTTCTTTCGCGTACTCGACGGCGCTCCAGGCCATGTCACAGACCTGCTCGCGGGTCTTTCTGAGCTTCGCGCTGATGTGGAGATCGCTTACCGGGACGACGAGGTGGACGGAGTCGGCGCCGGCGTCTGCGGCGAGGTCGATATCCCCGGCAAGAGCCCGGACGTAGGTGCAGCACTCGGCGGCAAGCCCGGCTTCGGCGATTACGCGGATGGACTCGCGCTCTCCTGCGGATGCAGCGGCAGAGCCGGCTTCTATGACGTGGACGCCGATGCTCGCAAGGTGCGTTGCGATCTCAAGTTTCCCGGCCGGCGTGAGCGAGACACCCGGTGTCTGTTCGCCGTCCCGTAAGGTAGTGTCAAAAAAGCGGATCGATTCAACAAATAAAACAATCACTCATAGTGGGTTTCACCGGAAGAATGGTTGGCGGTGAGGCTATTTAAATATTGGGCAGCCGGGGCGGAAAAAAAGAGGGTTCATGCCGGCGCCGGGGCGCTCTCGTAGATGAGGGCGATGTAGCGGTAGACAAAGATGATGAACGCCGGTGTGAGGAGGAGGAGGAGCGGCACACCGATGAGCGGCACGAGCACGAGGACGAGCTCCACGATCGCGAGCACGACGGTCAGCACGACCAGGGCAATGAAGACGTTCAGCCACCCGATCTCCCCGATGTGGGCAACGAGGGCACGGACCCTGAAGGCTTCGCCCATCCTCCCCGTCCGGGCAAACCGGACCATCGCAAAGGTCGAGAGGATGCCGATGACGACGGCAAAGATGATGAAGACGATGAGGAGGGCGAGGAGTACGAAGATGCCCGTCTCGGGGCCGGACCCCGGGATCGCTGTCGTCGAGACCGGGATGAAGTATGCGCAACGGATACACTGTTGTGTTGCCAGGCAGACGCCCGGGGTCGTTGTCGTCGAGACCGGTATGAAGTATGCCGCAAGGCCTACGATCGCGAGGACCCAGACCGGGATTGCGTAGACGATCGTGATGACGATCAGTTTGATGCCGTCGACGAAGAGCCCGATCCAGCCTTCGAGTTCGGGGGCGGGCTTGCCGCTCATGACCCGCAGGCTGTAGCCGTAGATGAGCGGGAATATGACCACGCTGACGAGCAGGAGGAGCCAGCGGACCCACCTGCCCCAGAGGGCCTCCTTTGTGTAATCGAAAGAATCGCTGAGGAATCGGATGTAATCCATGGGTATCACCGTATATTATGGTAGAGATCATTCGTTTTTGGTGATAAACGCGCTGTTTTGCGTGCGAGAAGAGAACCGTGTTCACACCGGGACGGCAAAAAGAGAAGAGAAGGTCTCCCGGCTTTACGCGGGAGCGGGCGTATCTTCGTAGACCAGGGCAAGGTACCGGGAGTAGAAAATAACAAACGCCGTGTTGAGGAAGAGGATGATGAGTCCGCCCAGGAAGGGTATCAAGCTGAGAATACCCACGATGAAACCGTAGACGAACGCGACAACGATGAAGACGATGATCGCGATGATCCAGGTTCCCCACCCGAGTTTGCCGATGTGCGCAAAGATCGCGCTGAAGTTGAACGCTTCGCCGAAACTATCCGTATGAGCGAAGCGGAGCACGGCAAACAGGGCGATGATCGACATGATGATCGCGACGACCCCTGCAAGGAAAAAGCCTCCAAGGATGCTCAGCACTGCAGCACCTGCCGCCGCCGGATCGCCGCCGGCTGCCTCGCTTGCAAGGATACCGATCGCGCCGATACCCCCGAGCACCAGGAAGACGAGGATCGCCGGGATCATGTAGATAAACATGATGATGTTCATCTTCCATCCGTCGACAAAGAGCCGGAACCAGTCGTCGATCTCGGGGGCAGGCGCCTTCCCGCCGAGCACCCGCACGGCATAGCCGGAAAGCAGCGGGATCAGGGAGGCCGTGAATATCTGCACGAGTGACAGGACGGCCAGGATGATCCACTGTACCCATTTTCCTACCAGGGCATCCTTGGTATACTCAAATGACCTGGAGATTACAGTACCGTAGTCCATAGGTGTATCACCTACCTGTAGATGTGAGAAAACCACATATATACATATTGGTAGAATCAGGGAGAGGATACCACTTTTTCCCAGAAACAGGGTGAATATCTCCCTATAAACAGGCGATCCGGGACAGGAGTTGCTCCAGCTTAACCCGGAGCGCCACGGGATATATATCTTATTCGTGCGCCGGCGATGGTGCCCGCTCATGCCCCGGGTTTCCGTCCGGGATAGTGGTCAGGAAAAAAGGGGTTAGACCTTATC